>Ga0310696_10005720_pt1 | contig 14913 bp, 9 predicted proteins | sample AusTroGonzalo_MG_4_FD_203885 | JGI IMG/M metagenome (GOLD analysis project Ga0310696, IMG submission 203885) | Bovine rumen microbial communities from tropical cattle in Woodstock, Queensland, Australia - Gonzalo_02 (v2) (version 2) | ecosystem: Host-associated > Mammals > Digestive system >...
CCCAGAGTTTGTCGCTACTAGCCACAACTCGGTCGATGGATTCCGCGAACTGTCGATTCTGCGGGTGGGTGATGGGTTTGGTTCGGTCGACATGTCCGAGGAAAGCGTGGAAGGGGTAGACGTTGGACGGCAGTTTCTTGCCGTCAGGCAGTTTGGCGACCGCCGAGTCGTAGCCGGAGAGGAAGCGGATGATGGCCTTGGGGTATTTCTTTTGGAAATACGGCGCGACTTCGAGCAGATAGTCGTAGTGGGCGCCGGCGTTGGTGGCATACATTTCCTCGTATTTCAGGCAGTCGGGGCAGTAGCAGAATTTTGCCGTGTCGTTGCAGTCGATGGGGATGACGATGGGCTCATTCTCCAGGTGATTGTACTGGATGACCTTCTCGATGTTTTCGGTGAGCGTTCTGCGGAGTTCGCGATTGGAGAAGCACAACTGCATATTGGGGACGCGCTGGCCTTTCTTGTCCATGCTGAAGAACTCGGGATTCGTCTCAAAATATTTCAACTCCTTGAGTGGTTCGACTGGCCAGCAGAGCGGGAAAGGCGCAGGGACGCCTGTCGGCGGGACGAAGACCGCGAAGGTGTGGCAGAAACTTCCGACGATAGTGTAGGCCTGATGGAGGTTGCTGATGTAGCAGCGGTTCCTCCGCAGAAAGTCCACCTGCGGATTATTTTTCTGGTCAGGGTAAAACTTGATGGCCTCGCAACCCAGTTCCACCATCTTGTAGGATGGGTTGAGATAAAGCTGAGGCGCGGGGAAATCGTACTGCCATTGACGGCAGACGGGAATGCTTTCGCCACCGTAGGCGTTGTACCAGCGGCAACCGAGATTCTCCAGAAAATCGTAGACGGCGAAGGCACTGCCGTCCGCCCCGCCTCCGAAAATGTAGATATCGTTGCCGACGGTGGTCACAGACCGTTGGCTCTGCGAATAGTCACGCTCGTCTTCAGGTGGCTGCTTGCCATAAAAAATGCGGCAGGCTGCGTCTTGGTTGCCGATCGGCAGTTCCGCGCCGGAGATTTTCTGGAGGTAGACGCGCAAGTCTTCGACGGCGGCTTGGTCAATTTTAGGCAGTTCCTCTGGCAGCACGAGGGAGTATCGACACTTGCCGTCCTGCGAGAAAATGATCTTCTGGGGCGTGGCGGCGGCCAGAGTGACGGCTAGGGCGAGGAGCAGGGCGGCGAAGGTCGTTTTCATGGCTTTTCCTTTTGGGGGTGAGAATATGGGATGCTTTGGCCTATTCGGTTAGGGTAGGAGTTTCTGCCAGCGGTTGACGCCGATGCCGAGAATGACATGGCGGATGCCACGGTCGTAGAGGGCTTGCGACGACTGGGCGGCGGCATGCCCGTCAAAGAAACTGACATTGGCGGCGTTGTCATGTGTCAGCGCGACGTTGCCGTGTCCACTCTTGTCGGAGGAGGTGGCGACATAGCATCCGGCGCAGTCGCCGCCGTCTCCGGACTTGCCGCTGTCGAAGAGGAGGAAGATGTCCGATGGTGTTTTCATGCGGATGATGTTGTCGCAATGGCCCCAGTAGGCGAGGGAGGAGACGTAGACTGTGAAGTAATAGTCTCCGTGCTTGTCTTTGTCGTAGTAGTTGCCGAGGTTGGCGTCAGCGGGGTGGATGAGGCGTCCGTAGCCGCCATAGATGTATTCGGTGTCGTTGCTGAGGGAGCAGTGCATCGGCTTGAAGTCGGAGAGGTAGCCGAGAGCGTAGGAGACTCCGCGATAGAAATAATATAACTTGCCATCCTTGAGAGTGCGAAATCCCGCGCTGACGACATAGCCGTCATAGTCGGTGGCGTACAACTCTGCGCACAAGGAGGACTGCTTGAGGTTGTTAAGGCAGGCGGCGGCCTTGGCCTTGCTCTTCGCCTTGGAGAGGGCAGGCAACAGCATGCTGGCTAGAATGGCGATGATGGCGATGACGACAAGCAGTTCGATGAGAGTGAACCAGCGTTGCGGTGATAGTTGGGCGAGGGTTTTCATGGTGAGTTTCCGTCCTAGTGTGTCGTGTGGTTCTGCATATGTCATCTGTAGGTTTCGAGGTCGATTTTGTCTGCGGTCCAGATGAGGCGACAGTCTTGGTGATTGAGCAAATACGAGGCGGGCAAGGCAGGCGACGGCGCTTGCATCGCCAGCATTCGGCGCAGTGGCTCCTGTTGTTCGCGGAAGCAGGCTAGCAGCAGGGCACGCCTGGAGGCTAGGATGGGGCGCATGCCCATGGTGGCGGCATAGCGCGGGACGAGCGTTTCGTCGCCATTGGCGGTGACAGCGGTATTTTGGGCGATAGTCTCTGGGGTGAGGCGGAGGGCGCGGGTGGGGCGAAGGGCGAAGGCGGCTGGATCGCAGTCAGGCTCCGGCTCGTTGAAGGCGATGTGGCCGTTGAAGCCGATGCCGAGGAGTTGGAGGTCAAGTCCGCCTGCGTCGGCCAGGTCGCGGTCGTAGTCGGCAGGTGTCGCCGGGTCTGGGAAATGGGCGTTGTTGGCGTCGAAGCCAAGCGATGGGGAGAGCAGGCTGAAGAAGTTCTCGTGCATGTACCGCCAGTAACTCAAGGGGTGGTCGTGAGGGACAGCGGTCTTGTTGTCGACAGCGTATTCGTCGAGGTTCCAAGTCGAGAGGCGCGAGAGGTCGAGCCTTTCGTCGTTGAACATCTCCGCCAGTAGCCGATAGAGGGAAATCATGGTGTTGCCAGTCGCCAGACCGAGGTTAAAACGCTCGCCGCGCGCGAGTTTTGCCGCTACGGCCTCGTGGATGATCACGGCACCAGCAAGGCTCATTTCCGCATAATTGGCGGTTTTGAGGAATTTCATCGTAGCATATCCTCCAGAGAAACGATTTTTCCCGTGCGCATGGATTCGTCGGCGGCGAGCGCCACCAGGGCGCAGTCCAGGCCGTTGGAGGAGCCAGAGATGTCAGTCTGTCCGCCGTGGAGCAGGGCGTCGATGACCTCCTTGGCCATCACCGCATCACCGCCGCCGTGCGTGCCAGTGCAGTCGTATCTGAGGGTGGTATCAGCAGGCTCACCATAGCGGCGGTAGCGGATGAAGTATTCGTCGCTGTTGACGATGATGGTGCCCTCGGTGCAGGAGATGTACATTCGCCTTTCGGGGATGGCGTTGGCCAGCGTTAGGGTGAAATTCACCTTGACGCCGTTGGGGTACTCCAGGATGACCGCGTGGTTGTCGTAGATGTCCTTGTCCGAGGTGAAAGGATTGATGCGGTGTTTCTCGGGAACCATGGAGGCGAAGACAGCGTGGTCGTACTTGTCCCACAGATTAGCGTGACGCGGCACGAAGAAGTCGAGTCCGGCGAAGCCAGCGATGCGGCTAGGCTTGCCGCCGATGAACCAGTTGAGCAGGTCAAAGTCGTGGCAGCATTTCTCCAGCAGATACGGTCCCGCTTGGTCGCGGAAGCGGCGCCAGCCGTAGTCGGCGCTCATGGAATTGCCTCCTGCGAAGGAAAGACGATGCTCGCTGGCGGCGATGCTGAGGATGCTTCCAAAGGTTCCGGAGTCCAATAGTTCCTTGACCTTGCGGTAGATAGGACTGTAGCGCAGGACGAAGCCGGTCATGATGTGGAGTCCGGTGCGCTTCTCCGCCTCAATGATGCTGCGGCATTGCTCAATGGTGATGCCGAGTGGCTTTTCCGAGAACACGCGTTTTCTCGCCGCCAACGCCGCGAGAATCATCTCGCAGTGTTTGGCATTTGGCGTGAAGATAGCGACGAGGTCGGCCTGAGCGTCGGCAATCGCCTCCTGTGGCGAAGCGGCGGCATGCAGGTCAGGGAGATTCCAGCGCAGACGGGCGGCGTCAATCGACTCCGCAGATGGGTCATACGCGGAGCAGACGTGCACTCGACCTTTTCCCGCAGACAAAAAGTTGCCGACTACTTCCCTGCCGCGAGAACCGCATCCGATCACTGAAATGTGAATGTCTTGCATTGTCATTATTCCAGACTTTAAAGTGGAAATTTCCTTTAACCATGATATAATATACCATTTTCGGAGATAAAATGAAATGGCAAAAAACACGAAAAAAATACCATTTTCCGTTTTGAGGGACGAGGTCAGGCGTCGTCTCGGCGACAAGGGAATCATCAAGTTCCCGTCCAGCAGCAATGTACGTATACCTTTGCCCGAGGACATCATTGTCTCTCTGCAGAGGATGTGGCTCCCGGAAAATCGCGGGACAACACGGTGCTTCCACCGCTATTTCGTGCTGAAATTCCATCTGGACACGACCAGCGCCGGCTTCGTGGAGTCGAATTACTACACTTTCCCCAAGGCGACTGGGATGCTTGTCTTCCCCTATCAGATGCACCATCTCACGGAAACGTCCAGGGGCGGGCAGTTGCGTGTGCTCCTCAATTTCACCTTGTCCAAGCAGGACGAGGAAATGCTCCGCGGACTACGCAACAAGCCGTTCAGGCTAACGGATGCAGATTGCCGACTGCTGTTGGAAATCGTCAGCCTGACGGGCAGGGAGGACGCTATGATTCGCCTGCGTTGCCTGATAGGCGAACTGCTCCTGAATCTCCTGTCGGAGAACGAGGCTGCGCAGTCTGTCGAGTATTCGGTGCAGGTCAGGCCAGTTTTCGACTATCTCCGCGAACACTGCAGCGATGACATTTCCGTCAAGGTGTTGGCCGAGAGATTTCATTGCTCGGAATCGGGGCTTCGCGAGATGTTCCGTCGGGAGACGGGGCATACCCCTGGCGCGTTCCTCAAAGAGATGCGTCTGGACAAGGCGGCGAAACTGCTACGCAGCACAGGTCTCGACATTGATTCCATTGCGGCGCAGTGCGGCTTTTCCAACCGCTACGCCTTCAGCCGCGCCTTCAAAAACCAATTCGACCTTCCGCCCGTCCGCTTTCGCAAGGAATGGTTCGAATATTAAGATGTTTCCAGGACGGCCCTTTTGCCGAAATTTGATTTGGCCTGTTGGGAACGAAGGCTTGCAAAAAAACTGATAGCCATTAAATTTTAACATCATCCTCGATTAAGTTTAACACGGGAGTATGTTTCCAATATGAGTTTTGTGCATTTGCATGTCCATACCGACTACAGCCTGCTCGACGGCATTGAGCGCTGTTCCGATATTTGCAAGCAGGCGAAGGAGTTCGGGATGCCGGCCGTGGCCGTGACCGACCATGGCAACATGTCCGCCTGCTACGAAATCATCAAGGAGGCGAAGAAAGCCGGCATCAAGGCCATTCTGGGCTGCGAATTCTATGTGGCTCCGGGCGACTGTCACGTGAAGGACAACAAGATCCCGCACTACCAGGGCTACCATCTGGTCTGCCTGGCGGAAAACCATGAGGGCTATGTGAACCTGTGCCACCTCAATGAAGAGGCTTGGCTGCGCGGATACTACTACAAGCCGCGCATCGACAAGGCGCTACTGCGCAAGTACAGCATGGGCATCATCGCCCTCAGCGCCTGCCTCAGCGGCGAACTGGCCGCCGACCTCGCCGAAGGCAAGGACGAAGAGGCAGAACTGGCCCTGCTGGAATACGTGGACATCTTCGGCAAGGACAATTTCTTCGTGGAATTGCAGGACCATGGTCTCGAGGAGCAGAAGGCCACGAATCCGCGGCTCATCGCCCTGGCGAAGAAGCACGGCCTGGGCTTGGTCGTCACCAATGACGCGCATTACCTGAAGAAGGAGCACGCGGAGGCCCATGACCTGTTTCTCTGCATTGGCACGCAGTCCAAACTTTCCGACCCCAACCGCATGCGCTTCACGGGGACGGAGTTCTATTTCAAGAGTCCGGAGGAGATGGCTGCGCTCTTTCCGGAATATCCCGAGTGTGTGGAAAACACGCTGAAAATCGCGGAGCGTTGCAATGTCCATCTGGCGACTGTCGATGATGACAAGGCTAACCACTATCCCGAATACCCTGTACCTGAGGGTGTTGACAGGCGCGACTATCTCTTCAAACTGTGCCTGGAGGGGCTTCCCTGGCGCTATGGCTTCACCTTCTCAGGCAAGGACGAGGACATTCCCACGCTGACCGAAGAACAGCAGGTCATCGTCAAGCGCATGAACTACGAACTGGGCATCATCGCCAAGACCGCCTTCGTCAGTTATTTCCTCGTGGTCTGGGATTTCCTCCACTACGCCGCGAAAATCGGCGTGCCCCTGGGACCAGGACGCGGCAGCGGCGCCGGTAGCATCGTGGCCTATCTGCTGGGCTTCACCCACATCGACCCCTTGCGCTACAAACTCCTGTTCGAGCGCTTCCTGAATCCCGACCGCGTTTCGCCCCCTGACTTCGACATCGACTTGTGCGAGCGCCGTCGCCACGAGGTCATCGAGTACGTCCGCGACAAATACGGCGCCGACCGCGTGGTTCAGATCGGCACCTTCGGCACCCTCAAGGCCAAGGCGGTCATCAAGGACGTCTGCCGGGCCCTGGGCCGTCCTCCAGAAGAGGCCAACAGCCTGACGAAACTCATTCCCAATCATCCCAAGATGACTCTGAAGAAGGCGTTGGAAGGCGATTCTGAAAACAAGATTCCCCCTAGCGAGGAGTTAAAACAACTTCTGGAGACGGAACCGTGGGTGCAGGAGGTTTGGAAGTACGCCGAGATCCTTGAGGGGCTCAACAGAAACATGAGCATCCATGCTGCCGGCGTCATCATCGGCGACATGCCCGTGGCGGAGGTCGCGCCCATCGCCAAAGGCGCGGGCGACGAACCTATCACCCAGTTCTCCGCTGTGCCTTGCGAGCAACTCGGCCTGCTGAAAATGGATTTCCTCGGCCTGAAGACGCTGACGCTGATTCAGGATGCCTTGGACCTTGTTGAGAAGAATACTGGCAAGCATATCGAGAGCAATGAGATACAACTCGGTGACAAGCCGACTTACGATCTCTTGAACGCTGGCAAGACCATCGCCGTGTTCCAGTTGGAATCTCCCGGCATGCAGAAACTCTGCCTCCGCTACGGAATCAACCGCCTGGAAGATTTGATCGCTCTGATTGCCCTGTACCGCCCCGGGCCGCTGGAATTCCTCGAGGATTTCCTGGCCCGCAAGCAGGGACGCAAGGCCATTGAGTATGACGTCCCCGAGATGGAGCCGATTCTCGAGGAAACCTTCGGCATCATGCTCTACCAGGAGCAGATTATGCAGGTCGTCCAGGTCGTGGCCGGCTTCTCCTTGGGCCAGGCGGACATTCTCCGCCGCGCCATGGGCAAGAAGAAGAAGGATGTCATGAACGAGATGTTCGGCAAGTTCAAGGATGGCTGTCTTGCCCGTGGCATAGACGAGGCGACAGTCAAGGCCATCTGGGACAAAATCTTCGCCTTTGCGGGATACGGCTTCAACAAGTCCCACAGCGCCGCCTACGGCATGCTGACCTACCGGACGGCCTGGCTGAAGGCCAATTACCCCGCCGAATTTATGGCGGCCGTGCTTACCGGCGAACTCGGCAATTCCGAGAAACTGTCCTTCTATCTGAAGGAATGTCGCGCCATGAACATCAAAATCATGCCACCAGACGTGAATGTCTGCGACGCCTCCTTCTCCGTCGATGGTCCGAACATCCGTTTTGGTCTGGTGGCGGTCCGTGGCATCAATTCCGCCTTTGTCAACAGCATCATCACGGCGCGGGAGAAGGGCGGAAAGTTCAAGGACCTCCTCGACTTCTGCGAACGAGTGGAGGGCAATTCCGTCAGGAACATGGAAGGTCTCATCAAGGCTGGCGCCCTGGACAGTTTTGGCCTGCGCCGGTCGCAACTGCTGGCCGTCGCCGCCAAAGCCATCTCCATTGCCAAGGATTCCCGCAAGGACAAGATCAATGGTCAGATGTCGTTGTTCGACATGTTGGGCGGCGGAGAGCAGAATGCCTCTGGCGGGCTTGACATTCCAGACATCCCCGAATGGCCATTAGACGAACTGCTGGGCTACGAGAAGGAACTCCTCGGCTTCTTCGTCAGCGGACATCCCATCAGCAAGGATCAGGCCATTGTCGAGCGCTACCAGTTGAACGACCTGAGCGAACTGGTGCAGTTGGAATCAGGCACGATGGTACGCATCGGAGCCTATCTGACAAGCGTCCAGCAGAAGACCACGAAGCGTGGCGAGCCCTGGGTCATCCTGAATCTGGAAAACCGCGAGACCTCGATAGAGGGGCTTATGTTCCACGAAAGTTTTGCCAAGTGCAAGGAGCAAGGGCTCGACGCCCTGAAGCCTGACAGCGTGGTCTTTGTGGAAGGCGAGGTGAATCGCCGGGAGCCGGAAAGCGAGGACGAGGTCGTGGAAGATACGGAAAAGGTCCCCGAGACGAAATTGTTCGTGTACAGGGTCGTTCCGGCGGCCAAGGCCATGGATGCCTATACGAGCGAAATCCACCTGCGTCTGCAGGAACAGGACATCACCGAGGAAAAACTGGGGGGGCTTCGCCAACTCTGCGAGGATTTCCACGGCGAGACACCCGCCATCATCGGCGTCGCCTGCGACAACGGCGACAAGGTGTTCCTCGGCAGCGACGAGGTGCAGTTGAGCAATACTCCCGAGTTCCGAAAGCAGGTCCACGCTCTGTTTGGCGATGACTGCCTCTACTACAAGCCAAACCGAATCCCCCCCAAGAATCCTTCCAAGCGCGGCCATTGGAAACCGCGTCCACGCAGTGAAAACTGACCAACGGCAGGAACTTGCAGGTTCTGGCAGGTGTCAAAATGATGATACTCGCGTTTGATTGAGACGTGGGATAGGTGACGAGGGACTCGCGTTTGATTGAGACGTGCAATGTCAATCTAACCACTAATCACTAACCACTTTTTCACCCACAAAACATCACCATTTTGTTTTGCGATTCTTCGGAATAATTACAGGAAACACATAATGGAACTTCTTTCTCCTCAAATCGCCGGTTTTCAGAAAAACTCCTCGATGATTCGCCGCATGTTCGAGGCGGCAATCGAACTGCGGAAAAAATACGGCGTAGAAAATGTCTATGACTTCTCGCTGGGCAGCCCTGATCAGGCGCCGCCGGAACTCGTCATCAAGGCTCTCAAGGCTCTGCCCGAGCAAATCAACCGTCCCGCCGGCCTGGGCTACATGCCCAATGCGGGCTATCCCGAGGCGCGCGAGGCTCTGGCCGCCTGGCTGACGAAGCAGCAGGGGGTTCCGCTGGCGGGCAAGGATCTGGTGCTGACCGTGGGAGCCGCCGGGGGGCTCAACGCCCTCTTCCGCGCCATAATAACCCCCGGCGAGGAGGTCATCTGCCCTGCGCCGTATTTCGTCGAATATGGTTTCTACTGCGGCAACTACGGCGGTGTTCTTAAGCCCGTCAAGTCACGCCCTGACACCTTCCAGTTGGATATCGACGGCATCGCCGCCGCCATCAACGAGAAGACGCGGGCGCTTATCATCAATTCCCCGAACAACCCCACGGGCGTTGTCTATACCGAAGACGAAATCAAACGGCTCGCAGCCATTTTGCAGGCGGCCACGGACAAGTACGGGCGTCCGATTTTCCTGATTGCCGACGAGCCGTACCGCTTCCTGGCCTTCGATGGCGTGAAGGTTCCCTCCGTCCTGCCACTGTACAAGTATTCGGTTCTAGTGTCGTCCTTCTCCAAGAACCTGGGGCTGGCCGGCGAGCGCATCGGCTACGTGGTTGTCAATCCCGCGATGGAAAACTCGGAGTCGCTGGTAGGCGGCGTCATCTTCACCAACCGCACCCTAGGCAGCGTGAACGCGCCGTGCCTGGGCCAGAAACTGATGATGGCCAGCCTCGATACCGTCCCAGACATTTCCGTCTACGAGGAGCGCCGCCGCCTGATGGCTGAGGTTCTTGACAAGGCGGGAATCGAATACCAACTGCCCGCCGGCACGTTCTACTTCTTCCCCAAGGTTCCGGGCTCCAGCACGGACGATGTGGCGTTCGTGGCCAAATTGCAGGAGCACCGCATCCTCGCCGTCCCCGGTTCCGGATTTGGTTATCCCGGTTACTACCGCCTGGCCCTCTGCACGGACAAGCGCTTCATCCTTGCCGCCGCCGAAGGCTTCGCCAAGGCCGCCGCTGAGTTCCGTGGTTGAAAAGTTCCCCCGCTGTTTTTGCGGGAAAACCGTTCGCAAGGGAGTATCTACCATGCGCAATCTCACCGTTTGCTTCCTGATTGTCCTCTTCCTGAATTGCCCCTTGTTCGCCGCCTACAAGGGCAGCGAACTGGAGGCATATATCAATTTGATGCAGGACGAGGCACATCCCTGGAAGGAGAAATGCCAGGACTTCGAGTTCCTGTTCCAGATTTCCAGCGACAAGTTCAAGACTGTCGAGTGGGAAGGACAGATGCGCCGGCATGTCTTGGGCTTCGGCACCTGCACTGGCGTGGCGTCAGGCCAGCAGTATCCTCTGCCTACGATGTGGAAAGCCTTTGGCGAAGATCAGGGCAAGTATCTGCTCAACTTCAAGAATCCCCTTGGCTCCGATTACGATGCCTGCGTGTCCATGGCTTCGCTGGCGAAAGAGAGCGGCCAGAAATGGTCACTGCGCGACTATTCGGACACTGAGGTAGGCAACTACAAGGTCGTCTTCACGCTGCTGGAAGGACAGATTCCAGCCAAATATGCCCTGACCATCAAGCCCGAGTTGGGCGGCCAGTCCACAGCTATCACCAACGGCTTGAAATACGAGGTGTCGGCTGGCCTCGCATATATCATAACTCTCGAATACAAGGAGGAATATTCCGAGCAGGCGACGGCCTGGGATATCACCGCCATCGACCTCCAGAGCGGCTGGAATCTCTTGGGCATCCCCGGGCGAATCCAGGAGCAGGAGGAACTTGACAAGCTGCTAGCGCTCAAGCCTCTCGTCTGGGACGCCCAGGGCGTACGCCAAATGCCCGCCAACGTCACGCTGGACAGCAATCCACTGACCTGCGGGGCTGTCTGCTGGATTTTCTGCGACAGCAAAAGCAAGGCGAAAATCCAGGCCATCAAATTCCACTATCCCAAGGAAAGCGGACTGACCTCGGGGGCGGGATTATATGCCGCCGCCCCGCAGTTGCCTCTGGACAAGACAGCGTACCAACTGTCGGACGCCACTGGCGCAGTGGCCTGGCAGTGGCTGTCTTCCGAGACCAAGTTCACTAACGTCACGCCTGTCCAGAATCAACTTCTATTGCAAAAATCCACGGGTTACGTGCTCAAGCAGTAAATGCACGGGAGATGGGAGGGCCGAGCGTCCTTGTCCTCCGTAGCCTTGGCGAAGGAAGATGCTCGGCCAAGACGCCCGTGGAAAGGTGAGCCGCCAAACGGTAGGGCGGCGAAACCCTTCGCCGCCGCTCGTGCCAATGGCAGGCTAGAGGGAGGGGGCGAACAGGAGTCCGCCCCTCCCCGCGCATTAATCCAGTTTGCAGCAGTCCAAGGACATGAACTTGGTGGACATCAGTTCGCAGCCGCCCTTCTTGACGATGCAGCCGCGTTCCCAGCGGAGGCCATAGCCCTGGCCAGTGAAGAAGGTGTCTATCTGGTAGGTCATGTTCTCTTTTAACTTGTAGTTGCTGGTGGTTTCAATCCAGGGGCTTTCGGTTTCCATGATGCCGAGGCCGTGGACAGGGCCGTAGAGCATATAGTCGCCCCAGCCCTGCTTGATGCCCCAGTCCGTGTATTTGCGGGCGATGCTGCCGGCGTTGGCACCGGCCTTCATGAGTTCGAAGGTATATTTGTGTGCGCGCAGACCGAACTCGACGAGAGCCAGTTGCTCCTTGGGGAGTTTGCCAAACCAGACGGGAAGTCCGATGGAGGAACTGTAGCCGCTGACGCGGGCCCCGATGTTCAGCTGGATGATTTCGTTTTTCTTGAGCTTGGCGTAGGTCGGACGGCTGATGCCGTTGCTGGTGCGGTCGCCACCGAAGCAGTACAGGCTGTGGCCTTCGTATTCGCCGCCGTTGGCGTAGATTTCGCGCTGGGCGATGCCGATGACCTGGAACTCGGTCATGCCAGGCTTGATTTCCTTGAGGATGGCGTCGACGGCCTTCTCCGCGACCTTGAAGGCCTTGCGGTGGCAGGCGAGTTCGTTTTCGCTCTTGTCCCAGCGCAGGGGGCGGAAGACTTCATCGGCCCAGACTATTTCCACGCCCGGCAACTGCTCCTGCACGGCCTTGAGCGTGGGCAGGGTCATGACGGCGGTGCCGACGAGGCCGAGTTTCTTGAGTTTCTTCCGTCCCATGGCGCGTTTGGCCACCTGGTCGTAGGTGGCGAGGGCGATGCCGGGATAGTCAGGCTCGGCTGACTCGCGGTAATTCAGCATCTGCATGATGTTCTTTTCCGCGAAGACGGAGCGTCCGTAGGCGTACTTGAGCGATTCGGGACCGATGAGGAGGATTGCCTCGCCCTCGGCCGGCACGAAGACGCCGGCCTGCTCGAAGGTGGGCCAGTATTCGGTCAGATAACGGACATTGGCGAAATCTGATTCCGTGCCGTGGACGAGGCAGGCGTCAAGGCCGGCCTTCTTGATGTTGGCTTGGAATTTGGCGATGCGGTCGAAATATTCCTGTTTGGGGATGGTCGGGACGATGGGTGCCATGATGTGCGTTCCTATTGGTTGAAAATGAAAAAACCGTTAATTGGACAATTAATCTTCGGCCTCGGCAATCGCCTGCTGGACAATCGGCAGCAGCTTCTGGTACATCTGGTAGAAGCCGAGGTCATTGGGATGACAGCGGTCGACGGAGCAGGAGTCGCGGGCGTCCTCGTCGAAGAGCGTCTTGCCCTCCACGAAATAGACGTGCTTGTCGCCGTTGGCGACGGCGTTGTCGTAGGTGGCCTTGATGGCGGCAGTGCGGGCGTCCTCGTAGAGCGTGCAGCGCGTCAGGATGATGATGGGCAGCTTGGGATGGGCCTCGCGGATGATTTTGAAGAAGGGCTCATGCGTCTTCTGCAGATGCTCGGCATTCTTGGCGTTGTAGTCATAGTCCATGACGAAGACGCCCATGTTGTCGAGGGAGGCGATGTACTTGGCCATGGGCTCCTCACCTCTGGCACTGCCAGAGAAGCCTAGGTTGATCTGGTAGGCATCGAGGGCGCGGCAGAGCTGCGTGGTGTAGTTGAGGCCAGGCCGCGAGGCGCACCCGCCCTGGGTGATGGAGGAACCGTAGAAGACGATGTCCTTGCTGTATTTGCGCGGCTTCGGCGGCAGGATTTCGCAGCCTGGCTGGATGCCGATTTCCAGGGCGTCTACGCCGCCGTAGAGCGGCAGGTACAGAATCCAGTTGGTGACGCCCGCAGGATTGCCAGCGGGGCGGTTGTAGATGCGGCGGACCATGGGGACACCATCGAAGGCCTCTTCACGCTTGGGATCGATGAGGCGCCAGTGGCGCTCCACGCCGTTGCCGTAGTCGATGTAGACGTCGAAGCCATCGGCACCCGAGCGGGGCTGGGTGTTGCCATCGGTGCCGTTGGCCAGCTTGGCGCGCACGATGACGATGGGGGAGTTCGTGCGGAAGCGGATGCAGCCGCCCGAAGTCCGCTTGGACATGGCGAAGACGCCACTGTTGATTTCGTTTTGCGTCAGCGACACTGGCAAGCGGCGCAGAATCTCGCCAGGCTTTCGCCAGGGAAAGCCGTGCAGTTCGAAGGGCGGCTCTAGCGCGTTGTGCATTTCGACGTCGACATCTTCGACCTTTTCAACCTTGAAGTTGGTGTCGATTTTGCCCAGGTCTTCCTGCGCGGGCAGAGTGAAGAAGATGCCTAGGGAAATGACAATGGTCAGAACGAATTTCAGCATAGCGGTGTTCTTCTGTTTGGGGGTTGGTATTAGGGAAGGACTTCAGCGGCAGAACTCCAGCGACATCAGCGCGTAGGCGGTTACGAGTTCAGGGACGCTTTCCATCCAGCGTCCACTCTGGGCGTTGATCCAACTGCCGTCTGCGGCCTGGGTGGCCTGGAGTTTGGCGACGAGTTCGCGTTTCCAGTCGTGCGCGGTGCCGTTGGCGTCGGTGATGGTCGGCTCTCCGAAAAGGGCCAGGGTCTTGCTGAAGGTATGCAGGTAGTAGAAGAGTCCAGCCTGCCCGACGCCGGGATTCTGGTCTACGGTGTAATACCGCTTAACCCAGTCCCAGGCGGAAGTCATCCGCACGTCGTCCTTGCTGACTTTGGCGTAGATGAGGCTTTTCAGGCCGGCGTAGGTCATGCTGCCGTAGGAACGTAACGCCTCTTCGCGACGGTCTTCCTTCAGGGCGTCGGCGGGGCTGTAGATGAAGCCGCCTCGGTCGCCGGCGGGAGCGTCCTTGACCCAGGCGCTCTGGTTGGTGTCCTGCAAGTTCTGGCAGATGGTCAGAAACTGGAGGGCCTTGTCCCAGGCCAGGCCGGCCTTGGCGGCGGCCTGCGGATCTTGGCTGAACGGTTCGCGGTCGAGGTAGTCGGTGGCGTGGAGGGCCTCCAGGGTCCAGGCTGTGTTGCTCAAGTCGGCACGCTGGCGCTGGCCGTAGCCGATGCCGCCTTGTCCGCTCGAATCGGCCAGAGGAAGCCCCTCGGGACTGGCATCCGGCCCCAGCAGGTAGGTGCGGGCGCGCCGCATGGTTTCCACATCCTGCGGGCGGTTGAATTTGGCCAAGGCCACCAGGGAGATGGCCGTGTTGTAGACAGTGTAGCTGCCGGCCATCTGGCCTCCCGGCCCGCCTCTGCCGCCGCGACCCTCAGCAGGAGGGCCGCCAGGACGACCGCCAGCGCGTCCGCCGCGGCGGGGAGCACCGGCGATGGCACCGTCAGGGCGGGCATTGCCCACGATGTAGTCCAGGGCTTTGTCGAGCCGGGCGCGGATGTCGGGGGCTTTGCTGGCGGCGTGGTGAAGTCCCAGGCAGGCGAGAGCCGTAATGGCAGGCTGTCCGATTTCGGGCAGCCAGGCTCCGTTGTCTGCCTGTTTGGCGAGCAGATAAGACGCGCCTTTGGTCTCCAGGG
>Ga0310696_10005721_pt1 | contig 14913 bp, 11 predicted proteins | sample AusTroGonzalo_MG_4_FD_203885 | JGI IMG/M metagenome (GOLD analysis project Ga0310696, IMG submission 203885) | Bovine rumen microbial communities from tropical cattle in Woodstock, Queensland, Australia - Gonzalo_02 (v2) (version 2) | ecosystem: Host-associated > Mammals > Digestive system >...
CGCCCGCGTGGACAGTGAACTCCACATGGTGGAGGGCGGCGGCCACGGCATGAACATGTACACGGAAGAGACCCTCTCCGCGATGGTCGCCTTCCTGAACCGCGTCAAGGCGGAGAAGTACATGGCTAAGTAGCTGTTTTACAACGTTTTAAGTAGCTGGATTACAGCGTTTTGATGTAAGCGAGGTGCACTTCCAGGTGCACCTCGCTTTGTATGTCATTCACGCTCCGTCCAGCACGTCAGCGGGAACGTTTTGGCCTCATTTTGTTACCTCAGCCGTGCTACAGCACGTCGCGGGGAACACTACCGCCTCGAAACGTTCCCTCTCCCGTGCTGGAGCACGTTGCGGGAACACTGCGCCGATTTACCACTCCAAGATTGTCGTATTGTTTATTTCCGTTGATAGAAAACCTTGATGATTCAATTGATAAGAATCGCAACTGTAATGTTTAGGAAGAATCGTATTTGTAGAAGGAAAATACTCAAAAGAAACATCCAGACAATACTGATTTGATACTCGTATATCAATCGGAGACAGGATTGCTTCAATCCGTACCAAGATTCCCGAAGTGCAATTTATATATGCAAGACCACGAATTTTGGCCTCGCCCTTGAGGGATTGTGGTATCTGGTAGAACCGAAAGACGTCACATCCTTCCGTAACACCCAAATAATCGGTAAGCCAACCGCTTGGTCGTTTCTTTTTACATAGAGCCCCCGAATAATACAGACAGTTCCCCAATTTGGTTCCGATTGCGTTCGAAAGATACTTCTTCCATTCTTTCAAGTCGATGGATGATAACAATGCTTGTCCTGTTGAATCTCTAATGCCATCAATAGAAACCCGAGGTCTTTTCGACGGAGAAATAAAAACAACGTTTCCTTTTGATTCAAGCGAGATTATACTAGTATCTTTACGAAAGCGATCCCCAGAAGAAAATGGTATTTGTTTGACAGAGCGCCCCACTTTTAGTCCGGGCCTCAATTTTAGTTTTAAAAGGGCCCACTGATCCCCGGAGTCAATAGAAACTGTTTCTAATGAATACAATCTTGGGGTCATGCAAACGACACTATCTTTAGCCGGAAGCTGGAAGGACAGGTCTTCATACAATAAATGCGAGAGGCGAATAGTGTCGGATTTGTTAAGTCCCTTAAGCCTAATAATTCCGGAAGCGTCAGATACGGAGACGACTCGTTTATTAACCATAGCATGAACAGACTCCAAAGGTGAGTTGTCCTGATTATTGATAGTCAAAACAACATCCTGCGAAAAAGCGAACGACGGCCACAACACTGATAATAGTAAAGCATAATTGCGAGTCATCATAAGTTATGGAATTATAGATATGCAAATATCAAGAGAAGGCCTGCCAGGGTCAGGGCGAAACATTTCATCGTATTTCTGTTTTGCTATTGCTTGCTAATATAGCGAATTTCCTGAATAAAAGAGCAAGATCATTGTCCATTAGAAGATTGCCCAGATGATTCATGGTCAAGGCATAGACGTACCGATTGTTGGAGCAGGTGTGCCGGTGTTTGGGCGCAGGTGGGGTTTTTGGTGGGGGACTGGCGCCGCAGGAGAGCGTAGGAGCCCGATTCGCGGTGCAGGTCCCCACCCTTTTTCCTCACCTGCACCAAGAATGGGCACCACCTGCACCAAGAATAGGCCATACCTGCGCCAGCATGGCTGTCGGAAAACAAGCGCAAAAGAGGTACGCCGTCACTGGGCGCACTTCTCTTTGCATAATTCGTTGATTATTATCCTGTTAACGAAAAAGAGGTGCACCGGCCGGTGCACCTCTCTTCATGTAAGTCGCTCAGAATCTTACTCTTGGCTGCGGCGCCAGGCGAAGTATTCGTCTAGAACCTTCAGGGCCGCTTCGGAAGGGACCGGGGCGGCATGGCAGCCGGCGCCCGTGAGGACCATCGTCTGCGGGGCGCTGTTCACGAAGCGCGGCCACTCCGGGAGGCCGGGGCCGTTCGGGTCTCCGGTCTTGGCGAAGTTGGTCCAGTATTCCATCATCCAGCCGGAAAGGTCCATGTCGGTGGGCTGCACCTCCTCCGGATTGCCGAAGACATAAGCCACATCCTGTCCATGCGGGGATCCCTGGCCGAAGCGCGGGGAATCCGCCGGGTAGTCGGGATGCTGGTCGAAGTAGTAGAGCCACACGCGGCCCTTGCCCGTCGCCTCCTGCAGGCGTGCCCAGGCCCAGGTCTGCCAGCCGAAGGCGGCGTCGCGGGTGAGGTCGCGGGCGGTCTTGCCCACCTTGCCGTCGGCTTCCACCGGGTAGGCGGCGAGCAGGGCATCGGCATAGTCCTCATACCGGGCGCGTACCTGGTCCTCGTGGCTGCCGCCGCCGAAGGAGAAGCCGAAGCTCAGGCCTTCATCGGAGTTGTAGCCGATAAGGACATCGACATCGTTGTATTTCCCGGCCTCGTACAGCTTATACTGGTCGTCCGGAATCACGTAGCCATCCGCGATGGGCCAGCCGCCGGAACCACCGAAACCGCCCATGACAGACTTGACATCGGCCGCGCGCAGCTGCTCCAGCGTATAATCGTCGCCGAAAGCACCCTTGGCCCAGGCCGCATTGGCTTCCTGAGCCACGGCGAGGGTCTGCATGTTCTCGCCGGGATAGGACTGGGGGTTGGTGGGACCGAAGGAGCCGCCGCTCTGGGAGATGGCCCGCTTGAAGAGGCCCTTCGCCAGCGGCGAGGCGCACAGCATGCTCACGGAGATGCCGCCAGCGGATTCGCCGAAGATGGTCACGTTGTCCGGGTCGCCGCCGAATTTCGCGATATTGTCCTTCACCCACTGCAGGCCGGCGATCTGGTCTAGCAGGCCGTAGTTGCCGCTCACACCGTTCGGATTCTCCGCTGAGAGTTCAGGAAGGGACAGGAAACCCAGCTTGCCCACGCGATAGGCGACGCTCACGAGAATCACGCCCTTGCGGGCCAGCAGAGCCCCGTCATAATAGGATGTGGCGCCGCCTGCGAAACCGCCGCCGTAGATCCACACCATCACCGGGAGTTTTTCCTTCGGGCTCTTGGCAGGGGTCCATACGTTCAGATACAGGCAGTCTTCGCTGCAGCCCTCGCCGTTGCCCTGCATGGGATTGGGGGCGAAAGTCTGGCATTCCTTGACGCCGGACCAGGCCACGACGGGCTGCGGCGCCTTCCAGCGCAGCTCGCCCACGGGCGGGGCGGCGAACGGAATCCCTTTGTACACGGCCATGTCATCCAGGACCAGGCCCTGGATGGTTCCACCGGTCACTTTCACCTGGCCGGGGACGGTGGCGCACGCCCAGAGGCCGAGCGCGGCCGCCACGATCAAAAGCATCTTTTTCATAGTCTATTTGAACAGTAATTGAACGAATTCATGCAGGGACTTGCGCCACGGCTGCCACTCGTGGCCGCCGGGCCAGGCCGTGAAATGGACCTTCGCGCCCGCGGCTTTCAGCGCCTCGGCTGCCTTCCGGGTATGCTCGATGCGGGGGTCGCCCAGGCCGCAGGACATGTAGAACACGTCGTGCGCGGCATTGAAAGCGGCCGGATCAGCCAGGAGCTCCGGCAGCTGGCTCTCAACGGAGAACGGGGCATAAGCGCCGGCGCCCACGCCGCCGAACATGCCGGAGGAGAAGATGCCGATGGAGGAGAACACCTCCGGATGCTTCAGGCCGATGGACCAGGACTGCCCGCCGCCGAACGACAGGCCGGCCATGGCCCGGTGCTTGGGATCGGCCAGGGTCCGGTACCGGCTGTCCACCATGGGGATGGTCTCTTCCAGCAGGATCTTCGCGAAATCGCCCGCCTGTCCGTAGTCCATCACGATGAGCATCGGCTCGCACTTCCCCTCGGCGAGGAGGTTGTCCAGGATGATGTCCGTCTTGCCCTGGAAGGTCCAGCCGGTCTCGTCCTCGCCGCCACCGTGCTGCAGGTACAGCACCGGATAGCGCTTCCGGGGATTGTTGTCATATTCGGCCGGGACATACACCCACGCGGTGCGCCAGGTCTTCAGGGAAGGGGACCAGTAGCGCTCCAGGCGCACGTCGCCCCGCGGCACGTCCTTGTCCAGGTAGAAATCCACGCCCGCCTCGGGAATGTCGATGGCGCTGGCATCCGTTCCGGTGCCGAAATAGTGCTTGCTGGCCGGATCGCTCGCGCGGAAACCGTCCACGACAAGGAAATAGTAGTGGAAACCGGGCTCCAACGGGTCCGTCGTGACCCGCCAGGGGCCTTCGCCCTCGCGGACCATCGGATACACCTTGCCGCAGATGTCCACGCCCACTTCCCGGGCCTGGGGAGCCGTCACCTGGAAGGAGACGCTCAGGTCGTCGTTGATCTTCGGGGCGCCCCGCCGGGCCGGCTGGGCGGATGCCGCCACGGCGCACAGCAGCAGCGCGGCGGAAAGAAAGAAATGCTTCATGGCTCGTCTTTTATGTGATTATCGTCCCATCTTCCACCAGTCCCAGCGGAAGCCGCCGGACTGGAAGACGAAATAGAGGTCATGAACGCCTGTCGCGCCCTTGAGGCGGCAGGACGCCTCGCGGAAGCCGGCTTTTCCGGCCTTCGCGGTCAAGGTGCCCACGAGCGGGCCGTCCACCGCGTCCAGCCGGACCTCGATGGTCGCCGGGCCCTCGATGCAGGCGGTGAACTTGCCGGCGCCCCGGCCGAAATCGACCCCCTTCACAAGCAGGTGCTCGCCTGCGTCGATGTCCCGCAGCACGATGCCGCGGCCTTCCACGACGTCCGTCTTGAGGCCGTAGCCCCAGGCCATCGTCTCGGCTTCCACCCGGCGGAACGGGTCGAAGGTCCCGACCTGCTCGACGACATTGTCCAGCCAGTACGGGACTTTCCGGATGGAACCGTCGGGCTCATAGTACATCGGGGCGACGGAAACGCTCCGCTGCTCCGCGTGCTTGAAGGTTTCCAGGTGATGGAGGTCGTAGTTGAGGCCGAATACGTAGGACTGGCCCTTGAATTCGATGATGCCGGGATGGTTGCCGCGGGTGCGCCAGGTGCGGTCCATGATGGCGCCCATGGACTTCCACGGTCCGACCGGCGTGTCGCTCATCGCGTACCCGATGCCCTCCGGGCAGCAGGTGGACGCGAACGCAAGGTAGTACTTCCCGTTGTGCTTGTAGAACCAGGGCCCTTCCTGGTACGTGTCGATGGGGTAGTCGATCCGGTGGATCTCCCCATCGACCGAAATCATGTCCTTGTTCAGCCGGCACCAGTACACGTGCGGGTTGCCCCAGTACATGTAGGCCTGGCCGTCATCGTCGACGAACACGGACGGGTCGATGTCCTCCCAGTGTTCCTTCTGCCACACGAGCGGCTTCCCGATCGGATCCTTGAAGGGGCCGAAGGGCGTATCTGCGACCAGCACGCCGATGCCGTGCCCGTGGATGGGGCAGTACATGTAGAACTTGCCGTCCCGCTCCACCACGCACTCGGCCCAGGCGCCGTTCTTGCCGTCGTACCATTCGAAGCTGTCCAGCGAGGCCACGGCCCCGTGGTCCGTCCAGTTCACCATGTCGGTGGAGGTGTACAGGAGCCAGTCGAACATCTGGAAGCCCTGGGCGCCGTCCTCGTCGTGCGTGGTGTACAGGTATACCGTGCCGTCATACACCATCGGCGCCGGGTCGGCCGTGAACTTGGTCTGGATGATGGGCATGTTCAGATGGTGGTTGAACACCCACCAGTCCAGGTCGAAGAGTTCCTCGTCGCCGCCGCGGAACATCAGATACAGGTCATGCACGCCTTTCGCCCGCGGAGACACGGACGCCTTGACCAGCATGTTCTCCCCGTTGATAGGGACGGAGGCGATGGGCCTTCCGCCCAGCTCGTCCAGGTAGAAGTCCACGGTGCCGGGATGCTTGAAGTTCAGCATTTCCAGCGACACGAGGACGGCGGGTTCGTCCCCGAAATCGACATTCCGGACCTTGAGCCAGTCGCCGTTGTGGACGGAAGTCACCCAGTGGAGGCTGCCGGCGGTGCGGTCCGTCTTGAGGCCGTAGGAGGCGGCCATCGTCTCGGCCTGGGTCATCACATAGGGGTTCAGGGTCTGGAGCGGGTCCACGCCCTTTTCCGTGAAGGGGATGAAGGGGATGGAACCGTCGGCCCCGTAGGTGAATTCCTCCACGCAGGTGGACCGGCGGAAACCGCCGCCGTTGGGCAGCTTGCCGTTGTGGTAGAACATGTAGTTATGCCCGCGGAAGGTGATGTTGCCGCCGTGGATGGTGAAACTGTTCTCCGCCTCGTCCATGATCCGGCCGCGGTAGAACCAGGGCCCGTGGATGCTCTTCGCCGTGGAATAGGCCATGTGCTCCGGCACGCCGCCGGCGGGATACGACAGGTAATAGGTGTCGCCCCGCTTCGTGAGCCAGGGACCTTCCTCATAGCCTACCATCATCTTTTCCTTGCCGCCGTCGGACCAGTCGGGTTTCATCGATTCCGGGCCGAAGGAAACCGGCTCGTGGAAGCCGGGGACTTCCTTCCAGCCGTCCGGGAAGGAGATCATGTCGTCCCCCAGGCGGCCGTACCAGCAGCCCTTGTTGCCCCAGAAGAGCCAGGGCGTGCCGTCATCGTCGATGAAGACGGTCGGGTCGATGAACGCGAACCCGGTTGCGAGCGGCCCGCCTATGGCGTCGGTGTACGGCCCTTCGGGCCGGTCCGCCACCGCCACGGCGAGGGCGTCCGCCCGGGTCGCCGCCTCGGTCAGGCACACGTACCAGTACCATTTCCCGTTCCGCTCCACGGCCTGCGAGGCCCAGGCGCGGTCCCCTTGGAAGGCCCACGGGAACGTGGCCGTGGACACGGGGGCGCCGAGATAGGTCCAGTTCACCATGTCCTCCGTGCTGTACAGCAGCCAGTCCTTCATCTTGAAGTACACGGCATCGTCCTCGTCGTGGTCCACGAACAGATACACCTTGTCCCCGTGCACATAGGGCGCCGGGTCGGGCGTGAAGGAGGTGCCGATGATGGGATTCTGCGCCAGGAGGGGCAGGAAAGCGATGAGAGTCAGGGAGAAAGAGAGGATCCGCTTCATGCTGTTGGTTATTTTTACAAATATAACAAATAAAAATGGAAACCCCCTGGAAAACTCCCAGGGGGTTTCTGGCTACTTGATTGGTTGGTATATATGTTTAGGTTAAGCAGCCTTGGTTTCTAGTAGACCCGCTGGTGGAACCAGTCGAAGTCCGCGATGCCGCCCTCTCTGAGGGTGTTGAAGTGGTACAGGGCGCTCCGGTAGCCGGTGAAGTAGTCCAGCGTGAAGCGCATGTGAAGCTTATAGTCGGCGACGGTCCATTCCTTTCCGTCGGTGGACCAGCTGAAGGTCGCGGTGTCCGCCTCCTCGCCTTCTTCCTGCGGGGTGAAGACGTAGTTGATGCGCATCCAGAGACCGTCGCCTTCCAGCGGGATGACCGCCAGGTCATCGTCGAGGTTCTTGAACACGGGTCTTCCATCTTCGCCACGGGAGAAGGACCGGCCGTTCTGGTGCAGGACGATGAAGCGCTGTCCGTTCGCATCGACGCGCACGCCGACGCGGGCGTTGCCGCTCTGGAACGCGGCCAGGCCCGCCTCGTCGCCAGGCTTCATGCCGGAAGCGTCCAGGTAAGTCTCGCTGATGCAGCGGGGGCCGACGGTGCGCTGGGTGAGCGTGCCGCGGGCGTCGGCGAGGCCGGCGGCCTGCGCGGCCCGCAGCCGCAGCCAGCCCGGCCGCTCGGTGAGCGACCAGCCCTCCGGTGCCTTGTGGTTCCATTGCCAGACGAGCGCCAGCTTCGCGCTGTCGAACTCGTCATTGTCCCATACGTAGTCGCGTCCCTGCTCCGGCAGGTTCACGGTCACTTCCTCCAGCGGAACGCCGTTCTCGCCCATCATCGGCCAGCCGTCCACCCAGGTGACGGGCTGGAGGCAGGGGATGCGGCCCACGGCGCCGTGGTCCTGGAACTGGACGGCATACCAGTCGCCGTGCTGGGTCTCGACGATCGGACCCTGCGCGATGCCGTCTCCGCGGCCGCCCAGGGTGCCCTGCAGCACGACCTTGGACTCGTACGGCCCGTGGATGTCCTTGCTGCGCCAGACCGTGGCCGTACGGGGCTTGTCCCGCGGCCAGTCGATCTCCAGCACATAGTAGTAATCGCCGATGTGGTAGAAATGCGCGCCTTCCGCTCGGAGGTTCCAGCCTTCGCGCGGGGAGTCGATGAGAAGCTCGGCTTCCGCGCCGGCCTTGACGGCGCTGCCGTCCGGCTCGAGTTCCACGAGGTTTAGGTTTCCGTTGCCCCAGACCACCCAGAGGCGGCCGTCGTCGAACAGCAGGGATGCGTCATGCATGAAGTAGCCATCGATCACGTTCCGTTCCCAGGGCCCGTTCACGATGTCCTTCGTGCGGTACATGTACGTCTTCTGCTGGTCGTTCGCGACGAACAGGGCGTAATAGGTGCCGTCGTGGTACCGGAGCGTCGTCGCCCATTGGCCCTTGCCGTAGGCGTTCCGGCCGTTCCGGAGGTTGTAGATGTCATCGTCCTCGATGACGTCGTAGATGTAACTCACAATCTCCCAGTGCACGAGGTCACGCGAGTGCATGATGGGCGCGCCGGGGCAGAAATACATCGTGGTGGACACCATGTAGTAGTCTTCCCCCACGCGGATGATGTCCGGGTCGGGAATGTCCGTGTAGGTCAGCGGATTGACGGTCACCTGTTCCTTCGGTGACGCCGTACAGCCTGCCGCGAGGACGAGGTAGGCTGCAAGCAGGAAGTGACTGTGTTTCATCTTATTGGATTTCCAGGACGACGACAGAGGCGGCAGGCAGGGTGAGTTTCACGCCCTTGCCGGTGGCTTTCGCGCCCGTGAAGGCCACGGGAGCGACGGCCGGCGCCTTGCCGAATTCGTTGTATGCGTTGATCTTGTCGGCCTTCAGGATCTCACCGGTGACGGTCTTCGGCTTCAGCTGGTCGAAGGCGAGCTCCACGGTGACGGGCTTGTCCAGGTACGGGTTCGCGAGGGAGACATGGAGCTTGCCGGCGGCGTCGCGGGAGACGCAGGCGCTGAAGTCGTCCATGATCCGGCCCTCGGCGGAGACGATGTTGCCGGTGCTGTAATCCGAAGGGACATACGTCGCGTTCTGGTGGACATTGAACATCCGGAAGACGTGGTAGGTCGGGGTGAGGACCATCTTGTCGCCGTCGGTGAGGACCATGGCCTGCAGGACGTTCACGATCTGGGCGATGTTCGCCATCTTCAGGCGCTCGGTGTACTTCTGGAAAATGTTCAGGTTCAGGGCCGCGACCATCGCATCCCGCATGGTGTTCTGCTGGAACAGCCAGCCCGGGTTGGTGCCGGGCTCCACGTCGAACCAGGTGCCCCATTCGTCCAGGAGGAGGGCGACGCGGCGCTCGGGATCATAGGCGTCCATGATGGCGAAGTGGTTCTTGATGACCTCTTCGATCTCGCAGGTCTTCGCGATGACGTTGTAGTACTCTTCCGGGGTGAACTGCGTGGCGGAACCCTTGCTGCCCGTCCAGCCCTTGCAGGTGTAGTAGTGCAGGGAGAGGCCGTCCATCTTGGACGCGGCCTTCTGCATCATGACCTTCGTCCAGTTGTAGTCGTAGTCGGAGGCGCCGCAGGCGACCTTGAAGATGCGGTTGCCGTTGTAGTTGCGGGCGTAGAGGGCGTAGCGCTTATAGACATCGGCGTAATAGTCCGCCGTCATGTCGCCGCCGCAGCCCCAGGTTTCGTTGCCCACGCCCAGGTACTTCACCTTCCAGGGCTCCTTGCGGCCGTTCTTGGCGCGGAGCTCGGCCATCGAGCCTTCCTTGGCGGTCATGTATTCGACCCACTTGGCCAGTTCCTCGACGGTGCCGGAACCCACGTTGCCGGAGATGTAGGGCTCGATGCCCAGCATCTCGCAGAGGTTCAGGAACTCATGGGTGCCGAAGGAGTTGTCCTCCACGGTGCTGCCCCAGTTGTTGTTCACGAGCTTCTTGCGGTTTTCCTGCGGGCCGATGCCGTCCATCCAGTGGTATTCGTCGCCGAAGCAGCCGCCCGGCCAGCGGAGCACGGGCACTTTCAGGGCCCGGAAGGCTTCCAGCACGTCCGTGCGGTAGCCGTTCACGTTCGGGATGGAGGAATCCTTGCCCACCCAGATACCTTCGTAGATGCACTTTCCGAGGTGTTCGGAGAACTGCCCGTAGATCTCGGCCGGGATGACCGGCTGGTCCTTCGCCGTCTCGTGGACGGAAACCTTGACTTGCGCAGCGGAGGTCAGGGCGGCGGCAAGCACCGCGATGAGGGTCAATGTCTTCTTTATCATAATTATTATCAGGTTATTAGTCTCTACTCACAAAAATAGGTGTTTTCGCGCGTACCGGGTGCGAAAAATCATTCATTTGCTATGAAGAAAAAACCAATTCTCCCGGAAAGGGTCACTGGACCTTCTTTCCCCACCAGGTGGCGTTCAGGGACTTTTCGGTTCCTGCATACACGACCGTTTCCTGACGGGGAGACGCTTCCCAGTCCACTTCGTGGGAAACGACTACGACGACGGTCTTACCACCTGCGGTCAGCGTGAGGAACTGTTTCGCCTCATCGCTCAAACTTACATATTTTTGCGTAAATTTGAAAATCAAACGATCAAACCACATGATTATGAAGATTCGCAACCGCTTCCTGCTCGCCGCTTCGGCCCTTCTGGTGTGCCTCGCCGCTTCCGCCCAGGTCCACCGTATGGACATCGACCTCAAGAAGGTCGGAGCGCCCATCCAGTCCACGATGTACGGCATCTTCTTCGAGGATATCAACTACGCGGCCGACGGCGGCCTGTACGCCGAGCTCGTGAAAAACCGTTCCTTCGAGTTCCCGAACGACCCGCTCCAGGGGTGGAAAGCCTTCGGTACCGTGGAAGTCTGGAATGACGGTCCCTTCGAGCGCTGCCCGCATTATGTCCGCCTCGTCGATCCCGGCCATCCCCACAAGTGGACCGGCCTGGACAACGAAGGATTCTTCGGCATCGGCGTGAAAGGCGGGGACACCTACCGTTTCACCGTCTGGGCCCGCGTCCCGGACGGCGGCGCCTCGGAACTGCGGATCGAACTGGTGAACACCGCCTCGATGGGCGAGGACCAGTTCGTCTGCCAGGAGCCCCTGAAGATTGCCGGCAAGGAGTGGAAACAGTATGAGGTGATCCTGAAACCCGATACGACGCTGGAGAAGGCGGTCCTCCGCATCTTCCTCGTCGGCGACCGCAAGACCGTGGACCTCGAGCATGTGTCCCTCTTCCCGACGGACACCTGGATGGGCCATCGCAACGGCATGCGGAAGGACCTGGCGCAGGCCCTGGCGGACCTCAAGCCCGGCATCTTCCGCTTCCCGGGCGGCTGTATCGTGGAGGGAACCGACCTCGCGACCCGCTATAACTGGAAGAACACCGTGGGCCCGGTGGAGAACCGCCCCATCAACGAGAACCGCTGGGAATACACTTTCCCGCACCGCTTCTTCCCGGATTATTACCAGAGCTACGGCCTGGGCTTCTTCGAGTTCTTCCAGCTTTCGGAGGAAATCGGCAGCGAGCCGCTTCCGATCCTGAGCTGCGGCCTCGCGTGCCAGTTCCAGAACGACGACCTGTCGGCCCATTGCCCGGTGGACGAGCTCCAGCCCTTCATCCAGGACGCCCTGGACCTCATCGAGTTCGCGAACGGCCCTGTGACCTCCACCTGGGGCAAGGTCCGCGCTGACATGGGCCATCCGGCGCCGTTCAACCTCAAGTACATCGGTATCGGCAACGAGCAGTGGGATCCGCTCTATCCGGAGCACCTGGAGCCTTTCGTGCAGGCCATCCGCGCCGCGTATCCGGACATCAAGATCGTCGGTTCCAGCGGCCCGAACTCCGAGGGCGAGCAGTTCGACTATCTCTGGCCCGAGATGAAGCGCCTGGGCGCCGACCTGGTGGACGAGCACTTCTACCGTCCCGAGAAGTGGTTCCTCGCGCAGGGCGCCCGCTATGACAATTACGACCGCAAGGGCCCGAAGGTGTTCGCCGGAGAGTATGCGTGCCATGGTGCGGGCCGGAAATTCAACCATTTCCACGCCTCCCTCCTGGAAGCGGCCTTCATGACCACCATCGAGCGCAACGCGGACATCGTGCACATGGCCACCTACGCCCCGCTGTTCGCCCATGTCGAAGGCTGGCAGTGGCGTCCGGACCTCATCTGGTTCGACAACCTCCGTTCCATGCGGACCGCCAGCTGGCACGTCCAGCACCTGTACGGCGAGTACAAGGGCCAGAACGTGCTGACCCTCAAGATGAATGGGGTTAACGTCACCGGCGCCGAAGGCCAGGACGGCCTCTTCGCCAGCGCCGTGAAGGACGGGGACAAGGTCTATGTGAAGGTGATCAATACCTCCGAAAAGCCGCAGGACGTGGAGTTCGCGTTCAACGGCCTCAAGAAGAAGGAGATCGTGAAGGCGGTGGAGCGCATCGATTTCACTTCGGGGCTCCTCTATGAGGACAATACCCTGGACGTTCCCGACCGCATCACCCCTGTCAAGGCCGCCTTCGCCGGCGAGGGCAAGTCCCTCACCGCGGCGGTCCCGCCGCAGTGCTTCACCATCTTTATTCTGGAAAATAATCCGTCATTCCCGGCTTGACCGGGAATCTATTCCGCGTCAATCCACCGGATAGACGGGTCGCGGCGCCACCAGGTGAGCTGGCGCTTGGCGTAATGCCGGGTGTTGCGCTGGATGAGACGGACGGTCTCCTCCAGGTCGTGCTTCCCGTCGAAATACTCGAACATTTCGCGGTAGCCCACCGTCTGGAGGGCTGGCAGGTCGCGGTAGGGAACAAGCTTCCTGGCCTCTTCCTCCAGCCCTTCTTCCATCATATGGAGCACGCGGGCGTCTATGCGCGCGTACAGCTCCTCGCGGGGCCGCTGGAGGCCGATTTTCTCGATCTCGAACGCCCGCTCCTTGAAACTCCGGGTCTTGAAGGAAGAAAAGGGCTGTCCGGTGTACAGGCACACTTCCAGGGCGCGGATGACCCGCTGCCCGTTGGACAGGTCGATTTCATCGTAGGTCACGGGATCGAGCTCCTTGAGCTGGTCCGCCAGCACATCCACGCCTTCGTCGCGGAGGCACTCCATGAGGTGCTCGCGCAGCATCATGGGCACCTCGGGGAAGTCGTCCAGGCCGTAGCAGAGGGCGTCGATGTACAGCATGGACCCGCCGGTCACCACGAGGGTCTCGTGGCCCTCGGCGAAAAGGCGGTCGATGAGGTCGAGGGCTTCCGCCTCGTACATGCCGGCGGTGTAGTTGACCGTGACGGAGCGGTCCTGGATGAAATAATGACGCACCCGCGCGCGCTGTTCCTCCGTGGGAACGGCCGTGCCGATGCGCATTTCCTTGTAAAACTGGCGGGAATCGCAGGAGATGACGGGACTTCCGTACTCCAGCGCCTTCTCGATGCTGTAGTCGGTCTTGCCGACGGCAGTCGGGCCGAGGATCACCAGGAGCCGCCTGCCCATCCGCTATTCGTTCTCGTCGTAGATTTCCTTGCCGTCCTCGTCGTCGTCTTCCTCCTCTTCCTCTTCTTCCTCGTCGTCGAAGTCTTCGTCATCGTCGAAGTCCAGACCGCCCTTGTTCTCGCCGGGAAGGTGGCGCTGCTCGTCGGGCAGGTCCTCGTAGGCGACATAGCCGTTCTCGAATTCGATGGGGTTGGGACCCTTGGATTCTGCAATGAAGGGGGAGTCGGGGCTGACGACGGCTCCTTCCACCTCGCCTTCCACGGTGATGTTCACGCTCTTGCGGTTCGTGACGTCGTAGAAATAGACGAAGTCGGTGGCGCCGGCCTTGACGGCTTTTTCCAGGGAAACCTGGTCCACGGTGCCGGAACCCAGGTCGAACAGGCCATAGCGACCCACCACGGCGCCCTCGACGTCGAGGGCCTTGAACATGATGAGCTGGTCCTGCGGGAATTCCATATCGGCCCGCATCTGCTTATGGAGGGTGTACAGCGTCGTTGCGCCGTTCACGTGATAGATTCGGAAGAAACCCTTGATACCGGTCAAGGTCACTCTGAGTCGGAATACCATAGTCGCTGCAAATCTTGTCTTGTTTCGGAAATCAAAGATACAATAAAAATCCGTCCCGATTGCAAAATTCCCTAAAAAAAGCTACTTTCGTGCTAGTGGAATATTTCGACGCATACCGGAGCATCGCGGCCCGGAGCGAGGGACTGTTCAAGGACAACGGTTCCCGTTTCATTGCGCTCGCTTATCCCGTGGAAACGGAGGAAGAAGTGAAGGACATCGTGGCCGGCTTGAAGAAGGAATACCACGATGCCCGGCACCACTGCTATGCGTACCGCCTGGGCTACAAAGGGGACCGTTTCCGGGCCAACGACGACGGCGAGCCCTCCGGTTCGGCGGGCCGTCCGATCCTGGGCCAGATCGACTCGATGGGCCTGAGCGACATCCTCGTGGTGGTCGTCCGGTATTTCGGTGGTATCAAACTCGGAATCCCGGGCCTGATCCGGGCGTACAAGACCTCCACGGCCGATGCCTTGTCGCAGGCGGAAGTCATCGACAAGGTCGCCGGAAAGACTTTCCGGGTCACCTTCGACTACCTGTCCATGAACGCCGTGATGAAGGTCCTCAAGGACATGGGCCTCACGCCCGCCGCCCAGGACTTCGGCCTGGACTGCTCGCTGGAGGTCCGCGTCCGGCTGTCCCTGGAGGAGGATTTCCGCAGCCGGCTGGCCGGGATTGCGATTCTTGAAGAAAAGTAAGGAAAATCCATATTAAATCATTATCTTTCGAAATTGAATTGATAACAATTTACAATGATGAAAAAAGTCCATGTCTTCAATGCTGGCCCCTGCCTTCTCCCGCAGGTCGCCATTGACCATGCCATCGA
>Ga0310696_10005722_pt1 | contig 14912 bp, 12 predicted proteins | sample AusTroGonzalo_MG_4_FD_203885 | JGI IMG/M metagenome (GOLD analysis project Ga0310696, IMG submission 203885) | Bovine rumen microbial communities from tropical cattle in Woodstock, Queensland, Australia - Gonzalo_02 (v2) (version 2) | ecosystem: Host-associated > Mammals > Digestive system >...
GGCATCTCCGGTCCGGTCGAGTTCACCGACATGAACGAAGCGGAACGGCAGATGAATGTGAATTTTTTAGGTGCAGTGCGCTTCACGCAGGCCGTACTCCCGCAGTTACGCAAGCAGGGCTTCGGGCGCATTATCTATACCTCTTCCGTGGCCGCCATCCTCGCTGTTCCTTATCAGGCTTTCTATTCCGCCTCCAAAGCGGCTATTAATGCGATGGCGCTGGCGCTGGCGAACGAAGTGCGGACGTTCGGTATCTCCGTAAGTGTGATGATGCCGGGCGATGTGAGCACCGGTTTCACAGATGCACGAGAGAAGAGTTCCGCCGGCGCAGAGGTCTATACAGGCGCCGATAAAGCTATCCGCACGATGGAACGCGACGAGCGCAGCGGCATGAGTCCGCGGCAGATGGCTCGCCTCTTCTATCATATCGCTACCTGCCGCAGCCCGCGGCCGCAGTACGTAGGCGGATTCAGTTACCGCGTGCTGTGTTTCTTGGAACGCCTGCTGCCCAAGAGGTTCAGTAACTGGATTGAGTATAAGGTTTATTCGTAAAGGTGATTGGTGAAAAGTATTCGTATCATATCGCCCTCGGGAGTGATTGACCCCGCGTACATTGACGGAGCCGCTACGCGCCTGCGCGCATGGGGATATTTAGTGAGCGAAGGTGCGCACGCGCGTGACGCGTGGGGACGGTTTGCCGGTACGGACGCTGACCGTCTGGCGGATATAGAGGAAGCCCTTCAAGACCCATCCGTCGATGCCATTCTTTGTTCGCGCGGGGGCTACGGTCTGCAACGGATTATCGACCGTGTGCCGTCCATTACCAAACCCATTATCGGTTTCAGCGACATCACCGCCCTGCATCAGCTGTCAGCTATCAGCCATCAGCCGTCAATACACGGTCTGATGTGCAAACATATCGCGACGCTGCCGGAAGACAGTGAACCTGTCGTGGCGTTTCGCAAAGCGTTGGCCGGTGAAGCACTGGAGTACCGCTGGCCGGCTCATCCGCTCAACCGCGAAGGCGAGGCGGAAGGAGTGATTGTCGGAGGCAACCTAAGTGTGCTGTACGGGCTGCAGGGAACGCCGTACGACCTTCGGTCAATTTATGATTTAAGATTTAAGATTGATGATTTAAGACCGATCTTGCTGATTGAAGATATCTGCGAGCGGCATTATCATATCGACCGCATGATTCGTAACTTGCGGATGAGCGGCGTACTCGCGCACATTAGCGGCTTGATTGTAGGCCAGTTCACGGATTGCGAGGATGACCCGCAGATGGGTTGCTCGGTCTATGAAACAATAAAAGAGGCAGTCGCAGACTACGACTACCCCGTTCTCTTCGATGCTCCGGTCGGACATGTGGATGATAACCTGCCTATCCGGTTCGGCATCCCAGCGCGCATCGCTTATTCGGCAGCGTCCGGCGAGCCGTACTTAAGCATCGGCCGCTCGTAAACCTCCGGTAACACGCCATATATACATACCGGCTCGTCTGCCGGTCTGACTTGTTCGTCTATCGTCGGCTGGTCGGTTTCATTATTCACCGGTTGCTCCGCTGCTTTTTTCTGCACATGGCATCCCGCCAGCGCCACACTCACGACGCTGAGCAGCACATTGATATGTCTGAGAAAATGCTTTTTCATCCCCTATTCTATAGCATCGTCATTCTGCCGTCCACCACAGCGATGACGGTATCCTGCTGCTGTACCTGCTGCATATACAGGTCGCGGATGAGCAGATCGCTGTTCCAATAATCGGTGTACTGCGTGAGGGCCTCCATGTGATCCGTTCCGCCCGCCAGATAATCGCTGGTAGCTACGGTATAGGACGCTTTGGTATCCAGCGGTTTGCCTCCCACCGTGATATCCGCTACCCGTCCGTCCACTATCGTCACACGCATGCCGGCCACGCCCTGACCGCCGTATCTGGCGAATGACTCGCAAAGCGCCAGCACGTCCGAACCCTTGAGCGTAAGCACTACGAGGCGGTTGTCAAAAGGCATCAACTCGAATACGCACCCGCGCGTGATAGGGCCTGCCTGCCATTCGCAACGCATGCCCCCCATATTCACGATAGCGATATCCACTTTCCCCGGGTAGGCTTGTTTGGCGGCTTCCCATAAAGCGTCAGAAGCCCAATTGAGCATCGGACACTCAGGTGCGCCCACCCACATGCGCTCGGGCGTATAACCGATTGGCACACTCATCTCACGTTCCAAATCCGCTTTCGTAGGCGCCAGATAAGCGGCGTACGAAGCGTCCTGAATGCCGTCAGCCGAGGCATCAACAGGGATGGCCTCCGTAGTGGCGGAAACGACTTTCTGATGTTTTTGACACGAGGTCAGAAGGAACAAGGAGAAAAGAACAAAGACAATTACTTTTCGCATAGGGCTACTGCTGTTTTTGCCGCAAGGCGGGCGTTATTCAATACTAACTGTATGTTGGAGGCCAGGCTTTCTCCGCCGGTGAGGTCTTTGACTTTCGCCAGGAGGAAAGGCGTACACTGCTTGCCGTGCACTCCGGCTGCCTCCATTTCCCGGAGAGCCTGTTCGATAGCGCGGTCGATGGTCTCTTTGGGCATCGAGTATTCTTCGGGAATAGGGTTGGTAACCAGCATTCCGCCACGGAGTCCGCAGTCCAACTTGGCCTTGAAAGCCGCAGCCAGTTCTTCGGGCGTGTCAATGCGGTAGTCCACACCGAAACCGCTGCGACGGGTATAGAAAGCAGGCAGTTCGTCTGTTCCATAACCGATGACAGGCACCCCTTTTGTCTCCAGGTACTCCAGCGTAAGTCCCAAGTCCAAAATCGATTTGGCACCCGCACAGATGACCATCACCGGTGTCTGCGCCAGTTCTTCGAGGTCGGCAGATATATCGAAAGTCTGTTGTGCCCCGCGGTGTACTCCGCCGATGCCGCCGGTCGCAAAGATACGAATGCCCGCCATCGCAGCGATGATCATGGTCGTTGTGACGGTGGTGGCTCCGTCCTCCTTGCGCGCAATAAGAACCGGCAGATCCCGACGCGAAGCCTTGATAACCGCCTGGCCTTTCTTACCGAGGTACTCTATCTCCTCGGGCGTACAACCCGCTTTGAGTCGGCCGCCGATGATGGCGATAGTAGCCGGCACGGCTCCGTTCTCCCGGATGGTCTGCTCCACGCGCAGCGCTGTCTCCACGTTCTGCGGATAAGGCATTCCGTGACTGATGATAGTGGACTCAAGGGCTACAACCGGTTTCCCCTCTTTTAACGCATTCGCCACTTCCGGCGAGATTGACAGATATGGATTCATTTCACTTTTCATTCTTAATTCTTAATTTACAATAGTATATTTGCTATTTCGGGATTGACGGCTTTGGGGCTCATGAGGGTTGCGCGCGCCGCCATCAGGCCGTACTGGGCTGTTTTGGGGAACTCTATCCCTTTGGCATGCGCATAGACCACTCCTGCGAGGAAAGCGTCTCCGGCGCCGGTAGTGTTAACGATATCGCCCGGCAAAGAGGGGAACAACCATTCCTCGGCGGCATTGCGGCAATAGACGCCGTCAGCGCCCAAGGTGATATAGACATGCGCTACACCCATGTCCAATAATTTTTGCGCCGCGTTGGCGTACGTAGCCGTCTCCGTTACCGCCAGCGCCTCTTTGAGATTCAACTTGAGCGTATGCAGATACGGCAGCTTGGCTTTGCGCAGAGCGTTGACCACCCGATGCGCCTTGGTAGTACTCACGCCGTCGATGAAAAGCGGCGCCGTCACATTATCCATCAGCCAGCGGATGGAATCTTCGGTGATGTTCGTGTCGGCTACAATGAAATCCGAGAGATTGATTTCTCCGCTTTTTTTCATCAGCCATTCGGGCGTCAGCGACCGGATAGCCTCGGTATCCGCCACGGCAGCAATCATCTCACCGCCATGATTATTGATGCATAGGTATATCCCGCTGCGTAACTTCAACTCGCGCTCAGAAAGGTGCACGTCTATCCCCTGCTGGCGACAGTAATCGTGCAGCAGACCGCCGAAGAGATCCCCTCCGAAAACGGTCAGTAACTGCGTACGCGCGCCGAGCAGCGACAGGTTATGCGCTATGTTTCGCGCTACGCCGCCGTATCCGACCTCTATATGCCCGGGATTAGAGTCCGCCGCAATGAACGTATCATTCAGCGTCGCCGACAAATCGACATTGGCCCCTCCGATAACAGAAATAAGTGTTTCCATAGTACCTGCAGCCGGTTAAAACCTTTGCGACTGCAAAGGTAATACTATTTTTTGACATATGCAAGAAAAAACAGATTTTTTTCAATGCATGTTCTTGCGTATGTCATTTTTTTGTAGTAATTTTGCAGTCGCAAAATTGATTAGAGTAATGAAACTACGATTAAAAATCGCCTTATGGCTGGAGCACTGGCGTCGTCAGAACCTGAAACAGTTGCATCCGCTGCGTCAGCTCTTCTGGGAGAGTACGCTGCGCTGTAATGTCCACTGCCTGCATTGCGGCAGTGACTGCATTGCTTCGGTAGAGACGCCTGACATGCCTGCGGAGGATTTTCTTCACGTCATAGATACAGAGGTGACGCCGCACGTCGATCCGCATAAAGTGATGATTGTTATCTCGGGCGGCGAACCGCTGATGCGCAAAGACCTGGCGGATGTCGGGCGCGAGTTGCTCAAGCGGGAGTACCCGTGGGGCATGGTAACGAACGGACTGGCGCTGACGGAGAAAAAATTCAAGGAGTTATGCGCCGCCGGCTTGCGCTCTATCACCGTGTCGCTGGACGGACTGGAGAAAGACCATGTATGGCTTCGTCAGCATCCGCTGGCCTTTGAGGGGGCATGCAGGGCTATCCGCCAGATTGTGGAATATAACCAATCGCAGATCGCCAATCACCAACCACCTATCGTTTGGGATGTCGTGACCTGCGTCAACCAGCGCACGATAGACCATCTGCCCGAGATCCGCGACCTGCTATGGAGCCTGGGCGTACGCAGCTGGCGTGTGTTCGGCATCGATCCCATGGGCCGGGCGGCGGAGAACCCCGAGTTGATTTTGACGGACGCACAATTCAAGCAGTTAATGGACTTCATCGCTGCAGAGCGGGAAGCCGGACGGCATGTATCCTACTCATGCGAGGGCTATCTGGGCGAGTACGAAGGACGTGTGCGCGACTACCTGTACCAGTGCGCGGCGGGCATCAGCGTTGCATCTATTCTGATTGACGGCAGCATATCCGCATGTACCAGTATCCGCGGCAAGTATTATCAGGGAAACATATACAAAGACTCGTTCTGGCGCGTATGGGAAGAGGAATTCAAGCCCTACCGTAACCGCGAGTGGATGCGCCAAACGGAGCCGTGCAAGGACTGCAAGGTCTTCGCTTTCTGCGAGGGCAACGGCATGCACCTGAGAAGAGAAGACGGCAGTCTGATGCTCTGTCATTTGCACCGACTGACGAGTTAGACCGCTTCGTTTACAGACCGTAGCACTGTCAAAAAAAAAGAACCTCATCGGAGGTTCTTTTTTAATGCCTTGGTGGTAGGATGATCATCGCCGTAGAGGCGTTGGGCTATTTCAAGCGCCTGCTGCCAGTACCGGCGGGCTTCGTCCGCCTGCTGCCGCAACTCACATATGTCGCCCATTGTCGAGAGAAGGACCACCTGGTTATATTCCGCATCTTTGGGTACTATATCCAGCGCTTTGAGCATCCGCTCGTAAGCGGCGTCATAACGCCCTTGCTTGACATCTATCGCGGCTTGGTTATTGAGTAGTTCGGCATGAGTGCGCGCCAACGCATGCGGGTCCTCCGCATTATCGCCGATAGCGGAATAGATCGTTTCCGCCTTGTCAAAACAATACTGCGCCGAGTCGAGTTGAGCCAGGTAATAATAGATAACGCCCGTATTGGTCCACCGCGCAGCCGTCTTCTGATGGTTCTCGCCGTAGATACGCGTGTACAGCTCCGTAGCGAGTTGCTGTTCGGGCAGCGCCTCCCGATAGCGTCCGAGGCGGGTGAGAGCATAGGCGATGTTGTTATGCGCCTTCGCGGTACGGAGGGCATTCGGCCCTTCGTTAGCCAGCGCATAACGCTGCGCCCGACGGTAGAGCGTCAGGGCCTCTGTGAAACGCCGCTCCATCTTATCATAGAAATTGCCCGCATCGAGTTGCCACTGCGCATTCGTTGTATCTAGTTCCGCTCGTTTGAGGAGATAGAACAGCGCCGAGTCGTTCTGGAAACGGCTCAGGTGGATGGCATACAGGTGGTAATAATCGGTAGCCAACTCATCTCGCTGCGCCTCTGCCAAACGGCGAATCTTTTTCATCTTCTTCTCCCGCTCTTCCGGGTCACCCTTGGCTAAAATGCGTTGCTGCGCAAGTTCGAGGTCTCCCTGCTCAATCGCCTGCTGTATGAGGATGTCCGCTTCGCTCAGACCGTCGTAGTCCGTGCGGGCGTAACGCTCCGCCATCTGCTCGATGAGCGGTTCAAAGCGGTCGTATTCCTGCTCCAATTGGTTGAGTTGTTTCTCGTATTCCTGATTGCTGAGCGTAGCTTTGGCCAGTTGCTCATTGAGGGCATTGAGCTGCTCCTCATAATGCCGCTCGATGTTCTCCCGCGCTGCCTGCTCTATCCGCTGTTTGTCGCGTTGCAGTTGCCGGCGACTGACCATGACGATCTGCAGAGGCACCGAGGAAGAGAAAGGCAATTGGCGTCCCACCAGTTCGGGTTCGCGTAACTCATATCCTCCTTTATTAATACCCGCGAGCGTGTACGCGCTACCGTTCTTGTAACCGGGCATGAGCACTTGGAAAGCACCCTGCTCATCAGTCATGACGGGGTTATAATCGCCCTGTACCCGTACCACTACTCCGGACAACAACTGAGACGGCGCATCGGGACGGGAGACCGTACGAACGATTCCGCTTTGGGTTTGCGCAATCAATAAGGGATAAATGGACAATTGAAGCAGCAAGACTGCTAACACTTTCTTTCTCATAATAGTACGATATCATTTTGTCCGCACGGAGCGTGCAAGGTGGAAGATAAAGAATAATCCGTCGGCACGGAGATGAAGTATGACTTCTTCTGATATTCCAGAGGAATGAAGAGGGTGAAACGGCCGTTGGCATCGGTAGTTACCTCAAACGACTCGACCATTATGCGCATATTCGAGACAATATTCCCGTCCATCAGCACGACGGCACTAAGCGCCCCGTACACCTGCGGGTCGCGCGCCAGCGGGAGACGCAGCGTCTCGGTCAGCGTCACGACGGTGTCCAGCGGCAGGTAATCCGGAGCTTCTATATGCAGGCTCACCTCTTGGTTTTTCAGCTTAGCCGGCAAGTAGCGGAAGAGTACATCCTGGTCAAAGGCGCGGATGGTATCCGTCCTCTCCTCATCCGGCAAGGTGAGTGTCAGTACGGCGTCATGCATAGGCGGCAAGGCTGCCACTTCCGGCGTTGACTCATAGAGCGAGACGCGACTGTTGAAAGGCTGGTTGATGACCCATACGCTCACTAATGCCGCCAGCACGAGAAGAGCACCGAGAACGGAGAACACAGCCCGGCGGATAAGACGGCGTTTCTGGCGTTGCCATATACGGTCGAAACTGACATTGAGCATGCGGCTGACTACCTGCATCACCGCGCGCTCCCGTTTCATATAGGCACTACCGCTTCCTTCCTCATGGATATTCACGCCTAAGATCTCGCGGTCCTCGTTGATGTCATCCGAGTGCGGGAAATGTTTGAGCAGCGAAGGATTGTAGCACTCTGTAGCAGGGTCATTGCTGTACGGCCGGCCGTCCACTATAATAGGGATGATACGGTCACGACGGCCTAACTCTACAAAAGTGTCTATCTCCGCACCCACCCATGGAGACTGAGCCGAACGGGGAGAACAGATAACGAGCAGATATTTGGACTGCTCTAATTTATTGCGTAATTCCGTCTTCAGTTCGTTGGGCTGGATATCCGTGTGGTAACGGAAACACGGCCTGAGACGCGACTTGGGCAAGTCGTTGTTCTCATGCTGGATAGTGGTCGGCAGACGATAGCCCTCAATCTTCTCTTGCAACCATTTTGCCCATTTCTCGTCGGACGAACGGTAGCTTACGAATGCGTAGTAGGTGTACTGTTGTTCCATAGTTGAACCATTACTTCATCTTTGCGAACCGACTCTTCGGTCAGTTCTTCGAAGGGTTGAATATTCGGATGCTCGAAATAGGGATCGAGTCGCTCCATTTCTTTCCATTTCTCCGCTTCCGGCAGATGCTCGATGCGGATACGCTCGGCTTTGTCCATCGCTTTATAGCCCAGTAGCAGACGCTCCGTCATCCACCGCTGATGCTCCAGGCGCGCATGGTACTGCGGGTCTATATGCCGGAGAACCGAGTGGTAGTAATTGGCGCTGTAGAGGTTGGAGAACTGCAGCGTCAGTTTGAGGTCATGCCAATGCTTGCGCTTGCGCTGCGGGTTGAGCCGTACGGCATTGTTCTCATAGGCTTCGTTCGCCTGCTTGGCCCACTCGAGGCGGCTTCGGAATGTTTTGTCGTAGCAGTCTTCGCGCATGCCGAAGGGGTATATGTTCTTAAAGCGCGTGAAGCCTTTCGTCCACTCCGCCAGGGCGGCATTAGTGGACTGATAGACGAGCACGGGTATCTGCCGGCTCATAACGGAATCCGGCAAATAAAGCGCCGTCGCAAGATTAGTACGCGTCTCGTCTGTGCAGACAGCAACGGTTAACATCTGCTGCTCGTCTTTGCTCCATTGCGCAATCAACTCACGGACTTCCGGCGTCTCCGGCCGGGCAGTGATGAACTGCCATTCGATATCGAGGAAATCATTATCGGGTTCGGGCACGTGAGTCTCCTTTACTGCCTGACGTCCCTTAGGCGTCTGCTCCCAGCGAAGATGCGTATAGTGCGACAGACGGAAGAGCGACGCATAATGGCTGCGCAGGAAATCGCTATGGATATCCATATTCGGGTCCACGATGGTGATGCGGGTACGCAGGCCTTGCGTGAAATAATTGGGATAATGCGCTACGTGCGCGGCAGTGAAGGCCAGCGCGTATGCCATTTGCGAAGCACCGAGCAGAACTAAGTGTACATATTCCTTATCGTCCGCGGAAGGATTCTCGTGCCGGTTAATGGACGGATAACCTTCGCCGTTAATCAGCACGCGTTGCGCCCAACTCTCCGGCATATTCATCACCGTCAGATGCAAAGGTGCGGGAAGCGGCTCGGTCTGCAGCTGCATGATACGCAGCGTGCTGAGATGGTTACAGAGGAAATAGCACTCTACCGGTGTCGTATTCTCTTGCACCAGATCTTTGATAAGCGATAGGCTCAGGATGTTTTTCGAGTCATGATCCTCCTCGTTGGGTTCGCCGATGATGAAGATACGCTGCGCGCGTTGTGCATCAACGGATATCAGTTGCTCGCGTTGGGTCCGATGACCATAGAGTACGATGAGCCGGCGGCGAAGAGAAACGTCCTGCAGCTGGGCCATGAGACGTTTGCGCTCCTCTTCCGCGTCGTTCTCCGTCAACACTACGATAGGCTGGCGGCTGTGCGGATCACACTGGCCGACAATCGTATCGAGTAACATCTCATCCGCACCAAGGAACAGCACATGGTCGTGAAAACGATAGCGCAGCAGACCGCGGCTGAAAGCCGTAGCGCGGTTCTCCACGATGTTGCTTAACAACGAGATAAGCAGACTGGAGACCAGAACCAGACCGATAAGGTTCACTATAACCTGATAGGCCAGGTAGTCCTCGCCATGGTTCACGAACTCGCCCGGGGCTAGGATAAGCTGGATAATCTGGCCTATCGTGAAGGACAGACCGAAGGCTGCGCTTATGCCCCAGAAAAGACCGACAAGCACCGTGACCACGATGGCCATATAGAGAATCTGCCTACCCTGTCCTTGGCTCAGCAGCCGGTCTATTCGATAGATAAAATGATTCATCGACGAAGCAGAATAGTATTACGTTGTACACCGTTGTCAATGATGTACAGACCGTCAGACAATACATCCAGGGAACGGCCCATCGGACGACCCAGGATATCATAAATAGCTACAATGGGACGATCAACCGTCTGGTCACTGAGACCGGAACCCGTTTTCTCCGGAGCCTTGAAATCACCGGTTTTCGTCAAGCCTTCTTTGAGTTGACCGCTGCTCAGAAGGACACCGCGCGTGTAGGTATAATCCTCTTTCTCTTTCAGACCGGATACGCTCACCTCTGCCTCTTCGTTATGCTCCTCGCCGCTGCCCGTCTTGATAGAGATGGTCAGTGTCATACCTCCGTCACCGTCATCGCCCTTCGGGTTGCGACGCTGCGGTGCAGCTAAGTACTGCGGGATGTCTGCACTCATATTCGCCCAGTCGATAAGACCTTGGATACCGGTTGCGGGAATGACAATCGTCGTATCGCAGTTACCCGTACAGTTGACCTTGTGAATAGTGATCTGATAGCCGGCGGCGTTCTCCAGCGGCAGCCAGGAGAGACGAACCGAATCGGCTGCCGTCTTCACATCCACGGTACGGTCGGTGATCTTGTTGAATATTGACCAGAACGTATCATTGCGGTACAAGTCAACCGCCCGTACCTTATTGCCTTTGTAGTCAAACAGGCTGTCGGGCACATAGAGAACGGTGTTCACCCGGAAATGCTCCCATGCTCGCATCGCTTCTTGCATGTTTTCCGGTGTTACTCCGGTCACTACAGGCGGAACAATCGGACCGTCTTGCGGGTCACCGAGCGCAAATTTCCACGGCATTGTCTCCCAAGAGAAAGCGGACCAGTGGAGAGAATCCAGCGGGTGCTTGCTTTGATTGAACTGAATGGCTTGCAGGCCATGGAGTTCTTCAAAGGCTTTTTCTCCGATATAGCTCACGCCGTCGTTAATCTTCAGTTCGCCGATCTCGAGCCCCAGTTCATCCCATGGATAACCGTCTGACGTTTTACTTCTGTCCGGAATAACGATATATTCTTCCCCCGAGAAGTTCTCAATACTCAGTTGGAGCCCCTGCGCAATGGAATCCGATTCTCCCAAATGCCAGTGTACATTGTTTAAATCTCCGTCGGACTCAATCAGTATGCTTCCGTTCCATGGCCGGGTATCGTAAGCCTGCCTGGTTCCTTCCGGAATGATAATGATCGGTATCTGCTCGCCGGATTCCGCGTTCAGTTTCAATGCAGAAGAATGCACCGTCGGCGGTGTCATGCTTCTCATCTCCAAAGCTTTCAGATTGGTACATCCTAAAAAAACACCCGCTCCGAGATGCGTTACATTATCGGGAATGAGTTGGTAACGCAGATTCGTCAGGTTGCTGAATGCATTAGCTCCGATTGAATCGACATAATTCAGGTCGAGACCTGTTACTTGCTCTCTGTGCTCCTGCCATAAAAAGAGATAGTTGTGTCCTCCTGTCGGATCATAATCCGGGATGATATATTTTGCATCTTCCTGACGCTCCGTGCCGCCCAATGTCTCTCTCCAGAAGTAGAATCTATTGTTGACATCATAGGATACAGCGATCTGACCCTTTTGTTTCCAGTCGGGATCGGAGGTGTCTTCGGGATAAATATTCGTCCAGCCGACGTAATTGCACTCGACATATACCGAGGCAATTTCCGTTGGCTTGGGATTGGATTCGGAATATGCCGTTTCTATTTTTACTTTCGAAAGTCCGCTACCGATACATTCCAAATAGCCTTTGTTTTCCATCACCAAAGGTACTCCGTTTATATGCTCGAAATAGATATCCACACTATTCGGGTCCGCATTCGCGGGTTCAAGGGAGAAATTCAATTTCTTGGTTTCTCCTACCGTCATGTAGATTTTAAGCATTCCCTCGGTTTCCTGCACCGGGGATCCGTCCCAATCGTAGATAATTGCATTGATGGCTGCTTCCTGCGCCATACAATTCGCTGCGGATATCAATCCGATCAGCATAAAGGAGAAGATCTTTTTCATAATAACGTGGTTTTTATAATGTTAATATCCTGTACTGAAATTAATTGACATGCCTATCGCTGCTATGCCGTCATACCGGAAGAAGAAATCCGACGAGCACAAGTCTCCCCAGTGATAAACGACGCCGGCTTCGATAGTAAACCAAGCCGCAGCGAATGGTTTGGATCCGCTGATAGGCACATTGATAGACGGTCCGACACCGAACTCTGCCGCCCAGTCGTCATCCCATGGCAGTATAGCCTTTACAACCGGCTGATAGTAGAATCCGCCGTATCCGGTTACGAAATCGTAGCGCAGTCCCATCACGATAGGCTCCACTTTGAGGAACGACCAGCGGAAAGCCAGCAGACTCATGTCAAACTCTATACCGGTCATAATACCGAAGCGCGCGCTGTACCACTCTACTTCCCATGTGCCGTGGTAGATATTATAATCCTCCAATTCCGTATAACCGATACTGGAGCGGCGACGACCGGAGTTGCTGTAATGGTAACCGCCGCTTGAGGTCTTGCCCTGATTCAGCGTCACTTTGACCGTTTGGCTGCCGTCGGTTGTCTTGACGTAGAAGAAATCGCTACGCCCCGCAATACTCTGGAATACCTCCACGCGCACCGAACTGTCGTCTATACGGGAGGCGGTGTACATGTTTCCCGTCGGATACTCTATTTCCCATTCTCTGTTGGTATTCACGGATATGTATGCGACAGTACCGGACGTCGGCGCGGTGATACTCGTCTGGCTCAGCGTCAGGAACGGCGGCAGGGTAGCGGGATCCGGAGGCGTGTCTTCCGGAGCGGCTACCGTGTCCGCTTCTATGACCGGTTCGGGAACAACCGCCACTGTCTTCTTCGGCTTGGACGCCTCTTTCAGTGCCTGATTGGACTTGCGCAACCATACTTCGGCATCTTCGAAATCCCTTCCGCACTCGTCTATCGCGTATAGGAACAACTCCTTTGCCAGTTTGTAATCACGCTGCCGGTAGGCTTCCTTACCGTCCTTCACCGCCTGATAACAGTCATCGCTCGCAATAGCGAACGAACTGACTGTCAGCAGCAAACATATACATATTCCGTTTCTCAAATGCATATATTATCAATTAGAGAAAGTAAAATAGAATTTGGTATAATCGGACGTTAGCCATTTCTTGGCCGTGTCGTCGTATATACCCACTTGTCCTTCGAGCGACACATTCTTGCAACCAGCAGACATATTGAGGTAGTTATACGGCATGAATAACGAGAAATCGCTCCAGTGTGTATTCGTATAATTGGCTGTAGCTGAGCTCTGGCAGGTTACTTTTCCGTCAGACGTGATATACCCGCTTCCGTACACGCCGTTCAGCGCATTGCCGTCCTGGAAATGGAAATAGATGCAGACCTTAACCGAATGATACAATACATCATATGCCGTGAAATCCACATGTATCTTCATTCCCTTCAGGTTGCCGTTCCATGTGTTATGGTCCACATTCACGCTGGCGATAGTAGCCGTCGGACCCGTAGGTGCGGGTTTGCCGTCCTGGCTGAGCGAGATCTTCACCTCTTTCGTACCGTCCGAGGTCTTGACCTTGAAATAATCGGAGCGGCTGTCGGTCGTCGTGTTTTCGTGAATGGTCACAGTCAGAGTGTTGCCGCTGCGCGTTACGTTATACATCGTACCGGAAGCGTACAGCAATTCCCAGGCCACATTACTGGACACCGTCACATAGGCCGTTTTGCCCGAATAGGAAGACGAGATAGACGTCTTGTCAACCGTCAGGTACGGTGTCGGAGCCGCCTCTTTCGCCGCTTGCTTGACATAGACACGGACGGACTTGGAGCCGTCGGTCGCCTGGACATCGAAATAATCCGTGCGTTCCGTAGTATTCGGGTTCGCTACATAACTGATGGAGATATTGTCTCCGTTACGCGTCACCGTAAAAAGGGACGAATTGGTGTTCGCCAGCTTCCATGTCCGGTTTCCGGATACGGTAACGGATGTGGTACCCGCAGAGGCACCCACGGAAATGTTCGTACGGCTGACGGATAACTTCGGCGTCAGAGCGTCTTTGCATTTTTGAGACATGGACGCCGCGCTGCCGTAATTGTTACCGCACTCCGATGCTACATAGTCGTACAGACTTTTGGCCTTTGAGTAATTACCGGCGTTGTAGGCCGTTTTGGCTTCACGCAAGGCTTGGTCGCAGTCCTCATCCGCCTGCACGGGAACAACCGGCAGCAGGCAGATAAGACATACGAATAATGAAGTAAATAGATTGTTCTTCATAACTATATACGTTGTTTGATACCGGATATCTTATCGCGTTTCTCCAAATTACGCTGCTCCGTTGTCGTACCGACTGGAGCTTTCTTGTATTTTCTGTCAGCCTCATCGTAGAGGGTTTGCGCGACATTAAGTATCCTGGCTCGTTTGTCGAAATACTGGTGCGCGTCCTTGAAACGCGGATCGTTTTCTATCTCGCGGATGTCCTCCAGGTTGTTTACAGCCTCTTCCAATGCCGGTATGTTGTCAATCGTAGCGGCATTGAGATTATTGTCAAACTTGGTCACCGCATTGTCGTAGCGCGTCATCAGCTGTTTGAGTTCGTCATTACGCTTCGTCACTACCGCATCCACGCCTATCACGGCCATGATAAGAACGATTGCGCCGAGCACCCATATCCATGCTTTGGATTTTTTCTTCTCCGCTTTCTTCGGAGCCTCCGGCGTCTTGGCGTTGCTTGCCAAAGGCTTCGTAGGAGCCGGTCCGTCAAAACGCTGGGTCTTACGACCGGACGACGCAGGCTCTTGCGATGCAGGCGCTCCGTGAGGTACTTCTCCCTTGACCAGCGCGGCTGCCGTCGGACGGTCCCATGTCTCCGGGCTCAACATATGATAGATCGTATTTTTCAGTTCGTCCGATACGTTGGCCGTTATTTCCGGCACTTCGGCG
>Ga0310696_10005723_pt1 | contig 14911 bp, 10 predicted proteins | sample AusTroGonzalo_MG_4_FD_203885 | JGI IMG/M metagenome (GOLD analysis project Ga0310696, IMG submission 203885) | Bovine rumen microbial communities from tropical cattle in Woodstock, Queensland, Australia - Gonzalo_02 (v2) (version 2) | ecosystem: Host-associated > Mammals > Digestive system >...
ACCGTGCGGCGAAGGGCTTGACGGGACGCGAGGTGTCTGAGCTTTTCGCGAAGTACGGTGTCTCCGAGTATGTAATGCGATATTTTGATTCGCTCCACACTACCGGAGTGAAGTATATCGTGGCGGACATCGCCGAATACATCCGCGGACGCGCGGCATGACAAGGCCTTGCAAGAATCTCCCGCAACCTGAAAGGAACAACACGATGAAAAAGAAACTGATGGCAATGCTTCTCGCGGCGGGTGCGATGCTCGGAGAACGGGCAAGCGCAACGCCTCAGGCCGAATGGGAGTCGCTAATGTGTGCCAACAGGCCGCATTTGAGCGCAAAGGAGACCAGGTCGCCACGGACGCTGGCGGCGAGGTCCCTCGCCAAAAACGGAGGCCAGCCTCTTGACGAAATTGCGAGCCGCACATTGGGGGCGTCTTATGTAAGATCGTCGGAATGGGACAGGGTGTTCCAGTCGGACGAGGAAAGCATCGATGTATGTGCTCTGGCGATGGACGGAAATGCCGAGGGGCGTTTTGCCGTATATTCGCAGATTGTCGGGCAGGCACCGTACTATTGGACTGTGGAGGGGCTTGAACCTGCGGAAGGACAAACTCTCGCCGGTTTTCTCGAAGAGCATTGCCTTGTCGGCGGGGAGGCGAGGATTTCGGTCGCGGAAGGAGTCCTTTCGGCGGACGACGTTGACATATGCGTGGACAGCATGCCTGTCCCCGCACCCTACGCCAGATTCCGCTTCGCTTTCATAGACGATGCGCCGGGCGCGAACTGGGCTCATCCGTGTAGATGCGTGTTCGTGTCCGAAGACATGTCGTGTTTCACGGTCGTATACAAGGAATGGTTCCCATCTCTTTCGTTCAAGGGTACTGGCGAGCCGCTTCCCCTTGTCTGGGCCGGCGGTGTGCCGCAGCCGCAGCGCGAGTCGCTTGACGAAGCCGTAGCCAGGGCCTACGGATATGCAAAGGGGCTTGAATCGAACGGCGTTTTGTACAACACCGGGGATAGGAGCAGGTCGTATTTCGTGCTCGTCAGCGGAGGCGGCAGCGCCAACGCGAACGGCATACGCTTTTGGTGTGACACTGCAATGCTCTATTCGACGTTGACCAGAAAATACGGCGTTGACAAAAACCACATCTGGGTTTACGTTTCCGACGGCAATTCGACGGGCAAGGACGCCAACCTCGGGGACGACACCTCTCCCGTTCTGGTGGATTCTCCAAGGGATCTGGACGGCGACGGCAAGGAGGACGTCACCGGGGCGGCGTCGAAATCGTCATTGAAGACGTGCATGGCCAGGCTTCAGAATATGCTGACCGCCAATGACCAGCTGTTTGTGTTTTTCACCAGTCACGGAGGCTCCGATGGAGTGTCCGGAATCGGCAATTACGATTGCACCATAAGCCTTTTCGGTTCGTCGCTGCGCGACGACGAACTTGCGGACATGATAAGGCCATTCCCGTGTCCGGTGGCAGTGGCGGTGGAATCATGCTATTCGGGTGGATTTGTCGACGACATCTGCGCCATGGACAATCGCGCCGTGGCCACGGCCTGCAACCATTACGAAGTTTCATGGGGATGGGGCGGCGGAGACGCCTGGAGGAACGGTTCTCCTGGGAATACGCATGCATGCAACTGCTGGGCCGCGCCCTTGAATGCCGCGTTCCGCGGATTTTGGCCGAAGCCCAGCAAGAGCGGCGGATATCCGTGGGAAGACGATGACGAAGTTTATCCCGATTCAAACCATGATGGCTTCGTCAGTTTTGCCGAAGCGGCCGCTTTCGCGCAGGAAAACGACAAGTCTTCTGATGAGCATCCCCAGTACGCGGCAACCGGCGGAACAGGTGAGTCGTTTTTCATCCTCAACAGGTATGAACATAAAGCACTGGAGAAGACCGTTTTGCTGGATTCTTATGGCAAAATGAATGAGACTTGCACGCTCTCCGGAAAGGGGGAGCCATGGAAGCTGTCGGAGTCTGCGCCGTCGTGGATCAAGACATGTTCTCTTGTGGATGCCCAAGGGAATGTCTCGGAGTTGACCAGTGGTGCAGCCGTTACGGTGTCAGGCGCTTTGTCCCTGCTTGTTTCCGCTGAAGTGAATGAGTCCTCGTCCACGGGGAGAAGCTGCGTCCTGTCGATCTGCAACGGAGAGTCCGGCAGAATCGAGTACAATGTGGCGGTAAACCAGAGTGAAAAACCTCAGGTGTACGAGGTGGTCTACAATCCCGGGCGTTTCGGTAGCGGAGAACCGCTTAAGGCGGAAAAGGTAGAGGATGTCGCATTGACGCTCCAGAGTGCGATATTCGTCCGTGCCGGATACAGCCAGACCGGATGGTCTGCCGTGGACGGGGGCGACAAACTGTACGGTCTTGCGGCAATCTATACGGACAACGCTTCATTAACGCTTTATCCGTATTGGACCGCAAACAAGTACACTGTGAGATTCGACAAGCAGGGAGGAACAGGGGGAACGACCAGTGCGCTGGTGCAATTCGAAAGTGCAATGCCGTCCATCGTAAAGCCTCAGCGGGAGGGGTACGTCTTCGAAGGGTATTTTTCCGGGACGGACGGCACTGGAACAATGTATTACACCGAAGACGGTGCGGGTACGCGGCCGTGGGACATCGCCTACGGAACAACGCTGTACGCGAAATGGACGCCGATAGTTTGCGCCGTGACGTTCGATCTCCAGGGAGGAACCGGTGTGTCGGGTGTTGAAGCGAGCTATGGATGCCTGATGCCGGAGATAGCTGTGCCAGTTCGTGTAGGATATGTTTTCGCCGGCTATTTCGCGAGGAAAAACGGATACGGCATAAGATATTACAATGCCGACGGAACCTGCGTCAGGGCGTGGAACAATACGGCGACGACTACATTGTACGCCAGCTGGAAGGCCGCTTCCTACGATGTGACGCTGGATTTGCAGGACGGGAATGGAGGAATGGATTCTGCGACCGCAATATACGGCAATCTGATGCCGGACATCGTTCCGCCCGTGCGTGCGGGGTACGAATTCCTTGGCTATTATTCGGAGCCGGAAGGTGCGGGTGAGATGTATTATGACAAAGATGGCAGAGGGGGGCGCGCCTGGGACTCCGCCACCGGCGGAACGCTGTACGCGCACTGGATGGCGTTCGGCTTTTCATGTCGCGAAACGACGGTTTGCGAAGGTTCGTCTGCCGAGATCCGCGTCATGGGAGGCGACGCCGCAACGAATTCCAGCGTTAAAGTGTATTTGACTTACAATACGGCCGCCGCTGCGGATATAGATAAATTCCCGTTGATTCTTTCGTGGGCGGCGGGCGAGATCGGCGAGAAGGTGATAACCATCCCAATCAAGACCGACAAGACACTCGAGGCGGATGAATATTTCACGCTTCAGCTCGCTGAAGCAGAAGGAATTCCGTTCATAGGCTCCGATGTGTGCACCGTGACGATCCACGATCCCGGATACGGTGAACTTGCGGAGAAGATCAAGGACGGCACGGCGACGAAGGCGGAGACCAACACGTGGACCAAGGTCAGCCACGAGGGAATCCCCTACATTCGCGGCCTCGCAGGTCCCGCCAATGCAGGCAAGGTGACCGGGAGCGGCTACTGTCCAGACAAGAAGAAGGTGACTCTGAAGGCGACCGCGAACAAGGGATGGGTGTTTGTGGGGTGGCGCCAGGGAACCGCCGCCGCCGAGGCTATGGCGGTCAAGTCGGGGAACGGGTTCGTAGCCAAGACGGCATCGCTTGTGATCGACCGCACGGCGAAGCCCGGAAAGGACACGGCGACTTCGACGACGCTCACCGGCGTAACGGAAGACACGACATACTATGCCAACTTCATCACCTCGGACGAGGACAAGGCGGCGGTGATGCTTGCGGTCGACGGAGTGGAGATGCGGCGCGTTGAGGACAACGCGCCCTACCAGACGAACATCTGTGCGGGCGTTTGCCTTGAATGGCCAATCGCCGCGGACGCGCTCTCGCAGACGACCGTGAAGGTGTCGGGGCTTCCGTCGGGACTCAAGTTCACGGCAAAGGACATAGTCGACTCGAAGACTAAGCAGGTGACGGTGCCCGCGAACACGATATATGGCGCTCCCACGGCGGCGTCGGCCATCGACAAGAAGACGGGCCTGCCGAAGCCGTCCGACGTGAAGATCACGGTGACGACGGCGGGCAAGTCGTCGGTGACGTACCTCGTGAAGCTTACTGTCGACCCGCTTCCGAACTGGGCCGTTGGGAGCTTTGACGGCGAAGTGGGTAATGGGGAATCCGCCTCCGCTGAAGCTACGGCGGACAAGCGGGGAACGGTTGCGCTGACGATTGCGGCGAACGGAAAGATCAGCGGCAAGATACTCGAAAGCGGCAAGACCTGGACGTTGAGCGCGGGGCAATTTAACCATGTAGAACATGTAGAGCAGGTAGGGGGGAGCGACGTGTTCCACGCCACGGTCATCGGCAAGGCGGGCAAGGAAGTCGTCACCAACGAGGTGACGGTGTCAGCCGCTGAGGTAGAGTTGCCCGGCGGGTCTGGCCTATGCGGAGTGGTCAATGGCAACCCTCAACCCTCTTCCCTTTTCCCTCTTCCCTCTTCTCTCTCCTGGACTGCCTACCAGAATCTGTGGAAGCGGGCCGACACGAAGGCATCGCAGCCTGTCTTCAAGAAGAACATTGTGGTCGAGCATTGTTTTGGCGCGGAGGGCGACAAGAACAACACGGTGAAGATCACCTTCAAGAAGGACGGCGCGGTGTCGTTCTCGGGCAAGATCGGTGGCGTGAGCGTGAGCGGCTCGTCGCAGCTGACGTGGAACGGCAAGGACTGGTGCTTCACGTTCTACGTGCCCCCGAAGAAGGGCTTTGACGGCTGGTGCGAGACGCTCCGTGTCGAACTTACGCTTGACGAGCAGAATGTCGTCACGGCGGTAAAGCTTGGTGAGCCAATGTACCTTTAATTTAGCTCGTCGAATGCAAGGTCAATTGTTTGCACGCGAGGAAATCAAAGACGCGGCAGGGCGGAGAATATGCGCTTGAGCCCCTTGCGGGCGAGGGCGCGCAGGGCGTCGAGAGACTCTTCGGTGAACGGCTTGTGTTCCGCCGTTCCCTGTAGCTCCACATAGCGTCCGTCGTCCGTCATCACGACATTGAGATCGACTTCTGCAGTCGAGTCGTGCGCGTAGTCCAAGTCAAGCGTTGGCTTGCCGTCGCATACGCCAACGGATACGGCTGCGACGCGGTTGACTATCGGGTTTTCGTCGATCTTGCCTTCGGCGAGGAGGCGGGCGACGGCGTCCTGAAGCGCAACCATGCCTCCCGTGATGGAGGCGCAGCGCGTCCCTCCGTCCGCCTGGAGAACATCGCAATCGATGGTTATCTGCCTCTCGCCCAGCTTTGTCATGTCGACCGCCGCGCGTAGAGAGCGCCCGATGAGGCGCTGGATTTCCGTCGAACGGGCGTCCTGCTTCAGCTTCTTGATGTCGCGGTCCTTGCGTCCGCCGCCAGTCGAGGAGGGCAGCATCGAATATTCCGCAGTCACCCAGCCCTTGCCAGTGTCCTTGAGGAACGGCGGAACTTTCTCCTCGACGCTTGCCGTGCAGAGGACCCATGTGTCGCCCCACTTCACTAGGACGCTGCCCGCGGCGTGCTTCGTGAAGTTGCGGATGAACTCTATCGGGCGCAGTTGGTCGCTTTTGCGCTTCATGGCCGTGTCCTAGTGTCCGCTTTCGAAGTGCGGATCGACGGCTATGCACTTCGCGGGGCATTTCGCCACGATCTGCTCGTCAGTCGGCGGGTTCTCGTAGTTGACTTTCGCGAGGAAGCCCTGGAACGCAAAGTGCCCCGCTTCCTTTCCGCCCGAATTCTTCTCGCAGAGATGGCAGCCCATGCACCCGACCCCGCAGACCTTGCGGACCTGAGGACCCTTGTCCGGATTGTTGCAAAGGACATGTATCGTCGCCGACGCCGGAACAAGCTCGATGAGCTTCTTGGGGCAGACCGACACGCACTTGCCGCAGCCGATGCAAAGGCGCTTGTCAACTTTCGCAAGGCCGTCCACGACCGATATCGCGCCCTTGGGGCAGACATTCGCGCAAGCTCCGTAGCCGAGGCATCCGTACGTGCAGCCCTTGTCGCCGCCCGCAGTCATCGCCGCCGTCGCGCAATCGCAGATTCCGTTGTAGTCGCCGACGCGAATCGCCTCCGAGCGCGTGCCGCAGCACTTTACGAGGGCGACGCGCTTTTCAGTCGCCGTTGCCTCGACGCCCATTATCTTCGCCACCGCCTTTGCGCACTCGTCGCCGCCAGCCGCGCATGCGCCGTTCGGCGCTGTGCCGGCGACTATCGCGCGGGCGTAGCCGTCGCAGCCCGCGAACCCGCAACCGCCGCAGTTCGCGCCCGGCAACGCCGCCGTCACCATTCCAATGCGAGGATCTTCCTTGACGCTAAGATACCTGTCGGCGATGGCGAGCGAAAGCGCCGCGACAAGACCGATGCCGGCTATGACTACAATTGCAATTGTCATGTTCCTCCTCTCAACTAACTCCTAACTCCTAACAACTAACTCCTAACTCCTAACTCCTAACTCCTAACTACTAACTACTAATCACTAACGACTAACTCCTAACTCCTAACGACTAGTATGGCAGCTTCACCAGACCCGAAAAGCCCATGAACGCCAGGCTCAACAGCCCGCCGGTGACGAGCGCAAGCGCAATTCCCCTGAAGCAGCGCGGCGGATTTGCGTGCTCGAGCTTTTCGCGAATGCCGGAGAATATTACGAGTGCAACGCCGAAGCCGATTGCCGCCGCGAACGAAAAGAACACGGATTCGAAGAAGCCTGTTCCCTGCTTGTGGTTTATCTCCGCCGCGCCGAGAACTGCGCAGTTGGTCGTGATCAGCGGAAGAAATATTCCAAGCGCCGCGTGGAGCGGAGGAAGGAAGCGCTTCATCGCTATGTCTATGAACTGCACGAGCGACGCGATCACGAGAATGAACGCTAGCGTGTGGATGTAGCCAAGGCCGAACGGCAAGAGAAGCCAGCGGTCAAGGCACCACGTGACTGCCGCCGCCGCGGTCATTACAAACACCACGGCGCCGGACATCCCAAGCGCGGTCTCCGTCTTTTTCGAGACGCCGAGAAAAGGACAGCAACCAAGAAAGCGGCTCAGAACGAAGTTGTTGACCAAGACCGCACCGACAAGGATGATGAGATAGTAGCTCATAGTGTTTGTATTATAGCCTTTTCCACGCCGTCAGGCAAGTGACAATAGCGTCAAATGCGTTCCGGCGTCGCGATGCCGAGAAGCCCAAGACCCGTCTTCAGGATCTCGCCGAAGAGAAGGCAGAGCCGCAGCCTCGCGCTTCTCACAGGCTCAGGGCTCTTCAGTATCGGCGAATTCTGGTAGAACGAGCTGTAGAGCTGCGCCGTCTGGAAGAGGTAGTCGGCGAGCACGCTTGGCTTGTACGCGTCCGCCGCCCTAGCGACTGCGCCCGGAAACTCCAGAAGCTGCAGCGCAAGACGCTTCTCAAGCGGCTCTGAAAGGCTGAACGGAACTCCGGCAAGCGCGGCGGCGTCGGCTTCCGCCTTCGCCATCAGCGAGCATACGCGCGCATGCGCGTACTGGAGATACGGACCGGAATTGCCTTCGAGGGCGAGAGCCTTGTCCCAGCTGAAGTCGATGTCGGTCACCGGATCGTGCGAAAGATCGGAGTACTTGACCGCGCCGTAGCCTATCGCCTCTGCGAGCTCCTCCGTGCCGCCGCGATCCTTCACGATGTCGAATGCGCGGCGCTTCGCCTCTGCGAGAAGCTCGTCGAGCCTGATGAGGTTTCCTTCGCGGGTCGATATCGCCTTGCCCTGATAGGACATGAGGCCGAACGGAACGTGCACAAGCGTCGTCTTGCAGCCCATCTTCTCCGCGATCGAGAACCACTGGCGGAAGTGAAGCCGCTGGCGGGCGTCTGTCACGTAGATGATGCGCTCGGGCGCGTATTCCTCTATGCGCATCTTCACGCACGCAAGATCGCTGGTCGTGTAGTTGTAGCCGCCATCGGACTTCCTCACGATTGCAACTCCAAGGTTCTCCGCTTCAAGGTTCACGACGAGCGCGCCTTCGCTTTCGACGGCGAGACCGGCCTTTACGAGGTCTTCGACGACATGCGGCATGGTGTCGTTGTAGTACGATTCGCCGCGGTACGTGTCGAACTTCACGCCGAGCTTGCTGTATATGCGCTCGAACTCGGAAATCGAAATGTCGATGAAGCGCTTCCAGAGCGCAAGGTTGTCCGCGTCGCCCTGCTGGAGCTTCACGAGCTCGCGGCGGCAGTCCTCCTTCCAGACGCCGTCCTCCTCCTTCGCCTTCGCGGCGGAGAGCACGTAGCACTTCTCGAGGTTCTGCACGGTGAGGTTGTCGCGCTCTTCCTGCGTGAGTAGCTCGCGATAGCCCTTGATGAGGATTCCGAACTGCGTGCCCCAGTCGCCGAGATGGTTGTCGGCGACGACCTCGTAGCCGAGAGAGCGGAAGATGCGGTCGATGGCGTTGCCGATGACTGTCGAGCGGATGTGGCCGATGTGCATTTGCTTCGCCGCGTTTGGCGAAGAGTAGTCGATTACGATCTTCTTTCCAGCGCCGCGCTGCGGGATCCCGCACTTAGGAGCGCCGGCGAGCGCGCCAAGCATTCCCTCCAGCCACTTCGACGAAACCGTGAGGTTGAGGAACCCGGGGCCTGCGACCTCCACCTTCTCGAACGCGCCGGATGAAAGCCCGGAAAGGGCCTCCGCGACCTTCGACGCGATCTCGCGCGGATTCTTCCCGAGCTTCTTCGCGAACTTTAGCGCATCGTTGCACTGGTAGTCGCCGAAGCGCGGATCTGTTGCCGGCAATACGCGAATTCCCCCGAAGTCCACGCCGGGATAAGCCTTCGAGAACGCCTCCTTTACTATATCATCCAATTCCATAGATGCGTATTATACCAAAATCGCGAGCTTGGGTGCGGATTGCCGAGCGCGGAGGTTTTTGGTAAAATACGCATTATAACGCTAAACCAACCAATTCAAAGGAATGGGCAATGAACGTTTTGGCAATTGGATGTCATCCTGACGACGTGGAAATCTGCTGCGCGGGCACTCTCGCGAAATGCGTCAAGCGCGGCGACAAGGTAATCGTGGCGCACCTGTGCACCGGTTCTCTCGGTCATGTGGTTATTCCGCCGGAAGAACTCGTGCCAATGCGCGCCGCCGAGGCGCGAGAGGCGGGCAAGCTAGCCGGCATCGAGGTTCTTGACGGCGTGTTCGGCGATCTTGACATCTACGCGGACAACGCGGAGAGCCGCAACAAGGTCGTGGAGATAATCCAGTACGCGCAGCCGGACTTCATCATCACCCAGAACCCCGACGACTACATGCCCGACCATGTGGCGACATCCAAGCTCGTCTTCGACGCGGCGTTTACGGCGACTCTTCCCAACTGGCCGTCCAAGACGAAAAAAGCCGCGAAACTCGTGCCGATCTACTATATGGATACGCTCGCGGGCGTAAACTTCGTCCCGGACGAGTTTGTCGATATCTCAGAAGAGATCGACCTCAAGATCCAGATGCTCGAATGCCACCATTCGCAGCTCGACTGGATGCGCGAGCACGACCACATCGACTTCGCCGACATGGTGCGCACGTGCAGCCGCTACCGCGGCTACCAGTGCGGCGCGGAGTACGCCGAGGGCTTTAAGATGTGCAAGGCCTACCTCAAGGGCACGACGAAGCGCCTCTTGCCCTAAAAACCTTAAAACACGAATCATCCATTTACTATATCTATATAGAAAGGTAAAACATGAAAGTCAGATATGCGTTGATCGGATTTGGCGGCATTGCCGAGAACAGGGTCGCCAAGGAGGGGTTTGCCTGCGATACGGCCCGCTTCAGGGCGTTAAGGAGCGCGCAGCTCGTCGGCGCTACGGATCTTAACCCCGCGCGTCGCGAGGCGGCGGAGAATCTCGGTCTAAAGTGGTACGACGGCGTTGCGGACGTGCTCGCAGACCCCATGATCGATGCGGTGTACGTCGCGACCAACAACCGCAGCCACGTTCCGCTGGCCATGGAGGCGCTCAAGGCCGGAAAGCACGTCATTGTCGAAAAGCCAATAGCGACGTCGGTAGCGGACGCTAAGAAGCTCAACGCCTTTGCGAAGAAGAAGGGGCTTTCCCTCACCGTCGATCACATGATGGTGAACAACCCCTGGAACATCGCGGGCAAGGCCGCGATGAAGGCGGGCAAGATCGGCAAGGTGAACGACTGCTGCTACCACATGGAGTTTGCGTACGGCTACGATCCCGCAGAGGCGGCGACTTGGCGCTGCAACAACGTCGCGGAGATGGGCGGCCCCATCGGCGACGTCGCCAGCCACTGCTTCTATGTAGCCGAGTTCATGTTCGGCAAGAAGATCGCGAAGCTCGGCGCAGTCTATTATCCTAAGGTGATGAAGATCAAGGCCGAGGACGGCGCGTACATCAAGTTCTTCTTCGAGGACGGCACGCAGGGCTCCGTGAACTGCGCGTTCAGCGAAATGCGCGGCGGTCTCGTCGGCACCCTCACCAACCTCGGGTACGAAATCTACGGCGACAAGGCGGCGATGCGCGGCTATGGAACGATGTTCCAGCTCTCCGGCTACGCCGACGAGCCCGTAGTGCAGAGGCTTGAGATAGACGACGGCAAGAAGATAATCCCCGTGCGTCCTTCCCGTCTCCAAAACATCTACCAGACGCTCATCGAGGGCCATGCGAGGTCCATCATCGTCAAGGCGCCCCTCACTGGCGACGACGCGGTGCACAACCTTGCTCTTTGCGCGGCGTGCCATGCCTCGGCGCAGAAGGGCGGCAAGTTGATCTCCGTGAAGTAAAATAGGAGACAGGAGCCATGAACAATGCCGTTCTCGGAATGATGGTGTTTGCGCTCGGCGGTCTTGCCGGTGCGACGTTTCTGCTGCCCGCTCGCGGCGTGAAGGGCTGGGCGTACGAGACGTGGTGGATGTTCTACTGCGTCTTCGGCCTGGTGCTGTGTCCGCCGGTGATCTGCGCATTGTTCGTGCCCGACTTCTGGAACGTGGCGATGTCCGCGTCCGCCGGAACGCTTTTCAAGTGCATTGCGTTCGGCGCGGTCTGGGGAATCGGCGGCCTCACATGGGGGCTGATGGTGCGTTACCTCGGCATCGGGCTGGGGCTTGCGATTGGCTGCGGGCTTTGTGCCGCGACGGGCACTGTGCTGCCGCCCATCATGAACGGCGAGGCGGCCAAGTTGATCTTCGACGCGAACGGCGCGGTCTCGGCGGGCAAGCTCGTCGTCCTCGCAGGCGTCCTTGGCTCGCTCGCTGGAATTGGATTTGTCGGCTTTGCCGGAAAGCTGAAGGAAAACGAGCTGCCAGAGGAGGAGAAGAAGAAGGCCGTTGCCGAATTCGACTTCAAGAAGGGCATGGTCGTCGCGGTGATCTCCGGCGTGTGCTCCGCCTGCATGAACCTCGGCCTCCAGTCCGGCGGCTCCATCGAGACGGCGGCCTACGCGGCGGCCGTGAAGGCTGGCGTCGTCGCGGATGGCGCGGCGTGGTCGTGGCAGGGAATGCCTGTCATAATGGTCGTCCTCTGGGGCGGCTTCCTCGTTCAGGCGACGTGGGTCGTGCAGCAGCACCTCAAGAACCGCACGTTCGGCGACTATTTCAGCGGGCCGGTCGTCCGCAACTGGATATTCGCCGCGCTCGTCGGCGTCATCTGGGTCTTCCAGTTCGTCTGCCAGAAGGCGGGCGAGCCGATGATGGGCGACCTCAAGTACATATCGTTCGCCATCGTGATGGCCTCGACGATACTTTTCTCCACGGTGATAGGCGTGTTCACCGGCGAATGGAAGGGCACGGGCGCGAAGACGAAGGCAATGCTTGCCGTCGGCACTCTCGTGCTGCTCGTCTCGTTCACCGCAATTTCCATCGGATCGAAGTGACGACTGCAAGATGAGCGGAATGCTCTGCATAGCCGCCGTATTCTGCGCCGCGGAACTGTCGCTAAGCGACTATTCCGCGGCGGTCAAGTCTGACGTGGAGACGCAGATACGCAAGGTTCTGGACGAACGCGGCGCGGCGGATACCCTTGCCGGCACGGTTTCGCTCTCGGACGAAGACTGTTTCTTCCTGCAGGGCGAGCGGGACGCGATGAAGGTTATTTGGGATTCCGGCGATCCGCCCCCTCCAGGATCCAAGGTCGTTGTGAAGGGCGGGCCGTCCCTCGAAGGCGGACGCGTCGTATTCCTCGCGGAGAAGGTGGAGAAGACCGGCACGGCGACGTTGCCGAATCCAATGGAGGTCGATGGACGCGACCTCGTGTTCGTGGCCCGTGACGGCGGCAACGCCGCGCTGGACGTGAACTGGAAGCGCGTGAAGATATGCGGGCGGGCGATAAACCTGACGGACTCCGGATTCGCGATGGAGGTGGACGACATACCCGTCACCGTGTTCACTTCCAGGCTTCCGCAGTTTCTCGGCGACTGCGGAGCGACGCGTCCCAAGCTGGAGGTCGTGGGCGTTTCCGAGCTGATACTCGACCAGTCGTCGCTTTTTGGAAGGCCGAGGCGCGTAATGGGCGTAAAGCTGCGCGTTGCGGGGCCGGACGACATAACGCTTGTCCCAGACCTCCGCTACCTAATGAACCGCCGCGAGGCCAGGGTGCAGATCGCTATATTCTCGACAATTGCCGCGCTGGGAATAATGCTTGTAGTCCTTCTCGCCTTCATCGTGAGGCAGGCGCGGCGCCAGTTGCGCACGCGAACGCTGATGCACGAGAGAAAGCGCATGGCGGACGATCTGCACGACACCATCGAACAGCACCTCGTCGGCGCCGGCATGCTCCTGCAGCTCGGCAAGGCCAACGAGGCCAGGGATATACTTGTCAGGGCGAAACGCGAGATGCGCGACATCGTGTGGGGGCTGAAGAACGACGACATGATGCGCCTTACGCCTGCGGAGATGCTTAGGGAATATGCGAAGGCGGAGAACCGCAAGGGGGTCTGCAGGCTAGATACGCGGATTTCGGGGCTACCAGATCACATGGACGCATCGCAGATGCGCGATCTTTCGCTCATTGTCCGCGAGGCCGTCGGCAACGCCATAAAGCACGGCGGCGCGAAAAAGATAGCGATTACGTGTGAAGCGTACGGAAATGACGGGGGGTGGCTAATGCGCATCGCGAACGACGGCAAGCCGTTCGACCCCGAGAACTCTCCAGGACCGGAGGACGGACACTTTGGACTCGAGGGCATGAAAGCGCGCGCCCGCCGCATCGGCGCGGAACTCAACATTTCACTGCGCGATTCCTGGACGGTTGTCTCCTTGAAACACGAAACCCGGCTGCCTTGACTAGTTTGGCACCGGGTTGCGAGTAAACAAGTTAACCGAGTGAATGTATGCGGCGAGTGACGTCCGATGACAAACTTTTTTGTTTCGTCCGCACCATAATCTCATTAATTCTACATTTTACATTTTCCATTCTCAATTCTCCTAGATCCGTAAAATTTGATATAATTTGCATGTGACATGATCGATATCTTCACAGGCATTGCGCTCATCGGCGCGGCGGTTTCGCTCGCCGCATGGGGGATTGCTGTCGCAAAATTGAGAATTGAGAATGGAGAATGGAAAGGGGAAAATGTAAAATGTAAAATGGAAAATGTAGAATTGCGGAATTTTTCTTCTTTGAGAGAAAAAGAGTCAATCCACCATTCTACATTCTACATTCTTCATTCTAAATTTTCCATCCATACTGCCGCGTTCATCTTCTTCGCGACTATAGCCACGCTCTCTGCCCAGAAGCAGGGCGGAGGAACGAACATGGTAAATTGTGGAATTATGGAATTGTGGAATTACCCATCAACCAATGTGGAATTGTCGGCACATTCGACTGCAATGAATAATTCCGCTATTTCACAATTTCATAATTCCACAATTCCACAATTTCCATTTCGTTTGGAGTCTGTAACCACCAACTATGCATATTCCTATGCAATGCCGACGAATGGCATTCGCTACGACAAGTGGTGGAAACGCGGCGCTTACGAGGACGTCTTCCGCCTCGGCCTCGGCGGGATGTCCTTCCCGCTTGCCGGTGAACTTCTCTCATCCTTCTGGGTCTATTCATGGGGCATGGCGGGAGCGCATCTCGGGAACGCCTCCAACCGGCTTGTCGTGACTGGCACGCCTATGTCGGCGGTGCCTGGCCGATCGCAGTTCTGGAGCGCGGCACTTCCGGACAGCGCACGTCAGCTCACATGGCAGGACTTCGCGCTCAACCGCGACACGAACACGCATATGATAAATGTAGAGTTGAAAATGTAGAATGGAGAATTGCGGAATGACTAGATCTGATAGCCGAAACGCCATAGCAGAGAAGAGCATCCGCAATTTTACATTTTACATTCTCAATTCTCAATTCGACAGTCTCGGTGGAGGCTTTACATGGACGAACAGCTGCTGTTCAATTTCGTCGTCAGGCAATTCCTTCACCTATTCCTGCGACGAGAACTGCCACTGCTCCGGTTGTGCTGCGTTAGGTTGCTACACATACGAAGGCTTCATGCTCCCCGCCTCAGGTGGCTCTTGCGGCTGCTCGGAAACAGAAGTTCTTGACCCAGATTCGACGAACGAACCGCCTGCATCGGCGTCCGTAACCGTGTCCTTTTCGCAGAATGCACTTTTCTACGAGGAAGCGTACACCAACGAGCCGGGAGTAGTGATCGGGCGAAGAGTATCGACGAACGCGACGCTGACTTGCTCAGTGAGCGGCGGACAATATGGTGGGGTTTTCTGTCTCTCGCGCCAAGGATTCGGCAGCCTGACGTTTGTCGGCGGCGACACGTTGCCAGACGGGACTGTTGGAATCGCGGCGGGCGAGAC
>Ga0310696_10005725_pt1 | contig 14909 bp, 24 predicted proteins | sample AusTroGonzalo_MG_4_FD_203885 | JGI IMG/M metagenome (GOLD analysis project Ga0310696, IMG submission 203885) | Bovine rumen microbial communities from tropical cattle in Woodstock, Queensland, Australia - Gonzalo_02 (v2) (version 2) | ecosystem: Host-associated > Mammals > Digestive system >...
AAGACGTTGGATTCTTATGGTAAGAGGGCTTTCAATGCAGCCGAAGACAATGGTGCTGATTACAAAGCACTGTCACATGCGTTGCGTGTCGCATACCAAGCTGCCGAACTTTTGTCAACAGGAGTGGTTACTTTCCCCAGACAGGGAGAGGAACTCGAACTCATTCGCAGCATTAAATTCAAGCAAACGACTCTAACTTATGACCAGATCATCGAGCGAATCGAAACTAAGATCCGGTTAATAGAGCACTTGCTGACAACAACCAAACTACCGGCTAAGCCAGATTGGAAATGGATCGATGGCTTTATCCTCAAAAAATACAATGGTATTTGATACCGAGACTCTAATAGCGGTTGAGATTCTCACTTTAGAGAGTATCAGTAAGACAGACCTATTGAAAGCTTTGGAACCGCTGAAAAGTGCGGCGTTGCCTAAGATGGTGGAGCTGATCTTTTCGCTGCCGTTGAAAGAGCCTGATACCAGCACAACTTTGAAAGAGCTTCGTAAGTTGTCCAGAAAAGCGGACAAAGAAGATTTTCTAGCTGCTGTTGATATGGAGTCATTTTATTGGACAACATGCCGTATCCTCGATAAGGGTCAGGGATTGTCTTTGCATACTGTAGCTAAACTAGAGTTGCTTAATTATATGCTGGGACATCTTCTTACTTATAGCGACATGGACGAGTTCAGGTCTGCCATTGCAAAGTGGCTTAGTGTAATTAAAGACAACCAAACCAAGGAGTAACCTATGGAACAATTTCGTCTAACATCCCGCAAAATGCCTATCCTCGACACCTATCCCAAGGAATCAAGGATTTCCGTTTATTTCCCCAAGGATTGCCCCAACACCTGTCCTTTCTGCACCAGCAGAGATGACTACAGGAAGTGGGGTGTGAATCCCTATAAGGTGATGCAGTTCCTGGCAAGTCTGCCCACCGATATGAAGCATATTGTCACTATTACCGGTGGCGAGCCTGCTTCTGACATCAACATGCTACGCGATATGATCCACGTTCTTCCTCCGACGGCTGATGTCTATATCAACACGACTGCTCTTACCAATACGTTTGACAGACTGAAAGAGCTCGTCGGTGAAGAGGATCGTGTGCAGGGAATCGCGGTCTCAAGACATGGTGCCACAATCGCAGATGACAAACTGATTCTTCACGGTATCGTCGAAGACATCGCGTTCAAAGATGTTCCGTGTGGCATTCGCATCAATGCTGTGGTGCCGGATGTCTTTGACAGCGATTACTTCCGCAATATCATGGAGCGCTGGCGTCCCATTTTCTGTGAGCGTCCGAACGTGTACAAGACGGGTCTGACCTTCCGGTTCGACTATAACAAGTGCAATTTTGGCAATCTGCACTTGCTGGACACGCCCGAAATCAAGGCTCTGATGGCTGTTCCTGATGTGCAGTATGCTGGTCAGTCCATCAGTGACTATGCACACACGATGCTCTACAACTACCGTGGCATGCGTATCAGATACCATCGGTGTCTTCCTGGCGTGGTCGTCAAGATCGGTGACATCGTTTCTCTCAGAGAACTCGTAGTCTATCCTGACGGGTTCGTCGCAACAGATTGGGATCGTACCAATGTAGGTATCGATTGGTATATGAGCAACGTTTTCCACGGAGGCGAAGAATGAAATGCTCTGAATGGGTCATTCGTATCGGGTTTGCGAAAAGCCACGAGCCCGATACAATAAAGAATATCATGGCAGCTCAACCTGTGCTTGACGATGCGCTTGGTGGCGGCGATAAATTGAGGTTCAAATACGATACTTCTGGACGCTTTATTATCGCGCACTGCAAGCTCTCGGAGGCTGCTAAAGATAAGACCGGCGGTACAAATGGACATTCCACGAAGCTGCTCAGAATGTCGAAGCGTGTGGCTGAGACCTTTCCCACAATGACAGATCTTGAGATCTTTGGCTATTATGTCAATAATCACAGAACTTGTCAGTGGAAATGGGTTTTCGACGCACAGACAGACTCAGGCAGGATCGCCCTGATTCCTGTCTATCTCCAGAACAAGATGTGCTGCACTGACATGACAATTGACAAGTTCAGTGTGTATCTGGCTGACTGGATTGATAGGATGAAGGGACAGGTTATCGGAGAAGCCGAATGAACATAGACAAGTACAGAGTACAAGTCGCGTTCACTTTAAAGGTATCTGTAGAGGCTGGCTCTCCTACTCCGGAGGATCTAAAGATATATCGGGATGCTGTAGGTGGTACCCTTACAGAGTTATTTCCTGGAGAGGCTGTGCATGTTATTCCACAGTTCGACGGGCATCCGGGAATACAGGAAGTTGCTTACGAGGTTGTATTCGCTAACAGGCGTACTCATTGGATGGGTGACTGTGAACGAATCGTGCGTCAGCTGAGAAAGTCAGATTCAACTTTCTATGTAAGAGTCGAAGCCCTTATGTTCCACGATAATCCAGTGGATGATCGAAGCACATGGCTGATATTAGGAACGGCAAAGTATTACTCAAATGAGATGGTAACTACAGAAACCCTGTTGCCTAGTAATGTTATTGCTACGCTTCTTTCTTATATGCCAGCCGGGCAGGATGCGCTGTATGCTTCAAACGTTGTGAATGAGGTGATACGCAATAATCTGCCTCTGTTCAACAAGTTGGATTCCATATTTCATATCTATAGATATGGAGAGCGACATGAAATTAAACTTTGATATCAAGTACGACCACACATGGCATCTCTATTTCCAAGCACAATGTTGCTGGATTCCAGTGTATCCGAAACCAAATCCACGCCGCACTGCGCGCGAGCTAAAGAAGCTTGTACACCACAACGGCTGCACCGTACAGTTGCCAACGCACGAAAAAAGCGAGTTCATAGTAGACATGTGGTTCAATGACTTGGAGTCAGATGACTGTGTGTATGCTATGATGCGCTATTGTCGCAAGCATTTCAACAGCATGCAATTCCGTGCGCAACTTACTCTGCAAGATACCAATGATGATCCGTTATGGGAGTTTCCTATGGCGTACTGGAATTGGAACGAGAATAGATGGTTCAGTGAGTATCCTGAATTCTCGCATACATACATCAGTCCGGAAGAAGCCGAAGTACTTCTCCAGTACACTCCGGAGGATTCCATGTATTCGGTGGCGCTTGGGATTCTGGAGTGCCGTGCCAAGAAAATAAAGCAGGGCACTCATCGTTTCACATTAACCTCAAGTTTGGAGGATAACTGGGATGAGTCGATTTTCGAACGATTCGGAAAAACTTGAATTCGCTCTAACCGCACTGAGCACTATTGCCGGTTTGAGAGCTGATACTGATGATGTCGATATCGCTCTCGAAACGTTGAGCGCGGCTGCTACAATCGCTGACTCGACATACAGAGCAATCACACACGATCAAAACCCGGCAATTGATCTGAATGATCTGTTGCTTCAACTCCACGAACATTAAGGAGACTATCAATGGAAGAACTGAAATGGGCATGTGACCACGACCTCAATCACATGTTTAAGAAACACCGCGACGATGCTGGCTACGATATCTGCTGCAAAGATGATATCGTTATCCCACCATTCCCAGCGCGTGTCGAGGTCAGCACGGGTCTGTATATCGAGATTCCGTCTGGCTACGATGGAAAGATCACCGCAAGATCTGGTCTTGCCAAGAAACACGGTATTTACATTCTCGGTGGTGAGATCGACAGCAACTACCGTGGTGAGGTAATCGTAATCATGGGACAGCTGGGTTCAGAGCCTTTGCACTTCAACGCTGGTGATAGAATCGCTCAGCTCGTCGTTCGCAGTCTCTATCAGGGGCCTGTGGTTCGCGTCAAGATGGAACAACTCAGTAATACTGACCGTGGCACGGGTGGCTTCGGTTCAACAGGAGGCGTGTCCTAAATGTGGTTCTGGATCGGCTTTTGGCTGATCGGAATTCTCATGATTGGCTCAGCTCTCGGAGGCGGAGGTCCCAAATGCAAATAATCAAAACGTATAACCAAGATAATCTCGAAGACAACGCGATTGTCGTATTTCCTGCAAAGGTGGCCTTTCCTATTGCTGAAAATGGCAGAACCAGATTCAGATATGTGAATAAGCTCTCTTTAGCGGGAAGCGTGCTGAAAATCCTGTCGGCAAGCTTCGATAAAGCTACTAATCGTGCACAGCTGTACATAGAATCTACCAGGGTTATGTCTCTGGAAGTTGCGGGTGTGCACGAGGAGCAGTATAAGCAAGCTGACGAGGGTGTATATGCACCAACTAGATCCTCGCTCGATATCAAGCTCGATGTTCCGCGCGGAACGTTTTCGTGTACAAGAACATCGATTCTCGATATCATTTCTGTAGCCAAGGGTGAGGTTAAGCTCAGGGCAGCAGATGGATCTGAAGTCACAACTAAAGCCGCGACAAAGTGCGCAAATGTTGTGAATCATGTTCGCCAGTTTCTTGAGAAGTATTACACCGATAACGGTTGCCCTGAACAGGTTGACAGACGAAAGATGCCACCCGCAATAAAGAGCTATACCGGTGACCTTCGTGAGCCGTGGCGTGTTGAACAACATGAATTTGCCTATCCAGCCAATGGATTAGCGTCCACTATCGTCGATCATCTGCTCGGTGGTCGTCTTCCGCAATTGACTATGGCTAAACTGATCGAAATGCACCTGATTCCAGGATATCCACAGATACAGATGAAATGTGCTGCATCTGTGCCGGCATCCAATGTGCGTCAGGTAAGTTTCGCAGGAATCTATCAGAGAGGGGGTAGAGCGCACACAAAGAATCTTCAGTTGGCTGTAAAATTGTCGAGGCTTCTCGGTACTCAGATTACTGCAAAAGATCTGGACGCTGCTTTCGATACTTATTACAGGAATGTCACACGCCTTCAGTCGATGGATAATAGACCGTACATCATGAACACAGCTGATGGGTCTTATATCTTCTTCGTAGGCGTAACCAAATTAACCTGACAAGGAGGTGTCAATGAACATTCTCAAGTGGTTGCAAGCCTACGCAACCGTGTACTGTCGTAGGTTGAGTAACACGGACAGAAAGACGCTGCTGTTCATAGTTGCTCTGATTTTTGTAGCTGTGTTAGCGTCGGCTCTTGGACCAGCCGCAACAATGGTCCTGGGCGTGGTAATTATCTTCGTGCTTCCGGCAATTAACGCTGACGTCAGGTCGGAAGTGGACGATGAGTACAAGCGCCGCAGATGATCTAAAGATTTCGAACAATCCGAAAGGAACCCGAACGATGAGTGAAACTGTAACTCATACTCTCCCATATTACCTGAACCACTTCACCGCCAATTGGGGCAAAAGCCTCAAGCAGCGTAAGAAAGCAGCGACGTACTATGCTGAAGCATGTACTGTGCATAACTTCATGGCACAGTTCGCTTTCGAGTCGCTGCCGGAATTCAAGGACTGGCGCAAGAGTCAGTGGTGGCGTGTGTTCTATGTCGGTTCTGGCGTTCTGCTGCCAGAGTTTCTTGATGCGCCAGACGCTATGGTCGCCAATTTGCTGGCTTGGCATAGCGTTAGTCTTGATGACCAGCGTGCCATTCTCGATGACGGTCTCGAACTTGCCACGCTGAATGGTAACACCCAGGTCATCCCGCTCAAGAATCTCGAACCGGCGCATATCGCGCGTGCGTTCATCAAAGCTGATGGCTCTCACCGTCCCAACGAGGAACAGGTGCAGTGGCTGCACGAGCACATCCGCCCGAATCTCGTGGTTCTGCAGAATGGTGGCATCCGTGTGACGCACGCGTGCATCATTCTTCCGAACGTGCTCAAGGGCCTTCTTCGTGGTGAGGACCACCCGCTGTCCTCCAATGATCTCTACGAAATCGCGGACGAACTCCGCGCAAGAGGAGAATAACAATGATTAACGCTCCTATTTCGGCTACTACCGTAGCTGACGATAGTGAGCACACCGACGAGGCGCAGGAAACTGCGCCTCTGCTCGATGCTGCTCGGCTTGAAAAACTCGGAGTCTATAACAGGCTGCCCGAGGAAGTTAAAGCTAAATTGAAAACGTATGGCGCTTTCCAGACGCATACGAATGTGGAACTGCATAGAATGTTGAATGACATTCGTAATGAGTTCATAATTCCGCCGTGGCATCCTTTCACTTGGTTTATCAAGAAAGAATCAGAAGGTTCTATCTCTGGAAATGAACTCATTGGTGCGAATCGCTGGATCGTTAGAAATAACGAGCTTAGCGACTACTACGAAGATCCTATCGGCGTATCTCGTGAGTGGATTCGCATGCGTATCGATGTTTTTGATACCAAGGCAGGAAGCTCTTGTGCACCTGCTTATGTCGCCGTTGATGTGAGGCGCGGTAAGGTCTGGAATTACGCAACCGAGGGTTTTGTCAGCAGCTTGACCTTCTACGGGCAGTATCCTGATGAGAATAAGCGATATGGAAAGGGCAGTCATGTCTGTGTCGCCGGTCCCAGGATGATAAAGTACGCAAAGACGCTCATTGCATCTGGCAAAACTTCGCAGGATACAGATAACGTTCTGCAAATCACATCAAAACCGTATCGTGGAGCTGACAGACAATATGTTGCAGATACAGCTAAAGTCGCTGCACCCAGCCAACCTAAAGTGGCGGTTGCCAAAAAACCCAAAACCATTGGCGAGGATGTTTTCGCAGCTGCTTCCAGATACACTATCTCCAGAACTGATGCTCTGTTGATTCGTGGTTTGGTCAAGCTTGGCGGAACCCTGATTCCGTCTGGTGGGGAAGATCTGGTGTCTGCTGCTATGGAAGCTCTCAATAATATCATTGGAACCAAGGAGACAACCAATGAAAACTGAACATCAGATAGCTTATATCGGGATGTACAAGCTGTCTCAACGTCGCTGGATCCATATCGGATACGACGAAGATACCAAGCGTATCATCCCGATGCCTAAGCATCTTATCCCAAAGAAGCCGGAGCCTAAATCACCATGAGTGAGGAAATTCTGATAAGCTCCTACTTCCCGCTTTACAGATCCCCACCGCATCCGGCATTAGCACTTAATTGGGCGTGTGCTGATGATCGCAAGACAGGGGTAACGCTAGATCCATCCATCGAATTCGAGCCACCCAAGAACTACAGCACATGTAACGGGCGTACAGTTATACATATCTTGCATCGTTATATAGAGAGTCATCCAGAGTCTCTGCTTTTCGACAACGATGCTTGGTTGAAAGCGTATGCCACGCAGAGATTGCTGCTGCTTAGCAGGTGCTGGCCATTTCACAGCAGCGTACTTCATAAAATCTTCAGCGGATGCGTTGTGGATTTTCCTGCTGGACCTGACGATTTGCTGGACTTCAATTACATGCAAATCAGTGTCAGGGTCAATGTTGCTGAGCTTGCTAAACTGTTGCTGAGAAACCGTTTACAGTTACGGTTGTTTCTGGAAGATCGTTACAAGGATAAGCGTTACAAATTCTTTCATCATCCAGAGTACAAGAAGGTCAACTATTGGCTAGATCCAGATAACTGGATGGGGTTTAAAGCAGGCATACTTGTTGACTACTGTATGAGCTGTGTTCTGTATAGATCTGGTCGTTCTGTCTGTTACAGATATCCAGTAGAGATGAACCCTGAAAGCGGGCTATATGAGGCTGTCAAGATAGATCCGGTTATATTGGATCTGTTTAATAACGACCGGTCTTTTGTCACATGGGTAGCAAAGCTATTCATGGGATTGAAATCCAGACCGTACTACTGGCAGCTGTATGATATGCAGCTGGATAAAGGGATCGATTCCTTCATAACGTATTCTATCAACAAGAGAAGAAAGGAGCTGGAAGAACATGTCCAACCCGAAACAACAGAGGGACAGTCGGGGGAGATTCTGCAAGATGAGCAAGCCGCTATCAGACGCCTCGTGCAAGAAGGAGCAATCCAAGAAATCAGAGTCCCAGCCGAGCCCGTCCCTGATACAGCCGCTGCACCAGTTACCATTGGAACACCAGTGGTCGCCGGACAAGGGATTCAGTTCGTACACGACAACGACGGTGACACTATCGGGTACACCCGAGTCGATACAGGAGGCACTCAAGGAGTGGCCCGAGCTACAGAACTGGCCACTGAAATCGCGGAGCGCGTCGAAAACGGCGTCTTCCTCGACCACCTCATGCCGGGAGCAAGAGCGGCATTCTTCGAGGGGCTTAGACTTTGGCGTGAAGCTGGACAACCCGAGATACGAGACGTCGAAGGAAATATATATCCCGGCGTCGAGGATGCCATCATGGGCAACCATCCAATCCTTCGGCCCGCCCCAGGAGGACACTTCCTGGCTCATACTGCAGCCGAGTGGACTCTGCAAGAGATCAATAACGCAGTCGCAACCGGCAGAGCAACCGAAGCCGAGCCCGATACCTATGCCCCCGAAATCGCCAGAGGAATCCTTATGCCACGAATCGTTGAACCCCCGGCAGAAGTGCACGGAATCCGTGTCTTCCCACTCGACGACGAGGATGGTTTCTAAGACCGAGCTCGATGACTTCTGTCATAGCATCAAGATTATGTTTACTGTGTCAATGATAGCTGTGCTGTTAATGGTACTGGCTATCATTGTCAAGGTGCTGTTCTTCATGCCCTAACAAGAAGGCCAGGTTTCCCTGGCCTCTTTTTAGAAATCATATTGTTTGTCTTTCAGCACCTCATATAGATGCTGATATATACTGTGCAAGCGACCCCTAATACAACGAGGACTCATACCTGTTTCTTGAGCAAGTATCTCTATAGGCTGTGCTATGCAACCAAGACCGTAACTATTTTTTAAAAGGAACTTGTCTTTGTCAGGCAGTTTTTCCACCAGACGATTTAGGTCGCATACAGCTTCGTCAATGTCTTCTGGTTCGTCATTTGTATCGTCTATAGTTTCGATAAGCATCTCTTCGAAGGTAGTCTTACTATCTTCGTTCACTTGCTCATCCATAGAGCAGATGTTGACGTCCGCTATAGTAGCACCTTCTATACGTCTTACTGATACGCCCAGAATTTCGGCAACTTCTTCATTAGTAGGAAGTTCACCGAACAGCGCTTCATAGCTGTGTCTTGTTTTAGCTATGCGTGAGGCAAGCTGTGCCGCTCCATCCGGCACACGCACTGTCCTTGTTTGTGAAAGTATAGACTTTCTTATGCGTTGCTTTATCCACCAGGCAGCTACTACGCTAAACTTCGGACAGATATCAGGATTAAATTTATCGGCTGCTATAACCAGTCCGAGGTTGCCTTCCTGAACAATGTCAGAGAACCCTTGACCAAATTGCTTGTAGTCATGGCTCAGTTTAACAACCAGGCGCAAGTTGGCTGTTATCAATTCTGTTCTGGCTTCTTCAGCAGCTACCTTGTCTTCGCCGTGCATTATATTGTACAGCTCACGCTCACGTTCATGTGAAATTCGCGGGAAGCTTTCGACTTCCTTCATGTAGGTAGTGATGTTGTCTGTTCTGATGTGGTCTAGCATAAAGACTCCTTTGTTGACGGGTTACCATAAATATAGCACACTTTTAGAAAAAGTCAAGCGCATTTTTAAACTTTTTTCGAAAAATTTTTATGGCTACCAATTTCGCACCTGGAATTAAAGATAAAAGATACTTAGGGCATACAGAGGAAATACCTACTGATGTTGTCCTTACACTTGTACGTCAGCTGCATGAGGCGCGTAGGGCTGGCAGACATGAAGATTTGCGTATAGGTAGTCCATCTGGATTATATTCATGGGCGATGCCGAAAGGCTTACCGACTGCTCCAGGACAAAAACATTTAGCTATTCAACAGCCAATACACGATTACAATTACAAAGATTTCCAAGGAACTATAGGTTCAGGTTATGGAGCCGGCAATGTTACCAAGCTAGAAGAATCTCCTGTAGTTATCCTAAAGAATACACCAGAAAAGATACAGTTTACAAGAGGAACAAGTCAAGATAGTCCTATCTATACTATGATTAAGACCAAGAATGGTAACTTCATAGTCACGATAAAAGAAAAAGGGCAGCCAACCGTAGTCAAGACTTATAAGAAAGAACACTTTAAGTCTATGCCGTTGGATGCTGTAATGGATGCTATAGATGCTGGCGCACAAGTCAGACCCAAGATAGACGGTGCTTCGGTGTTGGCTTATTTAGGTAAAGGCGGAATAAGAGCATTTGGCACACGTATTGGTGCTAATGGAGAACGTCCGGAGTACACAGATGTAATAGGTGGACTCCGTGGATTCAATGTCCCAAAAGATTTACAAGGAAGAATGCTTCGTGGCGAACTGTATGGTGTGCGCAATGGTAAACCCATACATCCTAACGAGCTATCGGCATTGTTACATAGTAATCTTGTAAATGCGATTGATAAGAAACAGAAAGGTGGCATCAATTTATTGATAGCCGCTTTAGCAGAGAATAAAAATGGCGTGGATGATTGGTATACTGGAGCCGATGCTCTGGCAGAGAAACTGAACCATCCAGCAATACATGGCTTACCTCCTGTAACTGGTGATTCAGCAAAGCGTCTTGTGAATAAAATAGTAGCTGGCAAGTTACCCCTCACAAGAGAAGGTGTTGTTTGGCAGAGACCGGGAGAGCGACCAGTTAAGAGCAAAGTTATAGATGACTACGATGTTGTTATAAGAGACATATTCCCAGCCGATACAAAGGGAGAGCCTAGGGCTGGTGGTTTCACTTACAGTTATCCAGGCAGCGATAAAGTGGTTGGTCGGATAGGTACAGGCTTTACACATGATATGCTAAAAGATATGCTAGCCAATCCACAGAATTATATAGGACGAACAGCTCGCGTACATAGTCAAGAACAATTAGGTTCAGGTGCGCTACGAGCTCCAGGATTCCTGTCTCTACGGGCAGATTGAGGCCGCTTGAATAGCGGCCTTTTTTGTGGCATAATAATATGATGGACTTCCCATCTTATTAATCCCCAACCACAAAGGAGTACGCTGCTATGAAACGCGCACAAACCCCACACCGTCTTATGCGCCCCAAGCCCTACCATAAAATCGTAGGGAATCTTCGTGAACTCATCCATCATAGAAATTGGCTGAACATGAACGAGGAACAGCGAATAAATGATATTCGCACCCAGTTCATACTTGCCGAGGGACGTATCTGCTGCTATCCCAATAGAGCAGACGTCCTCGATGAACTCCTCGATTTAGTAGATTATCTCGCGTCACCGATCTACTACGCCAAGGAGCTGGATCGTGAATACTGTAACTACCTCAAGGCAAATATGTATGCTTGGGTGAAGCAGTTGCCCCACACGCGGGACATGGCAATTCGTTCCCTGGAGCGGTTCATTGCCCGTTGTGATCGGCATCTCGCTAAACTGCAGCGAGACCAGAAGAACGAATTCCTGTACACAATGGGAATTCGCATTCACGACTACAACGCAGAGGTCGAGAAGAGTGCACAGCTGTTGCAGCAGCTGTTTGGCGAGGAGGTGAAGGAACTTGAAGCCGAAAAGGCGGCAAATAACTTCATCTTCAGGTGATTGCAGGTTACCTTAATAGTCTCTGGCGAATAGCCCGAGACCACATCTCGTGGAGTCACTTCATCTGCTAAATTTAGTGGCTCCCTTTTTACACTATAGTATAAAATCTGGGATACTATGTATCCATAAACCTAACTCTAACCAAGGAGAGTGAAAACAATGCAATTCCATCGTTTTTCAGAAATCGAGAACCTAACACCAGCACTGATTCAGGAAATTCGTGACCAAGGGCTCGACAAAGGTAAATGGTGTGTAACTAACAAATTGGATGGTGCGAACTTCCAAGTTGCTATTGACACCGATGGTTCTATCCATTATGGTTCCAGAAACCAGGAGCTCGGCAGATATGATGCCTTTAACGGCTGGTCGCATGTTGTAGCCAGGGACAACATCGAAGAGAAGGTCCGCGCTCTTAAGGCTGCTCTTGATGAGTACTGGTTGCTGGATATTGCTAAGGATGGCCCATACGTACTTATCGTCTATTTCGAGCTTATCGGTGGCGTGTACAGGCACAAAGATGTTGAGCCTGTGAAGGGTTCTTGCAAACTCCAGGGCAGAGTTAACTATTGTCCTGACAACAAGCTTGTTTGCCTTGACATCTTCTGGTACGACCCAAATGCTTATCAGGGAAAAGGCATGGGAGAATATCTCGGACCAGAGACAGTCAATGAATACTGTGACAAGGTTGGTCTGTATCACCAGCAGATCAAAGCAGTACTTCCCTTTGATGAGGCAATCCAGTATCCCAACGACTTCGAAGATACCACAGGTGTAGATCTGTTTGGTCTGCCACCTCTGGAGCATAACATCACAGAGGGCGTCGTGCTCAAGCCACTTATTGCGAATCGTTTCCGCAATGGTGCGCGTCTTATTGCCAAGAACAAGAATAAAATCTTCTTGGAGCGTGGCGTGAAGACCAATAAGGTTAAGAACCCACCAGAGCCAATGACAGAGCTCGACGAACAGTGGTTCAATACCTACATGGAATTTGTCACAGAGTCTCGCATGATGTCTGTGCTATCCAAAATGGATACCAGCAACATCACCGGCAAAGACTTTGGCAAGCTGCTCAACGCCTTCATCGAAGATGCCGACAAGGACTTCCAGAAGGAATACGGAGGCACTATTCTGTGTCTCGAAGCAGAGCATTCTGTGGACGAGTTCAATATGCACAAAGTCCTGAAGGCTGCTAAGAGCGAGGCTGCCAAGATGATTCGTCCCAAGTTCCTCGATTTCCTTCAGCAGAACAAGGTGATGTCCAATGAGCAGTGAAGCTGGATTCTGTCCAAATTGTGGCTCAGACGCTATCAATTATGGGCCGATAGAGGACGGAGATGAGTGCGTTTTCTATACTGCTGAATGCGAAGACTGCGGACATACGTATCGTGAATGCTATATGCTGACATTCGTCGGAACAGAAGACGATGATGGTACGTGGCATGACGCAGACGAGGACGATGATTATGAGCCAACCATGTCCTAGGTGCGGATCTACAAGGCTTGAATTCGGTCCAGTGCAAGAAGCTTCTGATTGCGTCTGGAGTTGGGCCGAATGTCCGGATTGTGGTTTTAGGTTCAGAGATTGCTATTACACGCTAGACTCTCTACTTACCCCGCCGATCAGTGATCGTTTGGACTTTGATGACGAGGACTACTGATGAGCGATCGTTGCAATAAATGTCGTTATTATAGCACTCTTCACTTCTGCAATAAGCACAAGAAAGATGCACACTCCCGAGACCACGTGTGTCGGGAGTTCAAACCATTAAAAACAGCGAAGATTTCAAATGAATCCAAAATACAAACCAGGTGATATTGTCTACAGACCTGTGCACGACTATTTCGATGTTGATCTCAGCACCAGTTATGTGGAAAGCTGGCGCATCGAAGACGTCTACAAGCAGAAAGACAGACAAGAGCCTTACACGAATATAGCTTATATCGCTACACCGGCGGATCATGGTTATATGCACAGCCACATCTGGGAGCATGAGGTCTATGCCACAGAGAAAGAGGCTTGTGAAAAGCTCCTTGAGCTGCTGAACGAAGACATCAATTGGCTCGATATAAAAAGAGCAGATACTATGAAGCTTCGTGATGAAATCGTAGCTCATATCAATGAGCTTGAGGCAAAACAATGAAACACAATAAACGTAACGAAAAATGGCCTCCATTGCCTTTACGTGCTGAGGCGGTTTGTCCTTGTTGTCACAATAGCCATCTTGTTAGGACAGGTGTATTATTAGGCATTAATGATATGACTGTTTACTACAGATGTGATGATTGTGACAGCAGCGTTAATAGGCATTACGAGATCGCCTTTAAAAAAGAGGACTTCGAACCACTAGGCAGGCGTCCAGCTAAACGGTCTGCTTCAGATGAATTCGATGATGAAGACGGAGGTCTCTCCACATGAACGATAAAGACATCTGTCCGTGCTGCTGTGGTTATCTAATCACAGGAGACATCGAATATCAAGATGGCCTCATAGTTATCACATCTCAATGTGAAGACTGTGGGGCCAGAGTTATTAGGTCCTATAGTGACGAACCATTAGTCGAAAGGATTGAACCATGAGCTGTGATAGTGATTGGGATGCCGATTTCCGTCAGCCCGCTATTGATTCCTGGTACGCATTGAAGAAATTCTTCGACAGGTATCATGTACATATTTACATTACAGAGGCTTTAGCCAGTGGCGGTGTACAGTGTGGTATGCGGATTCAGGTTACTTACAAAGATCAAACAGCGTGGCTTCTGGACACACTTGCTGACGACGAGTATGCAAAATACTATACGTTAGGAAGCTGGATCGGTAAGGATGACTTCTTGAAAAGGCTGGTCAAAGACGGTACACAGATTCCGCCGCAGATTGTTAAGGTATTGAAGAAGCTGGCCAAAGTGCTTAATAGCAAAGATCAGATCGAGGTATCTATACACAATCTATACGTGCATGGAGTCCCTATGGTTAGCTTACCGCAGGGACTTGATGCGCTTTCCTTTGAGACAGAAGAACATCTGGCTCGACATCTGAGAGTGTTTTAACATGAAGACCCATCCTGAACATCGTTGTCCGAAATGTAAATCTCGTAACATTGATTTCGAGTGCAACGGAATCACTTTCGATAAGAATAACAACAAGCGCATAACAGCGCGTGGTTATTGTTACGATTGTGATACTCATTTCGCAGAACATTATCTGACAGAATACCAAGGCGTAGAGATTGTTGACGATAATCCGTGGGATGGTCCGATGTCTGCGCCTGTAACCTTTGGTACTCTGGAAGAACAACCCGATATGGGAGAAGATGAGGAGTCCATTGTATTTCGAATGGCAGACTTCGCAGAAAGGCATAAACCCAAATGAGAGATCTTATCCTAGTTCGTGGAGC
>Ga0310696_10005726_pt1 | contig 14907 bp, 14 predicted proteins | sample AusTroGonzalo_MG_4_FD_203885 | JGI IMG/M metagenome (GOLD analysis project Ga0310696, IMG submission 203885) | Bovine rumen microbial communities from tropical cattle in Woodstock, Queensland, Australia - Gonzalo_02 (v2) (version 2) | ecosystem: Host-associated > Mammals > Digestive system >...
CTAGCAGCCGCTCTGGAAGACATCGATGGCAGAAGCGCTTTATTCATGTTTACCTTCTTCATGCCATTCTTTTTTATTACCATTGTCGTGGCATTCATTTCACGCCTGTTCTGGCTTTTGTGGATTTTCCGTGCCGAAGCAAACTTGCGGGAAGTAGCGACCACGACATTTTCACCGTGGATAGCCGTCTTCTTTTCTTTCTTCCCGATAATGGACGCTTTCATCCTTAGAGATATCGTCCAAAACACAGAACGACAGCTTGACGTAAAACAACCGGATAGCCCTGCGGCCCCCATCAACTTGAAACCGGTTTATATTGCATTCGCATTTTTAGCCGTCAATATCTGCTACGTTTTCTTCCTCTACTCAACCCACTTAAGCACCACATTCCCGATTAGCATTACCACCAGCACAATCATCATCGCCGGCATAATAATTTGCCTTGTCCGGGTCATCAAACCGTTCCTGAAAAAAGAACAGCAACTCTTTCAAATTTACGAAAACGAAATATTGAACACATTGAAAAAGAAGGTGGATGAAGTCCTGTGCAACCGCAAAATAGAAGAAGCGACAAAGATGGTACAAGAAGCCAAGTTTAATTAGGTTTTAGGTTATAGGGATTAGGGGTTAGGAATGAGGTATGAGCTCGCACCCTTACGGGTGCTTTGAGGTATGGGGTATGGGGTTAGAAATGTCATTCCGAACAGTGTCGCTACATGCGTCATCCTGAGGGGTTCACCCCGAAGGATCCAGTGAAATCTTGTAATGCGAACACAAAAATTGACTGGATCCCTCGTCGCTTTGCTTCTCGGGATGACGGAGAACAAACAACCAATGACTATTGACTAACCACTAATCACCTTCTTCAGGATTCTCTGGCTGCGGAGCGCGACGGTCGGGTGCTCGCGATACACGAGTGCAAACAAAGCGGTATAAGGAATTTCACACAACGCCAATTCACGCATGGCTGCTTTCGCCACTTTCTTATCGGACTTTTCCAGCGCATACTTGTCACATTCATACTCTTGACTCCAGCAGTAAAAATGGAACAGCATGCGGAACGGAATCGCGACCAAATGCAACCACAGCACGGCTTCAATAAAGCTTGCGTTCCAGCGTACCATCATTGCAGCCATGAACCACACTGAAACCATGCACAACGCAACCTTCATCAAGTTCCGCAACACAGCATGATGCAGCACCTTGTGCCCTTCTTCATGCAGCTTCATAAATTTAGATTCGGGCACATCCTTGCGATTCTCAGGCAAAGGCACAATGTCGTTCACCAACGGAATCAATCGCAGCACGGCAAACACGCCACCGCGTAACTGTGTAAGCCTGCGTTCGCGAACTTCAAGCGCAATACGTGCGGCAATTTCCATACAAAGTAAAATATACAACATAACAGATAAATTCCGCGACGTTCAATCCATGCCTAAGCAAGATTTTTCACAAATGCGTTCAAGCGCTTCGCCGATTCTTCAAAGCGAGCCTTTTCCCATTCCATAAATCCCTTATCGACCGGATGGGCAATATCGTAATCGTCAAAAATCTTGCGGCCGCGCTCGTTGTCGCGATCCAGACCATGGCTTACATTATCAAACCATTCCTTGTCAAGTTGTCTGTAACGCTTTACAAGGTCATCCATCGTTTCGGGGAGTGTCACGACTCGCGCAATTTCTTTGTTCGTATCTACAAGAAGCCTGCGCAATTCGCGCGGAGACTGTTTCAAGAGCGATTCGTCTTCTTCAACAAGCGAAAGCATCAAATCGAACACATAATGTTCCAAGTAATCGACATACGTCTTGACCGCATCCTGGCGCACGCGTTCGCGCATAAAGTTTTCACCAAGACCGTCGATATCATCTTTCGTATAAAAGTCCTTGACTTTTTCCACCTGTAAACGGTTGTATGCATCGAACACAAGGCGAGCCGTTTCTGGATTGTATATCGAATAGAACGAACACGGCACAAGCCCCTTGCCGCGAACGGAATACTTGTACGCATTACGGTCAAGCGCATAGGCGTTCCTGGAATAGTTCCAACCCGGCACAATTTCGTTCAAACGAGGAGCGACACCGACCAGTTGCGGATCGCCCGGACGCACGAGCGAGAACGGGAACTTGAGACGTTGCGGCAAAGTCGTAAGCCCGCTTGCAATTAAAGTAAACGGCGACTCGCGGAAGTTCGACGGGAACTTGATATTCACGCCAAGCCCGAAGAACATCCCTTGGCCCGGCATCACCTCCTGGTCAGGCATGCGGCCTGTGTGGTTGCTGCCGACATTTGCACCATAGCCCAAGTTGCCACAACCTTCCGGCCAAAGCGCTGCAATCAAAAGCGAATGGTGGTGCATCTGCGTCATGGGGCCCATGTACGAACAATTCACTTCGCCTTCTTCGATATGGCAGCACGGAGCGATGATGGAAGACTTCACAATCGCCTTGCTCCCCACTTTCACGCGACTCATCAGCACAGAACTCTGCACTTCGGCGCCAGTATGCACCGTCACGCCCATCTGCACGTCCGTATTTTCCATAATCACGGAATCATATACATGGCTTGATTCTTCGAGCGAACTCATGATAATGGAATTGCGGATCTTTGCAGCACCCTCGATACGCGCATGCGGACCAATCCAGCTGTTACGGACAATGTTCGTATTCAAAACGACGGCGCCTTTCCCTACAATCCCGAACGGCAGCGCAAGCTCGGACCTGTAAGCCTTGAGCATCTCGACAAAGGATTCCTGTACACCTTGTTCCGCCTTGTGGAACAACTGCAAATCGACAAGCTCCATCGTGATTTCCGGAAACACGAGCACCTCGCGACCGCCCATCTCGTTACCGACATTGATGGAAGAACCCACCATGTAGTTGATCTTGCCACTGCTTACGAGAGTACCCACGTTCTGCACAACGGCACTGCTACGGACAAGAACGTTACTGAGCATCGAGACCTTGTAAATCAAGGCGTTCTCGATAATGCAGTTGTGCACCATGCAGTCATAAATACCTGTCGCGACCGAAACGTCACCCGGTAAAAGGAGCGTCCCGAAAAACTTCGGCAGGCGGACATCGCCCATAAAACTCGAACGGAAAATCCTGTTCGGGTCAAAATCCGGCTCGACCATCACCTTCGTCCAGTCATCGCAAGTGTTCCCATTTTTCTCCAAAATCTGGATTTCGAAAGCCGTCATCGGACGGTACTTGCTGGTCAACGACTTGATGACCTTAAAATTTTCAACCGAAGAAGCCAAAACACTGCTCTTCAGCGCTTTTTTCAATTTTAACAATCGCTGCATGGTTAAAAAATAGACTAAATTAGGGGCGATGATGAAGGAAGACCTCTTCAACTTGATTAAAAAGCATCAATACAATATCTCCATTTATACTGAAGATATTTTTGAGAGACGTTGTCAGGAAGAAATTATCCGCAGTGACGAGGATAATAGTTCCTTCGTATATGTTGAATTCGACTTCGAGATTATCGACAAAATCCTCGGCAACGAGACCAACTCGCAGCAATTCTGGAATTCCTTTTTAGAAACACTTTCAAAGAACAGGCGCGGCAGCGACATCCTTGGACTCCTGGAGCACGAAAGCGGCATCGGCCTTCTGTTGCTCGATTCAAAAATCGACGGCTGGAGCCGTCTCATAGGCCGATTCAAGCAGACCGCAAGCGCACACAACTTTGAAATCATGGACCTCGTACTCGACAAGAACGTAAGGCCCATCGTCTATCCGGCCTGCATCCAGGACATCAACAAGGCACAAGAAGCCGAAAAGCAGGTACAATGAAAGTCCTCGTTATAGGCTCCGTCTATCCAAGATTTCAAGAAGACTCCGAAGTCCCGTGGCTACGCTCCTCCATCGAACACCTGAAAAAAGCAGGCGTCGAAATTCAAGTCCTCGCCCCGTCGTACAAGGGCCTCAAGAGCCACGACATCGACGGAACGCACGTCAACCGGTTCCGTTACGCACCCGCCGCCTGGGAGATACTGACACACGAAGAAGGCGCCCCAAGCAAGATGGCCTCAAAGCCCTGGCTGCAACTGCTCGCCATCCCCTACATCATCAACGGATTCATCCAGTGTCTCCGGATTTGCCGCAAATGGCGCCCGGATGTCATCCACGCCCACTGGCCATTTCCGCACGCCTATATCGCACTCGGCGCCGCAAAGCTTTTCAAAATCCCGCTCGTCCTGAACTTCCACGGCGCGGAACTTTTGCTCATCCGTAAAAAGAAATGGGTCAAGCCGCTTTTGAAATTCGCCATCGGACGTGCGCAGGCCGTCTTTGCAAACTCAAGCTTCACCGCCAGTAAAATCAAAGCTCTCAAAAACGTAAACGTCGAATGGAGCCCATACGGAACGACGCTTGAGACAAAAGACAACAGCGGTGTCATCCTGAACGAACGTGAAGACAACCTTAAAAGGCGAGAGTCGCAGCCATGCTTGCATGGATATGACCGAGCCTCAAAGGTTGGGGCGACGCCCCATCCAGTCACAATTACTCCGCATGCCGTGAACGGCAAGTTCAAGATTCTTTTTGTCGGGCGGCACATTGAACGCAAGGGCATCCGCTATCTCATCGAAGCTGCAAAGTACTTGCCCAGGGACAAGTTCGAAATCCGTATCGTCGGCGGCGGCGACTTGACCGAACAACTTAAGCAGCAAGCAGCTTTATTAGACGAAAGACGAGAGACGAAAGACGAGAGAACGCAATCAGCATCAATCATTTTCACGGGTAAGCTTTCTCCTGAAGACCTCGCGAACGAATACCGAACGGCAAACGTCTTTACACTCCCCGCCATCGTCGATAGCAAGGGCGATACCGAAGGACTCGGAGTCGTTCTCATCGAAGCCATGGAACTCGGACTCCCAATTGTCGCAAGCAACGTCGGCGGCATCCCGGATGTCGTCATCGACGGAGAATCTGGAATCCTCGTTCCCGAAAAAGATCCCGAAGCGCTTGCCGACGCCTTCAAACGTCTCGAAGAAAACCCGTCGCTTATCGAGAAGCTCCTCGTCGGTGCCCGCAAACGCATCAACGAATGCTTCACTTGGAACGGCATCATCGAACGGCAGATAGACGTTTATAACAAAGTAATTAACCAATATTAGGAATTTTACGTACTTTAGCACTGTTTTTAAAGCACTTAGTACGTAATTTTGCTCCTTTTTTACTCAAAAACCACCGAAAAACATCGAAAAAGCATTTTTTTAACGTCAAAAGGCGAAATTTTCCGGGCATTTTTCACTATTTTTGCAATTTTTACGTACTAACCCACTCAAAAACGCCATTTCAGTACGTAACATACAAAGTAAGCGTAAAAATTTTACGTACTTAACCCTGCAAAACAAACACTAAAGTACGTAAACAACAAGGCGAAGGCGGATGTAGCCTAAATCTGGTGTTGGGACAAACTATTTTCGCGAAAAACCTTTGACACTAACTGCGAAAGACCCCTGGCACTACCTGGCACTAACCGCAAAAAACTCTTGACACCACCCCATCTTCCGCATTAAACGCACAAATAACATGACAGAATACAAAAAAACCGCGATTTTTCGCGGCATTCATTATGGTGCACTTAACACCTAAAATCTAATAACTACTTGATCTTGAATCCGGCTTTTTCAAAGGTAGCCCTGTTTTCCGGATTCTTCATGGCAACGTTCGTAATCCAGTCATATTCCGCAATGCCGCCCTGCAAACCCGCACGTGCGCAAAGCTGATCACGGGCAACGTTGTAAGCATTGAGAATCTGGACCTTCTCGAAATCCTTCGCATTGTCGATACGTTCGGACCACTTGACACCAAGTTCTACGAGACCGTTACTCGCTTTGGCATAGATATTTGCCTTTTCGACACTGATGTTGGATTTTGCCGGAGCCGTAAACGGGAGAACCGTGACAATCGGCTGCGATTTCGGGACAATCACCTGCGTGGAGCCAGACTGCGAATCCGAGCCCTTAGAATCGAGACAGGAAACAAAAAAAGAGGCGATTGCCAAAAGTGAAATTGCTAGAATTTTTTTTGACATACTCGCCTCTTTTTTGTTTAATAGCGGTTCAGGGATTTGAACCCCGGACCAATGGATTATGATTCCAGTGCTCTACCGCTGAGCTAAACCGCCATTGACTGCAAATTTAGCAAAACGGCTTCGACTTTTCAAGGGGTCTGTGAAAAATAAACCTTTGTTTCTAAAAAATTTTCGCCCCATTGAATGACACGCCAACCAGGAGCCGCAGAACTCAGACAAAATACCGACTTGTTCGGATCAATCTGCATCTGCGTTGACGGCGTGACGTGCACCGTCTGGTTTTCAATTTCAACCGTACTTTCGAAATGGTAATGCCCAACGAAAATATGCTTGAGATTCTTGATTTTAGAAAGTGTCGCCTGGACTTCATCGATATTCTTCATCGAATATCTCAAGTCCATAAACTTGTGATCGCAATGGCAAGGCGGATGATGCACGAACAACAAAACTTCGCCATCTACCTTTGCGGCTTCTTTTTCAAGCCATGAAAGCTGTTCGCTCGACACGGTCCCGTTTGCGCTGTCCAAAAAGAAAACGGAACGGCCGTCCATTTCAAAACGGTAATAGCACTTGCCGTCGTGAACCTTACCCTTCAAGTCAAAAAACTTTTCCATGACTTCCACATTGTCATGGTTTCCGGGTATGACGCAAACCGGGACTTTCGAATCTTTCAAAATTTCGGAAATATACGAATACGCACCCGGTTCGGCATTTTCATTTGCCAAGTCGCCAGAAAGTACCAAAAGGTCCAAATCCTTCATAGATTCAGAATTGTAAGCCGCTAGGAAATTACTACGAACATCGATTCCCTGCACAAGGCTTTCATCCTCTCCTATGTGGAGATCCGTAATTTGACCTATCTTAAGCACCTTCTTTCCCATAAAGTTATTACAACTTAGAACATATTAGAATATAGCTATTGTTAAAAAGAAACGAGTCTATCAAAATCTTTTTTATGCTTTTTGTGATAAAAAACAAATTTTCTACCAATTTTTTCTTCTTTTTTCGACAATCTTCAACATACTTTCGTTATCTTCTCGTGAATTCACATTGAAAACTCGACTTCAACATCTATCAACGTTGAAAAAAGTGGATAAGTTTTAAGTTTTCAACATCAATCAACATTTTCTTTATTTCTCTATCTCGTTGATTTTTATAGACTTACGCTCTTCGTTTTATTTTTTTATTCACTATTCACTACATTAATTATCAACTATCATATATAAATATATCTAGTATTATTTAATATGGGCGGTGAATTGATTTATTTTCTCTATGCGTGATATTGCTCATCTCGCAGTTACCCTGAAAAACTGCACCTTCGTTGATAATAAGCTGTTCCGCCTTTACATTTCCGATTATTTGAGAATTGTCCTGGAGAATCAACTTGCCCTTGCAATCGACATTCCCTTTTATGGAACCTGCAAGAATGGCTGCATTGCACTTGACATCTCCTTCAATGTATGCATACTTTTCAAGAATAAGCTCACCGTCAATTTGAACATTTCCGTGAACCTTTCCTGCGATTCTCAAGTCCGTTTTTCCGATGATGTCGCCACCAACTTGGACGGCATTGCCAATTTGTGTCAGTTCCTGTTCATTTTTGCTAGACATGCTTTCCCCTAGTAAGTAAAGATGGATTCCGGATCTTGTGGAATATTGTTTTTGGTGACAGAGTAGTGAAGATGTGGGCCGCTTGTATTGCCGGTATCCCCGATGTATCCGATGACATCGCCCTTTGTAACATTGGCGCCTTTACGAGTCCTTATACTTTTGAGATGTGAATAAGAGGATTTGAATCCGTTCTGGTGATCGATGACTACCGTATTCCCGAGATCGCCACTTTTACCTGCGAAAGTGACTTTTCCGCTACCGGAAGCGAAAACCGGATTCCCCTGCCTGGCTGAAATATCGATACCCAGGTGCTTGTTTTCGTAGGAGAACTTCTTGCTGATGATTCCCACTGCAGGGATGACGTTCGGAATTCTTTCCATCCGGCTTTTGTCGTCGACCGTGAGCCAGTTATGAATACCTTCGAAATCGATGTCGTTCTTGCTGGACGGCACATGTGAAAAACGGTTGCGTTCGATAATGCTGTTGATTTTGTTGGAGTCATTTTCGAGGAACGTCTCGAAAATGTTCTGGATTCGGTTTTCCATGATCCACAGGGAGTCCAGTCGCGAGAACAGTTCTTCGTAGTTTGCGTTCTGTTTCACAAGCTGTGCATTGTGGACACGCATTTTTTCGTAATTCGCAAGTGTCTTGTTGATTTTTGCGATGTGGAATATAAACAATCCGAGGATAATGACGACAACGACAAGTCCGATGTGGAACAAGATGAACTGCTTGCTCGATATGCGGTACTTCTTTGCGCCTTCCGGATTTTCCGGTATGATTTGGATGGTATAGTACTTGCGACTCACGATTCTACCGTTAACGGTTTTCCATTATTTCCTGAATTCGGGTCAGGTCATCCATGGAATAGTAGTTAATGACGATGGTACCTTTGGACTGGTCCTTGGCATTTGGGTTTAAAGCTACCTTTGTACCGAAGAACGTTTCGAGGCGAGATTCAAATTGTTTCATGTCGGCGCTGAGTTCGACTTTCGGCCTTGCCGGGACATCTGCAGTTTCGGAATTTGCACCGTGGACTTCCGGAGGGAGCTCGTCGCCCACTTCGCCAGAAGCATTTTCTGGTTCACCTTCTCTCTTCTCTCTACTCTCTTCTTTATTCTCAAACGGGTCTTCACCGCGGCTGATGGCTTCAATCTGTCGGACGTTCAAGCCTTCTTCGATGACGCGTTTCGCAAGCGCTTCGGGATCCGCGATTTTTTCACTGCAAAGTGCACGGGCGGCACCGCCTGCGAGTTTGCCTTCTTGAATCCACGCCTGGACTTGGTTCGGCAACTTCAAAAGACGAAGTGCGTTCGTGATGGCGGAACGCGACTTGCCTACCGTTTTTGCCAAGTCTTCATGCGTGTAGTTGTGGTTGTCTATCAACTGCTGGTACGACTGTGCGACTTCAATCGGATTCAAATCGACACGCTGGATATTCTCGATAAGTGCCCATTCGTTCATGGTCTTGTCATCGAGATTGTCATAAACCTGTGCCTTGATGGTTCTGCAGTTTGCAAGTTTGGAAGCGCGGGTACGACGTTCACCGCTGATAATCTGGTAACGGTCGCCTACCTTTCGTACGGCAATCGGCTGGATAAGTCCATGCTTTTCGATTGTTTCAGCAAGTTCCACAAGCTCATCGTCATCGAAGAACTTGCGCGGCTGGAAGGGGTTCGGGTCAATCAAGTCAATGTTGATTTCGACAATTTTCTGATTGTCCGATTTTACGTTTTCATTTGCGCCGGTATTGTTGATGGCGTTATCGACAGAATTGCCGAGAACATCATGTGCCTTAAAAATTGCAGAAAGACCGCGACCAAGTGCTTGTTTACCCATAATAGTTTCTAGTTGTTAGTCAATGGTTATTAGTTAATAGTTTATGCAGGTGGTGAGGTATGGGCTCGGTCGCCTTAGGCTCCCTTTGAGGTATGGGGTTAAGCAATAGAAAATTCTTTTTTGCCCATAGCCCAAAGCACCGTAGGTGCGACCCCATTGCCCATAGCTATCACTTTTCCTTATTCAATATTTCCTCGGCAAGTTTCATGTACGCTTGCGAACCTGTGCTCTGCACATCGTAAAGGATGACCGGCTTGCCATGGGACGGAGCTTCGGAAAGTTTCACGTTGCGCGGAATCATCGTTTGGAAAACGGTGTCGCTCAGGTTTTCACGAACTTCTTCGGCGACCTGTTTCGAAAGACTCAGGCGGGAATCGTACATCGTGAGGAGGGCGCCTTCAATTTTCAAGTTGGAATTCAGATTCTTCTGGACTTCGCGGATTGTCTTGAAAAGTTCAGTCATGCCCTGCAACGCGTAATATTCGCATTGTACAGGAATAAGCACGCTCGTCGCTGCAGTCAGCGTATTGATGGTGAGCAAGTTCAAGCTCGGAGGTGCGTCGATGATGATGAAATCGAACTCTTGCTTGAGAATATTCATCACTCGTTCGAGGCGGCGCTCACGGCTCATGGCATTTACCAATTCGATTTCCATGACGGCAAGGTCAGGTCCGGAAGTGATAATCTTCAAATAGTCAAGCGTCGTGTCAATGATGGCCGGCTTGATATTTTCAAGTGTAAGATTGTCCGGGTTTCCGGCCATATCGAGAATTTCGTGGATATCCATTTCCTGGGATTCCATGAAACCAAGACCTTGGGATGCGTTACCTTGCGGATCCATATCTAAAAGAAGAGTCTTCTTCTCCAGGGCGGCAAAACTTGCAGCCAAGTTGACGGCCGTCGTGGTCTTGCCCACGCCGCCCTTCTGGTTGCATATTGCTATCACTTTACTCATTTATTACCTCGAGTGACTAAGGCGTAATCCTGTTCTTCGTTCGGCAGTTTGTATTTCCAGATGTTGACTGCCGGGTCGTTTTCCAGGTGTGAAATGCTGTTGAAACTCTTGAGAGTCATGAAGAGTCCACCCTTCTTGAGGGCGGGCTGTGCACGTTCCCAGTCGTTTTCGAAAGTCGAGAGGGCGCGGCAGCTGATGAAATCCAGGTCGGTAAGGCCCGAAGTCTCGAAGCGCTTGCCTACTACGGTCAGGTTCTTGAGTCCGAGTTTTTCCTTCGCGTAGTTCATGAACTCTACGCGCATGTGGCGGGGTTCCACCGCATAGAACTGGACCTCGGGCATCGCAATGGCAAGCGGGAAAACCGGACAGCCTGCACCTGCACCCATATCAGCCCATTTTATAGACGAGAGAACGCTCGCAGGCTCGCTACAGACGAAAGACGAAAGAGGCGAATGCTGTGGAGGTGCTTGCACATCCATATCTGAGCCGACAAGTCTTGGCTCGAAGAGTAAAGACGAAAGAGATTCTGGAACATTCTCTCGTCTCTCGTCTCTCGTCTCTCGTCTAATATATATATATGGCATCAGCGAGTCGGCGATATGCCTGCTCAGGAACTTCTCGGAATCCTTTGCCGAAATAAGGTTGCCGAACTGCTTGGTTTCGACCACGAGGTCGGCATAGTCATAGAGCTTGCCCAACTGTTCTTCGGACAACTCGAAATGAGCAGATTTCGAGAGGAAGTCTGCCAGTAGTTTTTTTTGCTCAGTGTTTTCTCTATAACTCAATTTTCTTTTCGCCGTCATCCTGACCCGTAAGGGGAAGGATCCAGTAATGTTCTTTCATGTTGAGACTATAACTTCGTTATAGTCTTACAGTCTCATGCTCGGTCATGCCGGTGTGCGAGCACCCCGTCGCGACACTCGCTATTGTGTTGGGCCTATAACTGCATTATAGGCCTACACCCTGCGGTTTCCAAATAAAAATACACAAGTGTCTTTTTGCTTGGAAACCTTGGCTGTGTTTCACGTGAAACATACGCAGGGTGAGAGCAGCGGCCACACTTGTGTGGACATTGCCGAACCCCAGTATGTCGGACACGAAGTGTCCAAACATTGCCAACATTTATGTTCCGACTTGAAATTTAGTATAACTTTTTTAGAAAACAATCAACAGACTCCCCCGCATCCATATTTTTATAAAATATATGTTGATAACATTTTGATAAATGTTGAGAACTTGTTAAGCCGAATGCTGCGAAATGTATGCATGCATACATTTCATAGCTGAGGCGCCAAGTTCGCGCTTGCGCAAAAACTGTTAAGGCGAGCGTCGCTCGATAAATGTCCAAACAAAAAATCCTCCCGTTTGTGGGAGGATGTTCAAAAAGTTTGATTGCTAAAGGTTAGCGGTAGAACATAAAGTAGGTTCCGGTCTTGCGGTCTTCCCCATCCTCCATATGTGTATCGGTATATATAATCATTCCGTCCTTGACCCCAGTCTCATAACGATGCCAGGTGTACCATATATCGTCACGATGTTCTCTCCTGTAGCATGTATTTTTATCGTTTTCATCCATGACGATAATCTCGTTTTGATCCATTCTAAAAATGGTATCTTTTTTCATTACATATGTAATAGTGTCTATACCGTTTTCGTAGGGTGAGATAGTAGCTAGAGAATCCCCGTCGAAATAGATGGTCATCGTGTCGTTTTTACCGCCAGCTGTTGAGGTTATTGTCCAGACATTGCCTTCGTGTACAACTTTTGGATCTTGAGTTCTTACGGTAGTCTGGTATGTCCATTCCCCGTTGCGAAGATTTGCTTCGTAAGTGCTGTCGATACGATTACCATTCCAGTAGGCTTTATGAATGTAGATAGATTTGCCTCTGTTGCTGGCATTCCCCTTGTCCATGTACAGGCTGTCTATTAATAAACCATGGTAATCCTTGTCGTAGGTGGAAATAATTGATTTTTCGAAATCGAATACTGTTTGGAGACAGTTGGTGTAGGTATATTCTACAGGATTATTGATGGGTGCTGTGCTTGATGAATCGTCGCTACAGGCGATAAAGAGTGTCGCTGCTAAAAGAAAATATTTTGATTTCATTAAACTCTCCAGGATGAGACTGTGATATATTATATAAAAATTTTGCTTGTTGGATAGCTCTTGAAATTATGTTATGCGTAAATTTAATCAAATGAATAAAAAAGTGCAAGTGTATTTTTGCTATGTTCACCTCGCTATTGTTGGGCCTTTGGCTTCGCCATAGGCCTACACCCTGCGGTTTCCAAATAAAAATACACAAGTGTCTTTTTGCTTGGAAACCTTGGCTGTGTTTCACGTGAAACATACGCAGGGTGAGAGCAGCGGCCACACTTGTGTGGACATTGCCGAACCCCAGTATGTCGGACTTTGGCGTAGCCAAAGGCCAAACCTTATGAGGCGAGCGAAGCAGGAACAAATATATTTGTTCCTATTTCCGAGCCGATTAAGGTAGGACACGCAGTGTCCAAACATAATCAAGGATACTATTCTTTGGTTTGTTTATCGTCTGGGAATTTTTCTATCGGGATGGGGAGCGTAACTATCTTCAAAAACCATCCGATGTTTCGTTGCTTATTCGTGATTTCGAAAGAAACACCAGCTGTTGTCTGTGCGAACATGATGCCGAATTGGACTCCAATCTCCTCGACAAAACCAAATTCCTTGAATGAGTAATGTGTCTTGTTGTCGTATGTCGTTTGACGGAGAAACCATTCAAAAGCATGGCTTTCGGCGAAAGATACGCCGGAGATATTGTTTCCCCAGAGAATCAGCTTTGTGGTCCCGGACGAAAACCATAATCCGCCAAGTACGATGTTCGAGAAGAAACTTTTTTCAGGGGTTGCCATTCCGGTAAAACCTAAAACTGTATTTAAGATGGCGCTTCCGATAGATATGTCGCTGATTGTCTTGTTGTTTTCAGTTTTGTCCAATCGTATGTCAAATCGGAAAATGGTTTGGTCCAACAATAGACGATCTAAATTAAATAGTTTGCTTCCAACATTTAATGCACTGATTTGGACTATATCAATTTCAATTCTTTTTGTAGAGGTAAACCCTATCCCGCCTAAAAATAAAATGTTGAAGGGATTGTATTTATTTTCATAGATGTTGCTTAATTCTATAGAAATAGTAGAATCCTGTGAGGAATCCCCCAATCCAGGTATTTTGGCAAAAACAAAAGATATAGAGATAAGGAATATGGTAAGAGATTTCCAGCTCACCAACCTTAGTCCGCCATGACGCCGTATTTGGGATAAGTGTAATCAAGTATATAATTCCTCAAAGTTATACAGTAATCTCAATTCGATTTCCTTCGGGGTCGAGGACGACGCTTTCGTAATACCCGTCGCCAGTAGTTCTCGGTTGACCTACAACGGGAACTTCATCGGCAGACATCTGTTGAGTCAGACGGTCCACCTCTTCTTTCGAACCGACGGAAAAGGAAAGATGGGTAAAACCTAAACGTTCCACGTGCAACATCTCGGCAGTCCCAACATCTATATCAGGGCGGTGCATGACTTCCAGGCGGGCACCATCATCGAAGGTGATCAACCGACTGGTGAACTGTTTTGTCGGGTTATGGTAAAGTGGGTGGACTACCCCACCGAAATATTTATGGTAGAATTCGCACACCTTATCGATGTCTTTCGCCCAGATAGCAACATGTTCAATTTTCATAGGACCTCTGGCACAATATACATAAATGTACCCTTCCGGGAGTTTCCTCATTCCATCTTTCATAAGTTTTCAACATCTATTCACATTTCTGTTGAATGTTATGAGGAGTGATTAAAGGGTTCGGCTTTGGGGTGTCGCGACTCTCGCTATTGTTGGGCCTTTGGCTTCGCCATAGGCCTACACCCTTCGGTTTCCAAATAAAAATTTGCAATAGTTCACAAGGCGGAGCAAGCAGAAAACATTTATGTTTTCTATTTGTGAGCCGAAGAAATGGACGCGAAGCGTCAACCATATTTTTGCTTGGAAACCTTGGCTGTGTTTCACGTGAAACCTTTATAAATAATATACCTTATTCAAATAAAATTTTCTTTTATATTAGTATATTTAATTCTATGAAGTTCTACCGATCTCTCCTCCCTTATTTAATTGTTCTTTTGATGGCGGTAGCCTCTTTTGCGGACGAGTCGAAAGAAGAGGAAAAAATGAGAGATGACACGTACGAATCTGGATTTGCGTTGATTCCTTGGAGTGCCTTTATCGGAGGTGGGGATGCCTTTATTGCTGGAGTTGACTGGGTATTTGGTAGTTATAGTTTTCTCTATGATTCCTTTCTCGATGATTCGTCTTCCGAACGGAAGGGTTCCTCGAAACAATTATGGGTCTGGTCTCTTCGAACTCAGGTACTTTGGACTTCTAGTTATGGTATTTATTTACAGCCTACGATACA
>Ga0310696_10005727_pt1 | contig 14905 bp, 12 predicted proteins | sample AusTroGonzalo_MG_4_FD_203885 | JGI IMG/M metagenome (GOLD analysis project Ga0310696, IMG submission 203885) | Bovine rumen microbial communities from tropical cattle in Woodstock, Queensland, Australia - Gonzalo_02 (v2) (version 2) | ecosystem: Host-associated > Mammals > Digestive system >...
CCACGTCAGAATCTCCGGTTCACTGTCGGTTATAAGGACCATATGTTCGAAATGCGCGCTCCACGCGCCGTCATGCGTACGGACCGTCCAGCCGTCCCTGCGGTCGACGACGATCCTCTCCGTGCCGAGATTGAGCATCGGTTCGATGCACAGCACCATGCCGGGGACGAGAACGGGCCCGCCGCCCCAGCCGGAATAGTTGGGGACCTCGGGAGGCTCGTGCAGATGGATGCCGCACCCGTGCCCCACGTATTCGCGGACGATCCCCAGATGGCTCCTGCGGGCGGCCATCTCCACGGCCCGGCTGATGTCGCCGACCCGGCGGCCGCACCGGGCGGCAGCAATCCCCTGTTTCAGGGCGGCGCGGGTCCCCTCCAGCAGACGGCAGATCTCCGGAGAGGGATGCGCCTCCATGCTGACGGTCACGGCGGTGTCCCCCAGCGCGCCGTCGAACTCCACGCCGACGTCGATGCTCACGATGTCCCGCGGACCGATGACCCGGTCGGGCCGGGCGATGCCGTGCACGACCTCGTCGTTGACGGAGATGCAGATGTTGCCCGGGTAGCCGTGGTAATTCAGAAAGGCGCTCTTGCCGCCGGAAGCGCGGATCAGCTCGCCGGCGCGCACGTCCACGTCCATGGTCGTCATACCCGGACGGATCGACTCGGCAATCATGTCGCGCACCTGGGCCGTGACCGCCGCCGCGCGGCGGATACGCACGATCTCCTCGGGCGTGTGAACGTTCTGCCCTCTGGCCATAAAACTATTTCTCCAGCGCCTCGATCAGCCGGGCGAGGATCTCGCTGCTCGAGGTGGATTCGATGGTCAGCAGCTGCCCGGACTTCTCGTAGAAGTCGATCAGGGGCAGGGTCTGCTTGTAGAAGACCTGGAGACGGGACTTGGCCGTCTCGAGGGAGTCGTCGCTGCGCTGGTAAAGGGGCGAACCGCACTTGTCGCAGATGCCCTCCACCTTGGGCGGCATGAAAAGCTTGTTGTAGATGGCGTCGCAGCCGCGGCAGTTCAGCCGGGCGGTCAGACGCTGGATGAGCATTTCGTCGGGGACCTTGAAGTACACCACCATCTGGAGTTTCCGCCCCAGCGCCTTCAGTGCGTCGTTGAGCAGTTCGGCCTGAGCGACCGTGCGGGGGAATCCGTCGAGGATGAACCCGGCCTTGCAGTCGTCCCTGGTCAGCCGGCTGCGGACCATGCCCGCGACGATCTCGTCGGGGACCAGCTGTCCGGACTTCATCAGGGCGTCGGCCTTTTTGCCCAGTTCGGTCCCCGCCGCCACCTCGGCCCGCAGCAGATCCCCCGTGGAGATGTGCGCCAGAGGATACTTGGCCAGGACCTGTTTCGAAACCGTTCCCTTCCCCGCCCCGGGAGCCCCGAGGAAGACCAGATTGTGTTCAGTGCTCATTTGGATAGATCCCTTTTGTGTAAAAATTCGAAAACCGCGTCGGCGGAAATCTCCGTCTGCTCCCCGTCCGCCATGTTTTTGACGATGACGGTGTTTTTCTCCATCTCGCTGTCGCCGCGCACGACGGCCAGGGGCGCGCCGCTCCTGTTGGCCTCTCGCAGCTGGGCTTTGAAGGAACGCTCCTCAAGCTCGAGCCCGACGGGAACGCCCGCCGCACGCAGTTCGTCGGCGAGGGCCAGATTTGCCAAGCGCGCCTGCGCGTTCAGGCCGACCAGGTAGGCCACGGGCCCCGCGGGCGCGGGCGCTTTGACGCCGAGGGCCTCCCGGGCCAGCAGCAGCCGCTCCACCCCGGCGGCGAATCCCACGCCGGGAACGGGACGCTTGCCGCCGGGCAGGAAGAGCTCGTACCGCCCTCCCCCCGCGATGGCCGTCTGGGGTCCCAGCGCCGGATGGGTCACCTCGAACACCGTATGGACGTAATAATCCAGCCCCCGGACCAGCCGCGGATCCACTTTGTACGGGATCTTCAGCGCATCCAGAGCCCGGCGCACCTCGTCGAAATACCGGCGGGAATCCTCGCTGAAACTTGCGACGTAATCGGGCGCGCCCGCGACGATCTCGCCGCAGGACGGCTGCTTGCAGTCGAGGATGCGCCAGATGTTGCGCTCGAACCGGGTGCGGCAGTCGTCGCACATGGCGTCGAGATGGCGGGCGAAGTAGTTTCGCAGCAGCTCCTCGGCAGGCCCCCTGTCGCCGGACACCCCGCGGGTGTTGACGGCGATGACGAAATCCCCCAGCCCGATGGCGCGCAGAAAGGCGCCCAGCATGGCGATGCATTCGGCGTCGATGAGGGGCGCGCAGCGGCCCACGTTCTCCACGCCGATCTGATGGAACTGACGGCGGCGTCCGGCGGCCGGACGCTCCCCGCGGAACATGGGGCCGAAGTAACGGACGCGCTGCTCGACCTGATTCATCACATCGGTATTGGAGAGGGCGCGCATCACCCCCGCCGTCCCCTCAGGACGAAGGGTCAGACTGCGTCCGCCCCGGTCGGAAAAGGTGTACATCTCCTTCTGGACGACCTCCGTCTCGCTCCCGAGGCCCTTCTGAAAGACCTCGGTGTACTCGAAAACGGGCGTCCGCAGCTCGCCGTAGCCGTACCGGGAAAAAATCTCGGAACCGATGCGCTCTATCTCGCGCCACTCGCGGGCCTCGGGCTCGAAGATGTCCGCCGTCCCGGGAGGAGGGGAAAATGCCGCCATGTCACGATCTCCAAAAAATCAGCACGCCCGACGAAAAACTTTTCGCCAGGCGCGCGTTTACAGCTGTGTCTTCCCGACCCTGTCCAACATTATTTGAAATCGGCGGGATTGAGCTTCTCGACGGCATCCTTGAGTTCCTTGCCGGCGCGGAATTTGACAACGGTGCGCTCGGGGATGACGACTTCGTGCTCCGGAGCGTTGGGGTTGCGGCCCTTGCGGCTCTTGCGGACCTTGATCTCGAAGACGCCGAAATTGCGCAGTTCAATGGTACGGCCGGAAATCAGCTCCTCGGCGATGTGATCGAGAGTCTTCTGAACGACCTCGGCGACTTCACCCTGGTTGAGGTTGGTTTCCCGTGCGATTTTGACGACTAAGTCACGTTTTGTCATTGTATTAAATCTCCTGTATAGACGACTGGATGAAGCGGGCCTCATCCGTATGCACATATATAATATTGCTCCAAAACCCCGCCGTGTCAACAGCGGTTTGCAAAAAAAGAGGCTTTTTTGTGCATATTTCCGGGAAAACGGGAAAATCCGGCGCTCCCGCGGCGCATCGGCTCCCCGTGCGGCCCCCGCCCCTCCGGGACCGGCTTGAAAATAAAAATCTCCATGTTATATTATGCGGAGAAACCGTGTCCGCGAACAGAACGATGGGAGACTTCCATGGCGAAACTGACATTCACCGTTTTTTCCGATCTGCATCATCACCCCGTCTGGTACAAGACCGAGGCCCCGGAGCGTCTGGCGGCGATCCAGAAGCGGGCGGTGGACAGCGGTTCCGAGTTTCTGCTCCACCTGGGGGACTTCAGTCACCAGCCCTCCCGGTATCCCGAATTGATCCGGCAGTACAAAGAGTTCTCCCTGCCCGGCTACTTCGTTCTGGGCAACCACGAATTCGACATCGACTACTATGAAACGGTGCTGGAGACCATGGGGCTCGAGAACGGCTACTATTTCTTCGACAAGTCGGGATTCCGTTTCATCCAGCTGGACGAAAACTACTTCCGGGATTTCCCCGGCGTGTATTTCCACTACTCGGCCCGCAACTACTTCGACCATCCCCAGTCCCGGGACTGGATGCCCCCCGAGGAGATCGACTGGCTGCGGCGGACGGTGGAGAGCTCGCCCTACCCCTGCATCCTCTCCAGCCACGCGCCTCTGGACTACCCCAACGGCGCGGGCGTGAGATGCAAGGAGCCCGTCCGGGAGATCATCAAAAACTCGCAGAACACCCCCGGCAAAGTCATCCTCTGCATGAACGGCCACTACCACCGCACGGGGCTGGACATCATCGACGGCGTGGCCCGGCTGGACGTCAACTCAGCCTCCTTCAACTGGGTGCCGACCCCCCACTACCTCTTCCCCGAGGAGTGGTACAAAATCTACGAGTGCGCGGGCAATCAGGTGATCTACGCCGATCCCCTCAGCGCCGTCGTCACGCTGGACTCAGACGCCCGCACCATCGACATCGAGGGGTGCAAAAGTTCCTTTGTTTACGGCGTCGATACGGAGAAGAGCGGCAACAGCTCGGGCTACCGCCTCTGCACCCCCGACATGGTCTCGGGGCACGTCAATTACTAATGGTGGGCATAGAAGCCGCGGAATTTCTCCTCGGGAACGGAGTAGCGCAGCGTGAGGCCGCCGCCGTCGGACTCCCGGCGAACGTATTCGTAATACGGAGGGAGGGGCTCCCGGGACAAAATGTCCTTCCCCTTCTTTTCGACCCTGCGGAATGAATACCACCCTTTCCCGGCGTAGTCGAGAAAGTCCTTTTCCGAAAGGCGGCACTCCCACTTGAAGCCCATGGTGGACCCGCTGACTTTGATGTCGCGCGCGCCGGCGGGAAAGTAGTGTTCCTTCTGCCACTTGTTGAGGTGGGGGATGTCTGAAATGCTGTTTCCCGTGTAAGTCACGTCGCGGCCGGTGCGGCCGAGGATCACGGCGCCGATGCCGAACAGGAGAAATGCGAAAATCGGTCCCACACAGCCGAAGACCTCCCCGTTCCGGTGCCCCCGGAAGGGAAAGACGATCCCCGCGGCCGCGGCCAGGATCAGCACCGCGGGAAGCCCCAGCAGAAAAATATCCCGTTCATAATACCACCCAAGGGCAAGAAAGAACAGCCAGAGGAGAAATCCGGGCACGAGCCACAGCCCGACGCTCTGAAGACGGGAACGGGGCTTCTCCTCCATAACAGCATCGGTCCTGAGCAACGACCTCCGGCCGATTTCGAAGAAAACGGCGCAAAGAGTCAGGAAAACGAGGATGCTGACGACGGCCTCGCAGCTTGCGGGAACGCCCAGCTTCTCCAGCACCAGGAGAAGCGCGAGCGCCGCAAAAAGGGACGCCGGTGCGCCGAGAAAAATGACGCCGACACCAAAAGCGATCCAGCGCAGGAAACGGTAAACACCTTCCGTGCCGGACCGGGCGATCATGCAGAGGGCCTCAGATACCGGAGGCCAGGCCGTCGGAGACGCCAAGGGTCGTCAGCGGCTGATTGACCAGATCGAAGTCCGCCTTTGCCTTGACCGCCTCGCCGCCGGCGGCGGGCTTCTCCGCCGGACGCTCGGTCAGCTTTTTGTTGTAGGCGGTCTCGGCCTTGAGGAGCTCGCCCTCGGCCCGGAGCCGCGCCGCCTCGAGCTCGCTCTTGAGCGCATCGATGCTGTCGGCGTCGATCTTGCTCACGCCGAGGGTATTCAGCACCTGGAAATAGGCGACGTACATGTTGCCGAGGGAGACGATCCGGGCGATCTCCTTCTCGGCGGTCTCCAGACGGATGTGGTCCAGTTCCAGCTGAGAGAGCTCCCCGGTGGTCTTGCTGTTGGCGAGGGCCCACTGGAGATTCTTGCGGTAGGTCTTGCAGACGCGGTCGTCGATGGCGAAACGCTCCTTGACGGAGAGCAGATCGGCGTGGCTGATCCGGACCTGCGCCATGATCCCGACGCCCATGGAATAGGCCTTGGCCTCCTCGGCATCGGCCATGCTGTCGTAGGCCATGTAGCTTGCGATGTGCTGGGGCAGTTTCAGCAGATTGTACGCGGCGGTGATGCCGATGCCGTACCACGAGGCGTGATAAAGATAGCTGTTGTTGTCGTTGTTGAAATCGATGAAGATCCGCGCGGAGGGGAGCATCTTGACCAGTTCCTTGCGGCAGTCGGTGACGTTGATGTGCTTGCGCATATCCGTCTCGTAGAGCTCCGGACGCTCCAAGAGGGCGATCTGCTCCATGAGGGCGAGATCGGGGAACTCCAGACGGGGAACGGTATCGAGCACGGACTCGTCGAGGCGGATCTGCCCCGAGGGATCCAGCCCCAGCAGGGCCCGCAGCTCCACGCAACTGTTTTCGTAACTGCGGATGTAATTGGTCAGACGTTTCTCCATGTCGACGAACTGCCGGGTCTCGTCGAAAGCGCGGAAGGGCGTGATGGCCCGGGATTTGCTCAGTTTCTCGATGAGCTCGTAGCGGCCGCGGCAATCCGCGAGCAGTTTGCGGGTGATGCCGATGGCCCGCTGGGCGGCCGCCACGCGGAAGTAGGACTTGACCACGTCGAGGGTGAGGTTCTGGCTGGTCCGGCGCAGACGCTGCTGCCGCATCAGCTCCCGGTCGTTCGCCTGCACGGTGTTGAAAAAGGCCAGACCGAAATCGAGGGTGGAAAGCGCAAGTTCGGTGCTGAAGACGTTGACGTTGCGGTCGGTGCTGGTGCTGTAGCCGTAAGTCATGCCCGACCCCTCCAGTTTTTTGCTGGAGGACGCGGCGGTGTTGCTGCGGGCGGTGAAGGAGTTTTTGATGTTGAGCTCGGGCAGCATGCCCAGCATCTCGGCGGTCTTCTGTTCGCGGGCCACCTGCTCCTCAAGCTGACGGACCTTGAGTTCGAGATTGTTCTTCTGCGCCAGCTCGATGCAGTCCCTGAGGGAAAGCACCTTGCCGTCGGCGGGCTGTTTGAAGCGGGACGTCTCGAAATGCTTCATCGCGTTTTCGGCGCGCTCGTTTCTGAAATCTTCCTCGGACTTGCATCCGCCCAGCAGGACGGCGGACACGGCGGCAACGGTCAGGACCGCGGCTGAAAACATCTTTCTCATATACGAACCCAATCTCGATACGGTTGATATCCACATGCACACACCCGATAAGATAACCCCGGTCCCCCGAAAAGTCAATCCTCTCCCTGAGCTTTTGACGAAAATCTTGAGATTTTTTTCGCATTTCCTCCGTCCCGGCGGCGCTTTGCGGTGATTTTGCCGTTTCCCGCCTCTTGCATTGAAAGGGAAGAGGTGATATATTATACGGAATGGAGAGTCGCATCACGCGCAACCCGTCAGGCGTACTCTGTTACATTTTTTTGTGGAAGGCACAGCGCTATGGAAAATCAGTACAAGCAGACCGGCAAGAGGATCGCCGAGATCCGTCAGGTCCTCGACATCCCGGTCGCGGAAATGGCCAAGCTCACGGAAATGAGCGAGGGGGAGTACCTCAAGCACGAGAGCGGCGAAGTGGATTCGCCCTTCTCTTTCCTCTACACCTGTGCGAAGCGTTTCAACGTCGATGTCAGCTCCCTCATCGCCGGCGATTCCCCCAAGCTCTCCTTCTACACCGTCACGCGCAAGGGCGGCGGGTTGCCCATCAAGAGAAGAAAAGACCTTCAGTATCAGCATCTTGCCGCCCGGATCAAGAACCGCAGCACGGAACCGCTCCGGGTCACGGCCCAGTATCAGGACGAAAGCCTGCCCATCGAGCTGTCGACTCATTCCGGACAGGAGTTCGACTTCGTCCTTTCCGGACAGCTGCGCATCCAGCTGGGGAGCAAGGTCGAGCTCCTCAATCCCGGCGACAGCGTCTATCTCGACGCCGGTCATCCCCACGGCATGGTGGCCGCCAACAAGGAGGGCTGCGAATTCCTCGCCATCGTCATCCGCGGCGAAAGCGAGGAGCCCCTGGAGTTCGAGGCGGACAGCGGAAAACCGGAAAAACAGGGCAAGCGCCGCCTGATCTATCAGGACTTCATGGAGGAAGTCCTCGACGAGAACCAGCATCTCAAGTCCGTGCGTTTCCACTATCCCGACAACTTCAACTTCGCCTACAACGTGGTGGATGAGCTCGCCCGCAGGTATCCCGAGAAACGGGCCATCGCCTGGATGAGCCGCAATCACGAGCGCCGGGATTTCACCTTCACCGAGATATCCCGTTACTCCCAGCAGGCCGCGAACTATTTCGCCTCTCTCGGGATCAAGAAGGGCGATCACGTCATGCTGGTGCTGCGCCGCAACTGGCAGTTCTGGGTCATCATCAACGCCCTGCACCGGATCGGCGCGGTGGCGCTGCTGGCCAGCAACCAGTTCCTGCCCAAGGATTTCAAGTACCGTTTCGAGCGTGCCAAGGTCCGCGCGGTGATCTGTTCCGTCGACGGGACCATGACCGACGCCGCCGAAGAGGCCGCAAGCAGCGTCCCCTGCGTGGAATTCAAGATCGCCGTGAACGGCGCCTACAAGGACTGGCTGAAATTCGACGAGGAGTTCGTCAAGTATTCCGACAGCTTCCCCCGTCCGGCGGACCTCAGGGCGACGGATCCGGCCATCATGTTCTTCAGCTCCGGCACGGCGGGATATCCCAAGGCCATCGTCCACTGCCACACCTATCCCCTGGGCCACATCATCACCGCCCGCTGGTGGCAGCAGGTGGATCCCGACGGCCTGCACCTGACCATCTCCGACACTGGATGGGCCAAATCGCTGTGGGGCAAGATCTACGGCCAGTGGCTCTGCGAGTGCGCCGTCATGGTCTACGATTTCGACCGTTTCGACGCGGACGACATCATGAACCTCTTCAAGGACTTCGGCATCACCTCCTTCTGCGCGCCGCCGACCATGTACCGCTTCTTCATCAGAGAGGATCTCTCCAAGCACGATTTCTCCAGCCTGAAGCACGCGGCCATCGCGGGCGAAGCGCTGAACCCCGAGGTCTTCAACCAGTTCTACAAGGCCACCGGCCTCAAGATCATGGAGGGTTTCGGCCAGAGCGAGACCACCATGGTCCTGGGCAACATCATCGGCATGGTCCCCAAGCCCGGCTCCATGGGCAAGCCCTCGCCGCTCTACAACGTGGAACTCCACGACGCGGACGGCAACCAGGTCAAGTCCGGCGAAGTGGGCGAGATCGTCATCAAGGCCGAACCCTATCAGGTGCCCGGGCTTTTCGTCGGCTACTACGGCGAAGACGAAGCCAACGCGGCCAGCTGGCATGACGGCTTCTACCACACCGGCGACACCGCCTGGTGCGACGAGGACGGCTACTACTGGTACGTGGGACGGGTCGACGACGTCATCAAGTCCTCCGGCTACCGCATCGGTCCCTTCGAGATCGAATCGGTCATCATGGAGCTGCCCTACGTGCTGGAGTGCGCCGTGGTCGGCGTGCCCGATCCCCTGCGCGGCCAGATCGTCAAGGCCTACGTGGTGCTGACCAAGAACCAGAAGCCCTCCGAGGATCTGGTCAAGGAGATCCAGAACTACGTCAAGACCCACACGGCGCCCTACAAGTATCCCCGTCAGGTCGAATTCATCGAGGCCATGCCCAAGACCACCAGCGGCAAGATCCGCCGCAACGAACTGCGCAAAATGAGCAAATGAATGAAGCGGTGACCATCGTTCCGGCCGAAAGACGCGATCTGCCGGCCGTCGCGGCGCTGGCCCCCGCGATCTGGCAGTACGCCTACGGGAAGATCCTGTCGCAGGAACAGATCACTTACATGCTCAAGATGATGTACGCGCAGGAGGTCCTGCAGGCGGACTTCGACCGCGGCGTCAAATTCCGTCTCATCAAATCCGGAGAAGAAACCGTCGGTTTCTTCTCCTTTTTCGAGTACGGAGACGATCACACGACGATCAAGCTGGACAAGCTCTATCTTCTGCCCGCGTACCACGGGCGGGGGATCGGCTCCATGGCGCTGCGCCATCTCGCCGAATGCGCCTCCGACGCGGGCTACGGGAAACTCCGGCTCAACGTCAACAAAAACAATCTCCGGGCCATCGCGGCCTACACGAGAAACGGCTTCAAGAAGAAGGAAAGCGTCAAAAACGACATCGGAAGCGGCTTCTTCATGGACGATTTCATCATGGAAAAGAAACTCATGTGAAAATGGCGGGCGGCGGCAAAATAAGATCGTTTCTGTTCTTCGTTCTGAAACTGGCGGTCGCGGCGGCGGCCGTCTGGTATCTCTTCCCCCGGGGCGAGGAGGCTGATGCCCTCAAAAACGGGCTCCGCCATTTCGATATGCTGTACCTCGCGGCGGCGGCCGCCGTCTATTTCGGCCACATGCTCGTCGCGGCGTGGCGCTGGGGCCGTCTGGCCCGGATGCTGGGCGTCGATCTCAGCGGCAAAGAGGCCGTCTCGCTCACCATGCAGGGATACTTCTTCTCGCTGGTGATCCCCGGCGGAGCCATCGGCGGGGACGTGGTGAAGATGGGCGTCATTTCCAGCCGTTCCCGGTCCGGCGAAAAATTCGAAGGCGTGTTCACCGTGCTGATGGACCGCATCACCGGCATGATCGCGCTTTTCACGATGGCGCTGGTCCTGATCCCGCTCTCCCGGCGGGTCCTGCTGAACGCCGAACTGCCGGGCATCTCCGGCCGGGAAGATCTCAGGCTCCTGCTGATCGCCGCCCTCGTTCTGCTCTGCCTCGCGGGACTCGCGGCCAGCTGCGGCATATTCTTTCACCGGCAGGTGCGCAAAGTCGCGCTGCTGGGCAAACTGATGGACTTCGGCGACAGGCTTTCCGGCGGTCTCGTCTCCCGCATGACGGCGGCCGCGGACGTCTATTCGGGCAAGTGGAAGGAACTTCTGTTCCTGATCGCGGTCAGTGTTTTCGGCGTCCACCTCATGACCGCCCTCCCCGTTTGCCTGCTGCTGATCGGACTGGACATCCCCTGCCCCGTGCTCACGGTGATCACGGCGCTGACCATCGGCAACATCATCGGCCTCATCCCCCTGTTTCCCGCGGGCGTCGGCGGCCGGGACGTGACGGCCGTGGTCATCATGACGGCCGGCGGGATTGCGGGAGCCGACGCCAAGATCGTCCAGCTGGTCTACACGGGGATCCTCCTTTTGACCAGTCTTGCCGACGGTCTGTTTTTTGTCTTCGACCGGGGCAGAAAGACGGGGAACGATCCGGGAAAGGAGCCGCGGCCATGAGCGAGACCCAGTTGGAAATGAATTTGAATCCCGCCACCGGCAACCGGCTGCGCGACGCGCTGGAGCACGGGGATTTCGTCACGCTGATCGAGACACAGGTCCCCCCGGCGGAAATGGACAGAGACGCGGGACTCCAGCGCCTCGAAGCGCTGGAAAAGACCGTGCTGGCCCGTTCCGAAGGGTACGCCGCCCTCGCCGTCGTGGACAACAGTTCCCGTTCCGACTGGAGGGCCGCGGAGCTGGCTTCCGGCCTCTCCGGGGACAACAGGGACAGGCATCTCGTCTACCTCTCCGGCGCGGAGATGGATGAAAAAAGCGTCTCCGATCTGCTGCACGTTGCGGCCCACGCCGGTCTGCGCAACATCGCGGCCGTTTCGGGGGAGATCCCCGAAAAGCTGCGGACGGCCCGGAGCTGTTCTCAGACCCCCTTCACGGAAAGCACGGACATCCTGAGGATGCTGACATCGCCTCCCTACGACTTCTATGCGGGCGCGACGGTCAATCCGTTCCAGTACACGCCCTACACGCTGCTGGGCAGTTACTACAAGATGGCGAAGAAATTCTCCTGCGGAGCGGGATTTCTGGTGACCCAGGCCGGCTGGGACATGCTCAAGCTGCAGTCGCTGACCTGGTATCTCACCGGGCGGAGCATGTTCTATCCGCACATCGCGCGGCTGATTTTGCTCTCGCCGGAAAGGGCCGACAGCATCCGCTCCGGCGGCATGCCGGGGATCAAGCTCTCGCGGGATATGAAAAAAATGCTCGACCGGGAGCTGACCCTTTCGAAAAATCAGTTCGAGTCCGTGCAGTACCGCCGGCTGGAACTTCAGGCCGCAGGCTGCCGGCTCCTCGGGTTCAGCGGCGTCCAGATCTGCGGCGCCGACATCCCCGCCAAAGCGGAGTTCGTTCTGCAGAGGATCCGCGCCGCCCTGGAGGAGTTCTCCAGCTTCGAGACCTGGCTGGACGAGTACAACGCCTTCATGGCCGGAACGGAGATCGCCCCCTTCGCGGGCGACTTCCAGCTGTACGACAGGGTCCTCCACCGGAACTACCCCTTCGACGCACCGCCGGAAACGCGGGAACTGCCGGAGCCGGAAGTCTCTCTTCCCGAGAAGGCCGGATATTTCTCGAGGTCCTTTCTTTTCGGGGAGACGGAGGGAGAACGTCCCGGCCGCTCCGGCTGTCTCAAGCGCCTGCTGACCGGCTGCCGGGGCTGCCGCGTCTGCCATCTGCCGGTCAAAAATTTCATCTGTCACGAAACCTGCCCCATGAAGCTGCTCAATGGGATCTGCGGAGACGTGGACGCCGACGGGGACTGCCCCGTCACGGGCCGGGAGTGCGTCCATCACCGCATCCTCCGGCTCGCCCACTGGCGCAACCGCCTGCCCGAACAGGAAAAACTTATTTTTACGGACGATTGAACCCGGGCGCGGCTTGCCTGTCACCGGATCCCGTTCCATATTCAGTTCAACAGGAGAAAGATCACGATGAAAAAAATTATTTTTCTCGCCCTCGTGCTGTGTCCGGTCCTCCGGCTGGGCGCCGACAGTCTGCCTTTCCGCAGCGGGATCATTCTGGCGGCGGAGCTGAGTTCCGCCGAACAGAAAATCAGCGATTTCGACGAGGCCGACTACCCCGATCTGCCGCGCCAGAACCGGATCTATGCGGCGGTGACGCTGACGCTTTTTCCCGGACGGGCCCTCTCGCGGCACGACTATGTCCTGAGCGCCTTCGGCAACGACGCCAGGTGCGTCGCCATCCGGACCGGCGACGGGCCCTGGAAATGTCTCTCCGGCGACATCGATATCGCCGAAAAGGGGAAAAAATACGGGATGCTCTTCATCCTCGACAGCCGGGTCGCCGGTTTGAATCCGACGGAAAAACTCGGTTTGAAATGCTGCTATCCGCCTGAAAAACACGCGACGACCGGTCTTGTTTTCAGAAACTGCCGCGACCGGGCGCTCACCCCGGCCTCCCAGGTCCCGTCGGGGGGGATCCTCGCTCCGCAAAAATGAAGCAGCCGAAATTTCTGCCCATGACCCGGCAGGAGATGGCAGAGGCCGGGTATGACGAACTGGATATCCTCATCGTCACGGGAGACTGTTACGTCGATCACCCCTCCTTCGGCGCGGCCATCATCGGACGGCTCCTCACAGGATGCGGCTACCGGGTGGGCATCGTCGCCCAGCCGGAATGGAGCGATCCGGAGTGCCTGCGCGTCATGGGCCGTCCCAAAATCGGCGTCGGCGTCACCAGCGGCAACATGGACTCCATGGTCAACCTCTACACGGCGGGGCGGCGCAAGCGCAAAGAGGACATGTTCAGCGAAAACGGCGTCCCCGGCCGGCGGCCGCCCCACGCGCTGCCGGTCTACACCCAGCTGGTGAAGCAGGCCTTCCCCGGCATCCCCGTCATGATCGGCGGGCTGGAAGCCAGTCTCCGGCGGATCGCCCACTACGATTACTGGCAGGACAAGATCCGTCCCTCCATGCTGGTGGACACCAAGGCGGACATCATGGTCTACGGCATGGGCGAGCGTCCGACGCCGGAGGTTTTCCGCCGCTTCGCCGCGGGGGAACCTCTCGACAATATCCCGGGCACGGCCCGGCTGCTGGGCAAAAAGGCGGCCGAGGTCTTCGTCCCCGGCGACAGGTACCTCGAACTGCCGAGCTACGAGGAGACCCTGAAAAACCGCGACGCCCTCATGACCGCGACGAAAATGGTGGAGTCCGAAATGAATCCCTTCGGCGGTCACGGGCTGATCCAGCGCTACGGCGACCGCCTGCTCGTCATCGAGCCCCCGCCCCTTCCGCTGGAATCCGAGGAGCTCGACCGGGTGCACGAACTGCCCTACGCGCGGAGGCCCCACCCCTCCTACAAGGGCAGGATCCCCGCCTACGAGGCGATCACCACCTCGGTGCAGGCCGTGAGAGGCTGCCCCGGCGGATGCGCCTTCTGCGGTCTGGTCGCCCATCAGGGACGGTGCGTCATGAGCCGCAGCGCGGAATCCATCGAGCGGGAAGTGGACACCATTTCCTCCGATCCCCGTTTCCGGGGCACGATCAGCGACGTCGGCGGCGCCGCGGGCAACATCTTCGGCAGCACCGCCGACAGATCGATCTGCGCCAAATGCAAACGCTCCAGCTGTCTCTTCCCCAAGCCCTGCCCCAACTATCACTGCGACGGTCTCGCCCTGCGGGATCTGCTGCGGGCTCTGCGCCGGCATCCCAAAATCAAGCACGTGTTCATCAACTCGGGCATCCGGCTGGATCTGGCATTGCGCCAGCCGGAGCTGCTGGAGGAGATCATCCGCTGTCACGTCTCCGGTCATCTCAAAGTGGCCCCGGAGCACCTCGACCCCAAGGTCCTGAGGCTCATGCGCAAAAGCTCCGCCGAAGAATTCCACCGCTTTGTGGAGATCTTCGAAAAACTCAGCAAGAAGTTCGGGCTCGAACAATACATCGTACCGCTGTTCATCTCGAACTTTCCGGGGTGCACCGACAAGGAGATGAAAACCGTTGACGATTACCTCAACTCCCGGCACTGGAGCCTTCAGCAGGTGCAGGACTACATCCCCCTGCCGATGACCATGGGGGGCGCCATGTACTACTGCGGCAAGGACCCCGACGGCAACCCGATCCCGGTCAACCGCGGTCTGGCCGAGCGGCGGCCCCAGATCCACGTGCTGAAAAAACGCCGTTCGGGAAAAGACAAGTTCCGGAAATAGGCCGTTCGGCGCCGATTTTTCCGGCATATTTCGGTTTTATCCGCCTCTTTCTGCTTGACAAACGGGAGAATCGGGATATATTACCCGAATGTTCCCTTCGCGGGCAAGGGACGGCTTTCGACATTTGTCCGAAAATGGAAGGGCATGACGAAATGTCAATATTCAGGAAAGGATCATCCTCATGAAAGAGTACGACTTCTTCTTTTTCTTGAACCTCTTTCTCGCGAGGTGGAAAAGGATCGTTCTCTGCGCGTTCGTCGCCATGGCGGCGACGTTTGCCGTCTGCAAATACTGCATCAAGCCGGTGTACTCATC
>Ga0310696_10005728_pt1 | contig 14905 bp, 11 predicted proteins | sample AusTroGonzalo_MG_4_FD_203885 | JGI IMG/M metagenome (GOLD analysis project Ga0310696, IMG submission 203885) | Bovine rumen microbial communities from tropical cattle in Woodstock, Queensland, Australia - Gonzalo_02 (v2) (version 2) | ecosystem: Host-associated > Mammals > Digestive system >...
TGAACTTTTGTAAGAAGGCGCATTGCGTGCTTCTTTGTCAATGATTTTTCTCGCCGTTTCCTTTATCCAGTTTCCAAGCTGCTCCTTGCCAACGACAGGGTATTCAGTTACCTCACTTCCTTTGAACAGATAGTCCATTCCCGGCATCATCATCTTCATATCGCCTACATCGCTGACCCCCAAGACAGGATAAGAGACACCCTTCATTGTTATATTGTTGTCGGGTATTGTTGTAACCTGTCCAGGATATTGCCATTGACCATAAGGAGTTACAATCCCTTTTCTTCTCTGTGTATATTTGTTTGTTCTCATAATGGCTACAAAATTACATTATTATTTTAGAGTATTATCTATGCTCTGTGCTTTTGTTGTTGTAGAAAGCAACACCTTTAATCTTATACCATCATCACTACTTGGTACATAAAAATATCTCTGACAAATGAAATTGTCCCTGAAGGGTTCCAAATCCCACCAATTCTTGTTTATATCAACAATATCTTCATTAAGAACCTTGTCTATCCAACCATTCATACTGTGATTGTACATGAAGTTCTCCCTTGAATTAAGGTCTGTAAGATGTATTGGATTGTCATAATCAACTCTGAAATCGCGTATCTTATTGATATGCCACAAACTTTCCCTCCTTTCGGCAGGTATTATATTCATTGCCATGTCACTTCCAAGATATTCATCAAAATAATTCTCATCAGAAATCGCTTTCTTTACAGATATTTCACTGAACAAACTGCATTGCCTGCTGTTGTAAAAATATACATTCGTAAAGAATACATCACGCATTTCACGGAAACCACCGTTCACGTATTGTTCTGCCTGTGCAAGCAGCGATATGCTGTCAATTACCTGCGGGCCAAAGGCAATGTTGGGGTTCTTGTCAACAGATTCCACAACAAACGGGTAGACATCGCCGTAGAAGTGCTGGTAGCTACCTTCAATGTTGTGTCTGTAAACATAGTCGTCGCCAACTCTCCAAGTGAACAGGGCGTCGGGTGTTCCCACATACAGGGAAGGCATATAGCTATGGAAGGATATGAAGCCCACACCGGGCTTGTATGATATTGTGAAGGAGTTGTCGTTCAGCTTTGTAACATCCTCCTCTGCATCAACAGCATTCGGAACATACAGCCTGTGGTCTGTGTATGTGGCTGTTGTCTTTGTCTTTAGTGTTGTGTTTGCTGTTTTTGTCACAACAGAAGAGAAGTCCTTGCCTGCTGTAATGTCAGACAAAATCCTGTTTACAGAAAACCCGTTTATTGTCTTGTTATCAGCAAAATTCTTGAGATACACATCGCCATGAACACTTGCGCAAGTTTTTACTGGATTGCCAAACGGTTGTCTGACAAAATTCTGTATATCTCCCAATATTTGTTGTGTAAAAAAACCCTCGCCTTCTATAACAGGAAGTGATGACCCGTTTGGGGCAAGTGCTGCAACAACCGTTTTCAACGTATTGTATGTCGCAGCCACATCATTGTTGTCCACATATATCATGCTTTCAAGCGACAGGAGATATTTATTATACAGCAGATCAAACAAATCACTGATATATTTCTGCAAACCGCTTCCTTCAATATTGTTTGGCATATTTTCAAACCTCTCACCACAAGTCATAATTGTATTTGCGCAACTGGACATTCCTGCTTCAAGCGTACCATAGGCAGCATTCTCATCATACCAGTCCGTACCAAGTTTTCCAAGCGCAAACGCATTGAACGCATCAGAAGTATTCTTAAACATCAGCAGATTGTTGTTGCCATTCCCGAACATGTCATAGTTTGTGAAATCATACGCATTCTTAAGCAGATTCCAATAATTATATGTGTTTATCAGGACTATCAGACCAACAAGGTCGTCAAACATGCTGACCTCAAATTCATCTTCTTCTATATGCCTGAGTTTTTCCATTATTTCCTCATAAACAGAATACACCACTTCCCTATATTCATCCACATTGTTTTTGTATTCTTTCTCTTCGCCAAGCGTTATCTTATCAAGAACACAGCAATACTCATCTATTATAAGGGCATCGTTATAATCTTGCCAGTCAATACCTTTGGCTGTCATCAATTCGGAAAGCGTAGAATAATTAACCTTATTCTGACTCCATGGCCATATAGGATATGCCGATATGCTGAAATTGAACCGGGATTCAAGGTCAAGAATAGTATCTGTTATGTCCATCCTTGTTTCTCTGTCACTGCATGACTGGTTCAGACCATTGAAAGCTGTTTCGTTGGAAGTAAAGATGAGATATGAAAGATTGTCTGAATCTATTGCAAACTCCTCAACCCAGTCCTTTGTAAGGAATGATACAATATCTGTAACATCAATATTGTCATCAAGGCTATACTGATACGAATCAGGATAATATTTTGCTATTTTGATATATGTATCATCGTCGCAGACAACTATAAGCCTGCCAGGTATTGCATCGCCTATTGTGCCTATTATCACATCATCAATCTCACACTTGTTGTTCTTGTTCTTGTCATAGTAATATATGAAATCGGGCATGTATAAGACCGTTGTAAGTGTCTTGTTGGTGACATCAAATACTTCTGTTGTCACAACCTCGTCTATGCTTGACTGTATATTTGTCTCGTAGTCGAACACCCAGCAGCATTTTTCTTTGCTCCAATGAAAACAGATATTTTGCACATGAGACATAAGATTAAGCCTATCAATTGTTTCCTGTTTTATCTGCTCCATTCTCTTTTCATCATAGAAACAAGACGAGGCAAAAGAGCATTCCTTGTCTTTCTTTGTTATCAGAAGCCTTCCATATTTGTTGTCCCAGCCAAGCACATAACCTGTGCCAAGCTCAGACGACGGATTGTCTTTGAAAGGATATTCTGTCTTGTATCTTTTGTACCACTCCGAATCAGTCTTCAACCTGCCTTCTCGCTCAAAGAATTTGCCCATTCCTGCCTGTTTGAATATGTCAACAGGCATCTTATCAGCAAACGTGTATATCGCATTATCGTGTTCAGAATACCAGAACAGGCCAGCAGGCGTGTTACAGAATGATGTCTGATGTTTTGAACCGAAACAGATGTTGGTGTCGTTTTTCGTAACTCTCTGTGCCGGTGTGTTGAAGAAGTCGCCTGTTCCAAGAAATGAAACAACCTGCGTCACCGGATTGACATGCTGCTGCCTGCTCGCAGCAAACTGCCACAATCCTTCTTCCGTGAACACCATGAAGGCATCCTGCCCTTGATAGGACACATAGGTTATATCACCAGTCTCGCCTCCGATGTCAGTATAATTGCCAGGAAGAAAAACTTTGTAATTGTCTGTCCTTTCCTCTGCAAACGACTGCTGCGAGTAGACAATCCTCTTTGGGAACGAGTTTTCGCACTCAGAACAGCATTTGTGGGTTATCGGTATGCAGTAATACATCTTCTGCTTGTTGCGCCTCTGGAAGTCCTTGTTGATGTCATAGATTTCAGCAAGGGCAAAGCCTCTGTACATTCTGCCATCCTTGTGTTCCTTGTCAGCGTAAGTCAGCTTCTTCTGGAAATACTGCCTCAGTTCAGAAGCATTGTAGCCCGACAATGGATTCAAGTAGTCTGTGATGTCAGATATTGTTGTGCCTACACGCCAGTTCAGGTTAAGGCTTGACTCAAAAAAAATACCGTCAATAGACTCGCACAGCCATTGTATCTCGTCGTCAAGAACGCTGTCGTTATCCATAAACACAGTTCCCCATCCGTCAGTAAGCGAGTTCTTTCCCTGTGTGTCAGCAAAACGCTTCATTGTGTTGAAAGCGACATCTGTGCGTATTCCGTTCTGTATCAATGACACAGAAGGGCCTATAAGAGTTGCACCAGCAGGACCAGTATATATGCTTGCAACAATTCCACCAGCAATCCCAAGAGCACCAACGGTGTACATCCACCAAGTCTCCTTCTTTGCACGCTTCTTCATCCGTATGTCATACTGCATACTGGTCGTGTACTTGAAGGCGGAGCAGTAGCAGTCACCCCTGAAGATGCTGTAATCCTTTGTCGGGTCTTGTTCAACTGGTATGAAGTCAGAAACAACAAAGTATGGTCTGTTACCGAAATCAGGATAGTAGTCGTCAAGGTCGCGCTCAAAATACCCATAAGGCAGATAGCTTATCTTGTCGGCTTCTAAGTCGTTAACAAACAGCTTTCTGACATCAACATTGTTCCCATTGCTGTCTTTGATGTTGAACATGAAGCCCATATTGTTGTCCCCTGACACATTGTACACCTCCTTTATCTTGTCACCAAACTCCTTGTTTATATAGCTGCTTGGAGCAAGATAATGCACATCTTTTTTGTCAACATATAATATGCTATTAAAATTCAAAGGATTGTTATCATCATACATTCCATATTTGACAACGCTGTTTCTGTGGAACACATGAAGATCGTAGCCGTCATCATCCTCGTTCCTTTTTTTGTTTATCTTCTTGTTGTACGAGCTTCCTGACTGGACATCCTGTGTCACCCACAGCTCGTTTATATCAGTGGAGCATCGCGTCATTCCAGGCTGCTGTGTGTAGTAGCCGAGAAGCCTGAACCTGAAATTGTAAAGCTCCTCCTTGTTGAACTTGAAACGCGGGTTTATGAAGCCAACGCCGTTTTCAAAAAGATGGTTCCTTACAAGCGATGAAGCACGTTCATTTGTAGTATACAACTCGTATGCTGTATAAGGCCATATATCGTTTTGGTTTCCTAAGACAAACGCATCCGATGTCTTTGGGACTTTTCTGTCATCGGCAAACACTATTCCGGAAGCTATTGCCTTTGGAAATTTTGTCTGCTGCTTTTCTGTAAAAAGCGGAGTAAGGACTGCGCTGTCAAGCACAGTCATATCTTCTGCAGTCCTTTCGTTCTGCACAAAATAATATCCCACAACCTTATGTCCGTTAAGATATTTGCTGTCTGGAATGTCTATGTTGCCGAACTTTATGCCGAATATCTGCTGTGTGTCACGTGATTCATAACCCTGCACACACTCAATGCGCGGCTCCACATAAAAACCGATAGAAGTGTTTATAAGAACCTCTTTCTTTTCTTTTCCAGACCAGAAATAAAGACTATTGTCATTTTCATTATCAGGAGCCTCGCTGCCATTTGATGCTGGAAACAATTCCCTTTCGTAGGTCTTATATCTCAGTTTCACCCTTCTTCCGTTGGAAGCCAATTCTCCTTCATATCCTCCTGCGTTTTCCTTTTGTTTTGGAAGAACTTTTACGGCATTGAGGAAGAAATCGTCATCAAGCGTCTCCATATCAGAAGCAATATCATCATGCGCCCTTTCTTTTCTCCCTTCTCCTGTTATACCACCCGGCGTTCCATAATTTCTGTATACTATCACACCCCCAGTTGTCATGAAAACAGGACGGGAGTTGATGTCAGAATTGTTTTCCCTGAATTGCGGATATTCCTGCAAGAACTGTAAAAGGGCGGCTTTTTTCTGTCCAGTACAATCGTATGAGAATATGTCAACATATCTGTGCTGTTTGTTTCTTCTGAGGTACACAGGTTTCGAATCGTGTTGGAATGGATTTGAGCAATATCTGTTTCCTCTCATTGTCCATTCTGAAAAAACACGGCTGTCTCCTTGAGGTTGCCCATATACAACAGTAGGTTTAATGTTCTCTTTTTCTGAATTTTCAACGGCAAACCTAACTCCGACTGCATTTCTTGACGGACGCATATTTTCCGAATCAACAAAATCAATAAGTCCACGATTTTGCAATGACACATCAACCTTGTCATATATATGCTGCCAAAAGCCCTGTTCCCGATACTGCATATCAATCTCGAATTCTTCCCTGTCAACAGTATTGTTATCTATGTCGTACAGATTGACATCATATTTCACAATTATCGTGTCAAAGTTGTTCTTGAACCTGCTGCGTATGTTATGCCCCTTCACAATGCCAGCGATAAGGTTATAATGGGCTATATAGCACCTTTCGGATTCTGATTCTGTTCTTATTATTTCAGGGTCTTGTCTTAATGGAAACCTGTGATGTCTTATTGCTGTCCCGCCAAGTTCTGCACCTCTGTTGTCGCTTCCCCAATACCTGAAACCCTCACACGACATTGACATCTCGGAATATTTCATATTCGTGCAAAGGTTGTTCCCCTGCTGCATGGGCAGGTCTCCACCACAAAGCAACACACCAGCATTCTCGCTACTACTCCTTCCGGGGATATGATAAACAGGCGATTTTACACCGTTTTCAAAGACATAAACAATGCCAAAGGAATATATCTCCCCCGGCTGGTAACCAACGCCATTATTGTACAAAACCATAGGATTCTTGTGGTTGTCCTTGTCTGTATAGTCGGTCATATTGACTTCCTTCACAACGCAGTCAGAGACAATTCTTGAAGCGTATTTCTGAAGCTTGCACCAGTCAACATCCATATCTGTGACATTACCCATAACAAGCCTGTTGTCGGCCTGCTCGATGCACTTCACCCTGTCAAAGATTTCCGTGTTCGCAAGCACCTCGTCCTCGCTTCCTGTCATCACATCGCTGCCTCCTGTGAAATTATATGACAGTTCCACATCCTCATACACATCGCCTTCCTTGTTGAAGTTCATCTCAATGAGAGGGGAGTAGACGACATCATTCACAATTCCAGTTCCTGTGGTGGCTGCAATCAGTGCAAACTGCACAAACAGATAGCTGTGGTCGCAGTCCGTGTTCCTCACACTCGCCCTTATGCTCTTGTGTGTTGGTCCATATTTCCTGTACTCCACATCCTCATTTGAACTTGCACGCACCTCATTGAACTTGGTGGCATCGCTCTGCCATATCATTATGGGCTCAGTGGGCTGCATCCATTCTGACGGGTTCAGATCTTCGTCAACATATCTTACAGACACATTGTAGCTTCCTGAAAGAAGCTGTCCGTTTCCTTTTATTTCAAGCAGGACTTCAGGAATCTTGTCGTATGTTTTCTGCAACAACATCTTGTCGGTGTCAAGCGCACCATGCTCTATATAAGGCGATGTGCTTGTTATCTCCTTAAAGCTGTCAACATCAGAAAGGTTCAGATACCTCGGAGGATTGTAGTTGTCGGTAAAGTATATGGTTTTCTCACAACCACGCCTCAACCTGTATATGCCTGTTATCTGGTGATGTTCATTGAAATTAAGAGGTTTCTCAGAGCCTTGGTCGTCAACAAGCACCTTGCAGTCACACTCACCGTTCATGAGGCATATCTGCGACACCCCGTCATTAATGACAAAGAGGACATTCTCGTTGTCCCCTACATATATCTTGCCTAATATGGTTTTTGACATTGTATGTTATGTTTTTATCAGTTCGCTGGCTCTTCTATGGGATCATTCTGATTGTCGTTTTCATCATCTTTTGGTTTGCTTGGTGATGTGTCCGTATTCGGATATACTATGGTACTGTTGATTTTTTCTGGGATCAGCAACTGGACATCAACAGTAAATGTGACTGGTCCGTCACAAATGAACTCTGTCCTGTCATCAATTATGACGTCATTGTATGTGACAAAGTAATTTGCAAAATTGAAAACATCTGTTGAATCGAAATTAAAACCACTGGGAAAATTAAAAGATTCAAGAAAACCATCAAATGTGTTTTCCAGAATTTCATGCACTGAAACCTTTTGTCCGATTTCGGCAAAATGAACATATTGCGGACACGCATATGGTGTTTCTTTGGGCGGATAATGTTTAAGGTCTATCTGTATCTTTGTTTTCATTTCAAATTATCAATTGACTGGAGGTATATATTCTGTACAATGCGCCGTTATTGACGGATTGCAGCGCATATCTATATTGAATGCATCAGTTGCAAGCTTGTCAATGATTCCTGCCTGGTTTGACGCCTCATAATAGTCTATTTGTTTTGTCACCCCGCTTATCGTGACAAATCTTCCTACGATTCCTGTTGCAGATGTTCCTTGCAGTACAACAGCATGCGTTGATGGTTTTACTATGACACTTGTCGGGGTGATATATCCTATCTCGTTGCCTTTGTCATCATAGATGTTTGCCCTGACGCATTTGTTTATTGTTATGGAATACATGCCTTCGCATCTTTTTGTCTGGAACACAAAATTATAGCTGTCACTCTTCCAGACATAGAACTTGACAACTATATATCCGTTGCTGTCAATATACCAGTATGATGATATGCTGTCGTCATACTGGTAGTTGTATTGTACAGTAAAACCGTTCAACTGTATTGATATTCCGATATTCAGGTTGTCGTCACTTGTAAAGGGATGGTTCGCATTATAAAAAGCCACATACTTGTATCCGGAAGTTGTTTCTGTAGAGCTACTGTATACGCCCATAATATCGGAAACAACCTCAGATGCAATATCAATAGTTGTACCTGCTTCTGGGCTTATATACTCATTAACAGGAACAATATCGCTTACATCAAAACAAGTGTCAGAACACAATATCTTGACAAATGCTGTAGTTGTTAGTAGTACTGGGTTTCTCTCTAAATCAGTAGAACTATAATAACTATTTTCATTTATGCATACACAATAACCGTCCTCATCTTCATTCACAAGATTCGGTGTTGCACATTGCTCAAACATCCTATGCACAAATTGTGCATTTATTTCAAAAAAACCTGTAGCAGGAATAGTTGTTATATTGTTACAACAGTCTGTCACAATCACTTCAAATTTTCCCGATCTGCATTTTGCAACAATCCTGTGAACGCCTATATTCTGCGACAAATATTCTATGACCTGCGCTGTAGTGTATAACTGATATCCTCCCTTTCCATCCCAATCAATAGTCCAATATCCTGTATCCACATATTCGCTTTCGCTGCACCTTACATCAAGGCTATTTATTATAGTTGATATGTTTGCGGCAGTATACTCATGTTGTTCTGTGCTGCAACATAGCCTTGCAATCACAAGTCCTTTTACCTCAATGTCCTCAATTTTGAAGCATTCCTCGTTGCTCTCCTCATTCTGCAACCTGCCAGCCTCGTTCCTGTCCTCGTTCACCGCATTGAGCGCAAACCTGTATGTGCCGTCGGGCTGCTGTTCCTCTATGGTGTCGGATGTCATTGCCACAAAAGCGTTAATTCCGGCATCCCTTTCAGGATGTTCTTCTGCCATAGCTCCCCTCAAATCCTGCATAGAGAGACTTCTTTCGTTTTTTTCTTTCCTTGCCATACACGAATATTATCAACTGCAAAAATAGTATTTTTTTTAATCTTTCAGTACCTTGTGATTATTTTTCCTGAAATTTATTCTTTTTCTATAGCCAATGACCATCTGTTGCCCGAAAAAGTTATACCCAGCCTCAATAGAATTCCCTCCTTTAAAATTGAATCCTATTTTTACTCCTATATCGCTTGATTTCATTCCTTTTATGCTCGGATAGGCACAGGCTCCAACATCTATTGAAAAGCATTCCTTTTCGCGTATTGTAGTCTCTATGAACACGCTGTCGTGTATCACGGGATAGTTGCCAACAAGATTAAGTTGCAAGGAATCAATCCATATTGTGTCACGTGCTATTCCTGTGATGTAGAGCGTATCGTGGTTTTCCTCGAACACTATGAAGGTGTCAATCTTTGCTGGCTCCTGCCACCAGTGCTCTATCGTTATGGTGTCGTTAGTCTCAATATAGATGGTGTCACTTTTGACCTTGACAATGGTCTTTTCCACAACCTCACACTTCTTGCATGACCTTATCGCTATTGCTGAAATGAAAAGCAGCGACACAACACATGCCGCTGCCACTAAAAGTTTCTTGTAATCCATAAGTTATTTCAATGTTATGTATTTATTCGTTCCATTTGACTTCACAAGCCATAATCTCGGAGTCTCGATGTCAAACACGAAATCTCCGGAAGCCAGTTCGATGTCGCCAATTTGTTTTGCTGTAGCGCTCATCCCTGAATCTGCTTTAACAATGAATATATTCGCTTTTGTCACAAGTTTGCTGTCTGAGTTCGCAAGAATGTCTTTCCTGATATCATCAGCCTTCTTATTTACAAGACTATTCACAAAATCTCTTAATCCTGCCATAATTGTTTAGTTTTTAATTGTTTATACTCTTTTAATCGTACTGTCGTATGGTAAGCACCTAAATTTAGCCCATTCAGGGACATTGAATGAAGGACACTCTTTCTTTGCCCATTGGTTGTGCCCAGACAATTTTGCATTTGGAAACTTGGCTATGAGTTCGCAACAGAGCTTATACAAAGCCTGTTCCTGCTCAAAAGTCCTTGTGTCCTTTGCTTTTTTTCCAGTCACATCACATCCTCCAACATAGCATATTCCTATGCTGTTTTTGTTGTGGCCTGTAGTATGAGCTCCTTCATCAGCCAAAGGACGACCTGTCTCGACAGTGCCGTCCAAATCAATAACGTAATGGTAGCCTATGCACCGCCATCCTCTGTCTCTGTGCCATTTGTCAATGGTGGCGGCTTTTATGTTGCGGTGCTCAGGTGTGGCAGAGCAATGTATGATTATCTCATTTATTGTCCTCATACCGGTGTTCCTTTCTCCATTTGTCAAAGTCTCCGTTCAGATATATAACCATGTCCTGCTGTAACTTTTCAATTTTGTCTTGCCTGTCTTCAATCTTGTCAAAACGTTCAAAAAGTTCCTTGTTCTGGTCGTCAGTCACCTGCTTTACCTTATTGTAGAATTCCTGCACCAAGTCAAGTCCCTGCTTCTGTGCCTCATAGTCGGTTTTCTTGTTGTCAATCTTGTCCTTCTTACGTTTGTTTTTCCAATCACGGACAACCTCGACAACAGCAATTATGCTTCCGAAAACAACTCCGTCACCCAAGATAGTTGTCCATTCCATAACAAGTCCTCCTAATCTACTGTGTCGATTACATCTATTACTGCATTATTATGCGAGACCACAGTATCATTGCAGCACTCGTCAAGACAGTTTGCAATCACATCGTCTGCATTAGTAAAAATGCTGTTTCTTGTAAGAGCAACATAATTTTCACTTCCAGAATCTTTTTCAATGCCGCTTTCTCCTATCTGATTCCACAAATATATATAGAATCTTGACAAGAGTTTCTTTCTTGACTTGTTCACAAATCTACCTTTTCTTGAGGAGTTTACATTGATTTTTTGCGAAATGGTGTCCCAGTCTATACAACTGTCGTCACTGAATATATTTATGTGATGACGTGTCCATGTAGTGATTGTAATACCGCCAGAAGATGTTTGCACATTATCAAGGCTTAGAACAGTACCCGCAAATGAGCCCATAGATATTTCTGTAACCTTTTTATAAAGAATGTTTCCGGCAACATACACACGCTCAAAGATGCTGCAACCCTGCTCCTTCTTGCAGCAGTCGCACTCGCAAAGCTCGTTGGTGATGTCCGCAATGAGGTTGGTAAGGAAACTGATGTCCTGCTTGTTAAGTTTACTTTTTATTGCCATAATCAAAAAAAATAAAATTATGGCTGCCATTGCAATAATGACAGCCATAGGTTATTATTAATCACATAAACTTGGCCACACTTCACACAATTCATCTTCAGTATATCCAAGAGTGTCGGTCAAAAACGATTCAAAGTTTTCGCTTATATTACCGCAAACCTCTGCTTGTGTAGTAGTGAAAGTATCATCATTTCCTTCACCTTCGCCAAATCTCACATAATCACCGCTATCACCAGCAATTGTCAAACTGTCACCATCTGCCGTAGAGAAAGCATCAGTTGGGATGCCCATACCATCAAACGGCTTGGAATCAACAATTGCTGTCCAATTATGTTCCTCTGGAGAAGCTTCTGTATCTAATCTTACAACAGTAACAACATACTTGTCCTGAATCTTGCAAATGGATTCAACTGCAATGGTAGTGCCATGCGGATGCGGGAACTCTCCGCCAAGGGCGTCGCTGTGTTGTGTGTATTCGATGGTAAGAAGATCATAGGTCTTGTTCTCGTCAGAAAGGAACTGCATACCGTTTTCAGAATGAGAGAACTTGGAGAACGGATATGGGCTGTTCACAGTCCTACGAGAATCATACTGCTCCATCTGCCTCACATCATAGCCTGAGCCAACAGAATAAGAGAAAACAGAAACAGCATTACCTTCTTCATCATAGATACTTGCAGCATTCGTAGCATTGTCATTACTTGAGATTGAAATGCCGTCAGCACATTTGAAACCGCCTTCAAGAGTCACATCGGCCTTCACATTGCGGATGTAGTCATACTTGAGATTGATATTGCCGGATTTCAGCTCAAGTTCGGAATCAATCTTGAAGACAAGAGCAAACTCATCTGGAACAGTTGTAAGAACAGTTGTCAAGAAATCTGTAATTGAGTTAGCAACATTTTCAGTCCCGTTAGAAATGTAATACACCCTGCCTTCCTTGAAAACGATGTTTTCATAAGTGGCATCATCATAGGAGAAAATCGCGTTGCCGTTTTCATCATGCGCAGTAATCGGGGTGTCATAGACAGAATCGCTTTTTATCATGATGTTGCAGCTTGCATAGTAGTCCTTGTTGATGGCATTCTCATACCAAAGCACGAAGGCAAGTTCTGCATTGGTAAACGGGTTTTCAGAACTTCCACAGGCCTCTTCGCAGCACGCCTTCTTGACAGAAAGCTCCTGCACATAGTAGTTCGGGAACTGTGATTTCTGAATCTGCTCGCTCTGCAAAGTGAACTTGATGGTGTAGTCCTTGCAACATGCAGCAAAACCATCGCCGAGTTCGAGCATCCAGTATTGCGGATAAGCGTCCTTATGAGCAACAAGGGTTTTCTTTCTGATATGGGGGACAGAAATAGGTTTCGCCCCGCTGTGCTTCATGAGCACACGTTTGCCTTTGTCATTGATTACAGCTTCATACAAAGAAAACACCTTGACAGCAGTCCAATCAGATATTGCGGCTTTTGCGGTATTCTCAGTGGTCTCATCGACAATGGCAATTTCACCGACTTTGAGATTCTTCAACGCGGCAATACCGCCGTTCACCAAATCATAGTCGGTTATTAGTGTTTGATAATGTGTACCGTAAATCATAGTTTTAATTTTTTATTGGTTATTCATTTTGTTTATTTCGTACAAATTTCATAAAATTGAAAGCGATTCACATCATTGGTTATTCATTTGTACTTTTTGTATTTTAGCTTGCACATCAGGATTCATAAGATTACTCGCCGCCATAAGAACAGCAATATCAACAATGTCAGAGTGGACTTGGAACGGCAACTCGCAGTCCTGTGGCTGGTCGTCGACACCAAGACTTCCATCAATGGTATTGTAGCCGCCATAGAAAATAAGATTCGGAACCTTTATGTAATCGACATAGACATCTTCTATCGTAAATGTGGCTTCGTTGCCATATCCACCATCATCAAACAATATAAGATTCCTATCCCCTTCAAAGACACCTGCCACCTCGCTCCACATCCACGAACTGCTGTAAAAGTCGTTCCTGCGGAAAAGGTCCGTGTGTTTCATTATAAACACTCTCGCCATCCTTCCATTTGCACAACAGACATTGTTTTTTATCAATGCTTCTGCGCTTATATAGTAAAGAAAACGAGGCACAAGTCCATTGAAATCACAAATGTACCTGTTTGGTGCATTGTGGTCTTGCACTGCTGATACAGAAGAATGCATGATGATACTGCTTATATCATCTATACTCCTTTGTACAGCTTCAAGTGCAAACTGCTGCTTCGGATTGGCAACGGTCTTGATGAAACTCAACTGGGCCTCATTGAGATACCAGTCAATCTCCTGCGGAAGAAGATTCCTCCTCTGCTGGCTATCAGCCTTGTTCAGCTTCTGCCTGAAGTCGTAGTGCTGTTCCCTTACGTCCATATCCTATTCCTTTAGCATGTTGAGTATCGCAACCTTTGTTGTGTTATTCTTCGCTTCCTTTAAATATTCGATAACTGTAGGTATTGAAACACCAATCTGTTCGTCCATGAATTGATAGACCTCACCTTTTTTATTAATCACATGACGTTCGATTGCTTCCGCTACCATAGCATTCAATGCGTTATACTCTTTGGATTGCTTGATAACATCATAGGCCGCCTTATAACCCTTTGTGTCTATTGCATTAAATACTGTGTTGGAAATAGCAACATCAGACATACCCTTCGTGTTGAAACCGAGAATCATACAGAAATCACGTTTCTGCTTGATGTCCATCTTCTCAACGGCAACCATAACCTTGACCTTCAACTCGTTGCGTTTGGCTGTAGCCTCTGCCTGCTCGTCTGAGTCAACGATGACAAACTTCGCATAAGGATATTTGTGTTCATCAAGTTCCTGTTGCGAATTTGCAACATACTTGCTTGCCTTGCACAAACCATAACGAAGCCTGTCCTGTGGCTTGTCAAGATTCAGAACATGTGTCTTCGCGGTCATCACAAACCTGCCCTCGTCATGATTCCAAATAGACTTGTCATTGGTTGGATCATACTTCGGGTCAAGTGACAGGAAGAAATGCTTTTGAAGTTCAGCGGTCTCCTTTTCAGTAAGACCTGTTTCCAACATACCCTGTTCGTTTTTAAGAGCCTCTATGACAACAGGGCAGGTGAAGTATTCGTCTCCGTTGTTACCGAGACACTTCGTTTTCTTAATTGGCTCTATTACAACAATTTTACTCATAATAAAATGTTTTAAAGAGAGGCGGGCGTGAACCCGCCCCTTTGGTTTTTTTGTTTTTAAGCTATTGAAATCATACCAATCCTTGAAGGATCTTTAATCCAGACACCCATTTCCTTGGTGATGCAGTAGGTGCTGAAATCACCAGTATGGGCACCCTTTCCGTTGTTGCTCGGACCCATGATGGAGAAACCACCGTCAACAGTCCATTCACGATAACCGTTCTTCGGAGTGAGAATCTGAATGTTCTCGCTTTCTCCACCAAC
>Ga0310696_10005729_pt1 | contig 14904 bp, 15 predicted proteins | sample AusTroGonzalo_MG_4_FD_203885 | JGI IMG/M metagenome (GOLD analysis project Ga0310696, IMG submission 203885) | Bovine rumen microbial communities from tropical cattle in Woodstock, Queensland, Australia - Gonzalo_02 (v2) (version 2) | ecosystem: Host-associated > Mammals > Digestive system >...
TCGCCCGTTTTTCAAAAACAGCGTATAATATATAGGATAAAAAATCAAGCCATTGATTGGTTTTTTTTCCTAAATTTTGAATTGTTTTTTGTTGCTCTTGCATTGTTTTATTTTTGTTGCTAACATTTTTCAAGCATAAGGAATTTTTATGAAACAAACAAAGAAAATCAAAAAGTTTTTTCGAGTTCTTTATGGGTGGGGCCTGATTCAATGGATTATGGCACTGGTTTATTATATTTTAATTTGGTTTGTGTATTTGACATCTAAAAAGCAAATTTCAGGTATGAATATTCTGCGTGAATACAATAAAAAACCGGCTGTTTTTGTGTTTTGGCATGGTCGTACAATGATGTTGTCGCCTGTGATTTCATTGGCACGTGTGCGTGGTTATATCATAGCAGATAATCGCAAAGATGGTCGCGCAATTGCAAAAATGGAAAAACTGTTTGGTTTGGGGACTATTTATGGTTCGTCAAACAATGGCGGGGTTTCTGTTTTAAAGCGTGGCGTCAATGTGTTAAGAAAGGGTGGTTATTGTTTGGCTCTTTCCCCAGATGGCCCAAATGGTCCGTCAATGCGGTTTCATGATGGGGCTCTTTATTTTGCTAAAATGACTGGTGCACCGATTATTCCAGTATGTTATTCGTGTTCGCGTCCTTGGTTTTTGAACCGTTGGGATAGATATTTGTTGGCTAAACCCTTTTCAATAATAAATGGGAATGTTGGAAAACCCATATTTATAGATCCAAAGACCAAAGTCGATGCATTTGAAAAAATTCGTAAATCTTTGGAAGATATTATGGTTAAACAGGCCTATGATTTAGATAGAAGATTTACAGATTTCAAAGTAGAACAAGATTTGACACCTGAAGATTTTAACGACGGGAAAAAGAAATGAAAACACCACGATGGTTTTTAAAAAGAAATTTAACGGCACTGGTTTTGTGGCCAGCCAGTCTTTTTTATTACATGGGATCGCGGTTTGTTTTTAATTGTCGTAAAAAACACGAATATGTGTCACGGCGGCCATTGATTTGCTTTGGTAATATTTTGGCAGGGGGGGTCGGAAAAACACCAATAGTTCGCAGTGTTGCGAAGATTTTTGATGCACCTGTGGTGATGCGTGGATATAAAAAAACAAAGGAAACATCAAATATTGGTGATGAAGCTAAAATGTTATCAAATGACGGAATTTTGGTTCATGTTGGTGACAGAAAAAGTAATTTAATATTATTAAACAAACAAAAATCAAATACACCTATATTAATGGATGACGGATTTCAAAATTCTTCAATTAAGAAAAATATTTCGGTGCTGGTGTTTGATGAAGGAATTGGTTTTGGAAATAGATTTTTATTGCCGGCGGGGCCATTGCGTGAACCTGTGTCGGCTATTCGGCGTGCAGATGCAATTATTGTTATAAAACGTGACAGGGTTGCTGATGGATTTGCGTTGCCAACCAGTATGCCTATATTTTATGCAAAAAATCGTGAAATTTGTCCGTATAACAAGCAAACGCGGGTCGTTGTGTTTGCTGGAATTGGATATCCAGAAAAATTCTTTGATGCTGTTCCTGCTGATGTTGTTGGAAAACGCGCCTTTCCAGATCATTATCAATACAGCGATGATGATATCAAAGATTTGATTAAATTTGCTGAATCCAACAAAGCGAAATTATTAACGACTGAAAAAGATTGGGTGCGTTTGCCAGCTTGGGCACAAAAACAAATAAAATTTTCAAAACTGGATACTGAAATTCAAAGTGATTTTTATAATTGGATAACGGAGAAAATAAATGACATCAATCACAAAAAAAGTTGAAATTTCAGGTGTCGGTATTCATTCGGGGCTACCTGTGAATATGGTGGTTTTGCCGTCAGAAAAGCCTGGAATTTTCTTTAAAAGGACTGATTTGAAAAATTCAGATTTGATACCTGCGCTTTATAATAATGTTAGTGAAACAAGGATGCGTAATACTACGATTGGTGAGTCAAAAGGCGCTCATGTTCAAACAATTGAACATTTTATGGCTGCACTTTTTTTGGCGGGCATAGATTCAGCCATTGTCGAAATAGATGGTCCTGAAACCCCGATTCTGGACGGCAGTGCATATCAGTTTTTTCAAATGTTAAATCCTTTGGTTGATAAAAAAACAAAAATAAAAAAAATTATCGTTAAAAAAACGATAATTGCGCGTCGCAATGAATTGGTTAAAAATTTGCCGTTTTTTCAAAAAATCAAAATGATAATTTTGAATCATACTTTGTTCAGAAAAGGAAATGGTTATGTAAAATTGTCGCCAAACATGGATGGGTTAAAAATAGATACCACTTTGATATATCCTGATAAAATTATCGGAAATCAGTCATATTCGTGTCTGTTGGATGGTTCACAAAAATCGGTAAAAAACTGTGTTGATAATATTTCAAAATCCAGAACTTTTGGAAAATATTCCGAATGGGATAAATTAAAGGCGCACGGTATGGCACATGGTGCAAATGAAAATAATACTATTGTATTAAATGATGCTGGGGATGGAGCTTTGAATAAATTGATGTATCCAGATGAATTTGTTAGACATAAAATCGTAGATGTGATTGGTGATATGTTCACCAGCGGTGGTTTTGTATACGGTCATCTGGAATCTGTCAAAGGGTCACACGCATTAAATAATTTAGTTTTACGAAAATTATTTAGTGATGAATCAAATTATGAAATAGTTGAATAATAAAAAAGGGAGGAAAGAATGAAAAAATACTTATTTATATTGCTGTCTTTAACAGCGTGCAGTTTGTTTTCGAAATCTGAGACACAAACTGGTTTGGTTAAATTGGACCATGAACCAACAAATTGTGAGTTTTTGTATGAAATAAAATCCAGTTTTTCGGGGTATTCACTTGAAAGTGCTTATGATTTTGTAGAAAAAACAATAGTTGAAGAAAATGGTTTTGGGGATGCTTATTATATTAGTGGCCAAGATATAGTGGAAAATCCAGGTGCTGTGTTTGGTCCACATAACACTTATAATTTAAAGGCAAAGGTATATAAATGCAAAAAGTAAAAAAATTGTAAAAATATAGCTTTTTGTTATAACTTTCGACTTTATTTTTTTTAGGGATTTGTGTTATAATGTTTTTATACAAGAGAGAGAATTGATAAAACAAGTAATAACTGTTCACCATAAAAGATATGCAACGGGGCTGTTTTGGCAACCCGTGAATGTTGGTGTCACACCATATATTTTTGCTCGTCAATTGATTAGTAAAAGTGTAAAGAAATATACACTGTTGACTGAATATAAATCAATGATCGGTTTATCCGAAGAACGTGGCGGAGTACGTGCGGGGATGCCATCTGCTGCTGCGGAAATTGTGAGTTCGTTGTCGGCGTTTGTGTCTTTTTTGGCTGTTTTTAATGTTGATAATTATTATTATTTAGTTGCGGTTCGTAATGGGGTTATTATTCGTGATATCTTGATAGAAACAGAAGCTGAGGCCCGCAAATTATACGTAGAATTATCTGAAATGCCTGACTGGAGTGCGATGATTGCGCCTTCTTCGTGGGGAATGCCTCAGTCACAAGAAAAAGCTATAACGAATTTAATACGATGTGGTTCAATCGCAAAATTGCGTCAAATCAGCATCGTTAAATCGTTAACGCCGTCTATTGTTATTATGTCTGTGTTTTTGGTGTTGGTGTTGCTTTTTGTATATGTGCCTTCGTTTAAGAAAGAGACACCAAAGCCTGCGCAATTAAGTCCTGAATTGATGGCTGAATATCAAAAACAGATTCAGGCAAAAAATGAAGAATTGGATAAAAAATTTGAAATTGTTAAGCCGGTTGTTATAAGGTATCCATATGATGATTTACCAGATGTTATGGAACGTGCGCGTCTTTGTTATAAAGCGATTGGTTATGTGATGCAACCGATTATTGGCTGGAACCAAAGAAGTGCAAAATGCGACAAAGAATATGTTTCTGCGGTATTTTCACGTGGTTTTGGAACATTGAACGATTTTTATGTTATAGGTGCAGATTTGTTGCCGGGTGCATCTGTTACACAACGGTCAGAAAATGATATATCTGTTAGTGTTAAATTACCAAAATTAAAATTACACACATCTTTGGATGAACGAGATCAACAAACTGCTTTGCGCGATATTTATTCAGTGTTTCAACAGGTGAATATCAGAGCTACTGTTCGTGTTGTTAATGATTCTGTAAAACATGGGTCCAATAATTATGAAAAAGTGAATGCTATTCGTGTAGAGGCTTCGTCCAAATTGATACCTGTGGAATTTATGCAGGTATTTAACGATTTTGATGGTGTTTATATGGAATCTGTAAGCTGGGATTTTGATAGTAAAATTTGGAAATATAACGTGTTGGTTTATACAAAATAAAAGGTGAAAAAAATGTTAAAAAAGATATATCCATTTTTGTTTTTGTGTGTTGCTTGTTCTTTTGTGTGCATTAGTTCGTATGCAGACGAATTTGATGATGAATTCATAGAAGAAGAAGTTGTCATGAAAACAGATGAAGAATTGTCGACCGAAGCGTTGGAAGCTTACGAAGTAGAAGGTTCTTTGTTTGAAAAAATTACAACTTTGGAACAGGAAAAAATGGTTATGCAGTTAGAAGCAGACCGTATAAAAATGGATTTAGAGCTGGACAGATTAAACAAAGAAAAAATGAAAGTCCAAATGGAAATTGATGACTTGGTTGGACATGCGGCCCAGCAACAACAGGAATTAGAAGCAGCAAAAGCTGAATTGGAAGCCCAAGCAGAACAGTTGAAACGTCAACGTGAAGCTTTGGATAAAAAAGCGGCTGAACCACAGCCACAAGCACAACAGCAATTTTATACACCATCTGAACCAGAGTCAGAACCTGAAAAACCTGTGATTGTTGGTAAATATAAATTAATAAATGTTATTGGTGTTGGTAATCAATTACAAGCAACTGTTGAAGATTTATCAACAGGTCAAAATAAACGCATTTCAGTCGGTAAAAAACTGGATGGTTTCACAATAAAATCAATTTCTTTGAACGAAGGAATTGTTTTTGAAAAAGATGGTGTTGTTGAAAACTTGAATATCGGAAGATAATATGCCAGACAAAAATGATGCTTTTTATTCAGAACAAAATGAACAATCTGTACCAGCTGGGTTGGAAAAGAGTGGTGCTAAAGATATTGTTGATTATTTGTTTTCAAAAAATAATAGGTTATTGACGGCAACTTCGGGTGATCTTGCGCAATCAAAGGATACCCAAGGCTTGTTGGCATATTTTAAAGGTGGCGAGATAGTTATTTCCAGAACACACCGTTATGATGGTCGTGTTTTGGCGTTTTTAGATTTGTTGCGTCAAAATAATATGCCTGTGAAGCAGCCTTTTTATTCCGATTTAGCGTTGCTTTCAAATATTTATAAAACCAATGATACACGTATGGGCACCAATGACCATGTGCATAATGATTTTGATAATCAGATGCAGAAAGATTTTATGGACATTGTTGCGCGTGCCGCAGCGCAAAAGGTTTCTGACGTTCACGTTGAAGTTGCGGATCAAACAACGGTTTATTTCCGTATTGACGGCAGTATGCAACCTGTGTTGGAATATAATGCACAATGGGGCGAATCATTTGTTCGTGCTGCGTTTGCATCGGCTGATATTTCGAATTCAAGTTATGCACAAAATGAATATCAGGCCGCCCAGAAAGATGGTCGAACACCACTGCGTGGGACGAAAGATTTATATTTACCTTCGTCTGTGTTGGGTATTCGTATGCAATTCAATCCTATTGCATTCGGCAGTCAGTATCTGGTTATGCGATTGCTTTATGATAACCCTAGTGAAGGTATAAAAACAGAAGAAGAATTTAATGAATATGAACAAAAGTTATTGATGCGTTTGCGTGCTGCCCCTACAGGATTGGTTGTGGTTGCTGGTCCAACGTCATCTGGTAAATCAACGACTTTGGTTCATAATATGTCATTGATGTTAAAAGAACACAGGTATGAAATCAATTTGATAACTGTGGAAGATCCTGCGGAACAAAGAATATTTGGTGCGCACCAAATGCCGGTGGTTAATGCCACAAACGAAGAACAACGTGATGAAAAATTTACAGAAGCTTTAGCTGCAGCTTTGCGTAGTGACCCTGATTCATTGATGGTCGGTGAAATAAGAACTTTGTCTGCTGCGCAATTGACGGTCAAGGGTGCGCTTTCTGGACATAATGTTTGGACAACTTTGCACGCGAATTCAGCTATGGGTGCTTTGACTCGTCTTTTAGATATGGGGGTTGAATCATTCAAATTAAAAGATGAGACTATGATGCGTGGGTTGGTTTCTATGCGTTTGTTTAAAAAGCTTTGTCCATATTGCCGTGAACGTTTGATTGATAAACCTGATTTACCATCATATCATCGTGTCAAAGAAGCTTTTGGTGATTTAGGTATGGAACAGGTTTTTGTACGTGGATTGGGTTGCGAACATTGTAATGGTGCTGGAACAAAGGGACGTATCAAGGCCAGTGAGATTATCTTAACAGATAGTGAATTTTTAAGTTATGCTTTGTCTGGTGAAGTAGATGCTGCGTTGCATTATTGGTTAGAAGAGCTGGATGGGCGTACACTTAAAGAGGCCGCCATTGAATTAATGTTAAAGGGTATTATCGGTGTCGATGAAGTAGAACGTTGGGTTGGTTTGTTAGATAGACCGTGGGTATATTAATCATGACGAAACTAGATTTATGGTATGCAAAATTAAGTTTTAAATTTGATACGCAAAAACGTATGGCTGTTGATAACAAAATAGCATCACTTTTGCGTAATGATTTTACTTTGATGGATGCATTGCACAGAATCGAAATGATTGAATCAAAAAATGGTCAAAAACCAAACGAAGCTTTTGCCATAGCTATGCATGAAATTCAAAAGAATATGGAACGTGGTATGACTTTTGCCGAAGCTACGCGTGGTTGGGTTCCAGCTGAAGAAACATTGTTATTAATGTCTGGAAATGTATCAAATTTAATTACTTCATTGGAAAATGTAACGCGAGTTGTGAATGGTATAAGCCGGATTAAACGCGCGATGTTATCTGCGCTGGCGTATCCTTTGTTTTTGTTTGCTTTGACGGTTGGTATTATTATTATGGTCGGAATTTATTTAGTTCCACCTTTGACCGAGGCAGCAGGAAGTGAGGTTGTATGGCACGGAACGGCTGCATCATTGGTTTGGGTATCTTCTTTTTCAAATAAATATTTATATCCGTTTTTGATATCTTTTTCGGTATTAATTCTTTTGATTTGGTTATCTTTGTCTTTTTGGACGGGTAAGTTGCGCACAATATTTGACGAATATCCACCTTGGAGTATTTATAAATTACAACTTTCGGTTAGCTGGATGATGTCTTTGGCGGCTATGGTATCGGCTGATGTATCGGTGCCTGATGCGATGCGATTATTGGCAGATAATTCAAATCATTATTTGTCGAATACGTTAGAAGAAGCGTTGCATTATATATCAAACGGTGAAAATTTAGGTGTTGCATTGGCATCAACGGGTAAAAAGTTTCCAAACGAAGAAATTATTGGTGATTTGGCGATTTATTCAGATATGAACGATTTTGATAAAAATATAAGTAAAATCGCTAATGAATACATGGAAGATGCTGTTCGTCGTATGGAAGCTTTGTCCAGTACGATGAATAATGTTGGTATGGCTTTGGTTTCTATTGTTATGGGTTGGGTGGTGCTTGGAACCTTTGCAATGCAGGAACAAATAACTGCCTTGTTGATGTAGTAAAAAATATAACGAAAACACCGGCAAATGCCGGTGTTTTTTTGTTTGTTTATTAAACCATAAACGGCAGATTTTCCAAAGTTCCTTCGGTTACACGAACATTTACATCAATCAACATAAATACTGAATCAGATGTACGTTGCGCGTTACATGGTAAAAAATCAGATGCCAAAAGATGGCTGGTGTTCACATTTAATTTAGTAACCAAATGATCGTCATCCAACAATGTAAATATTGGTCCGATATCACGTGGGGTGTTTTGGCCGATTTCGTGTTCATTTTGTGGACAACGCAACCCGTCCAGAATAGTTTTTACTCGATTATCGATGTCTGAATGTGGCATGCCTATAATTTCAGGATGCATCAATAGTATATCCAATTCTGCAATCATTTTTAGGTTTGGTGTAATAACAGGATTCCAATCAATTCCGCCAATATGACGTGTTATAATCGGGTTTTTGGTGGCTTCTGGAATCATGTATTTTGATAGATTGCTCCATGGTTTGAAAGCCATCAATCTTTTTAATTGTGGGTGAAATTGCATACGTATATCAGCAATATGTTGGGCACGTTTTTTTGGGTTTGTTAAAATATCACCAAAATACAATAACTTAAACTTCATTTTTATTAACCCTTTTTTTTGTTTTTTTCTTATTTTTCCTTGATAATTATAACACAAATTGCTATGTTCTGTATAGTAAAAAGAAAGGATTTTTAAATGGCAGTGAATAATGAGTACACAGGTGATTCAATTAAGGTGTTAAAAGGCCTGGAAGCGGTTAAGAAAAGACCGGGTATGTATATTGGTGACGTCGGGGAAGGGGGAGATGGTTTACACCATATGATTTATGAAGTTGTTAATAACTCGATTGACGAGGCTATGGCTGGTTATGCAGATACAGTATATGTGTCGTTAAATGCTGATGGTTCTGCAACAATACGCGATAATGGACGTGGTATGCCGTTTGATATCAATCATGAAACGGGGCGGTCTGCGCTGGAATTGATCATGTGTGAATTGCATGCCGGTGGTAAATTTGATAACGAAGGTAATGGTGCATATAAAGTATCTGGTGGTTTGCACGGGGTTGGTGTGTCAGTTGTTAATGCGTTGTCTACTTGGTTAGAAGTACGTGTATGGCGTGGTGAAAACGAAGCACGTATGACGTTTTCAGATGGTGTGCCAACGATGGATTTAACTGTTTCTAAAAATGAAACAACACACGAACATGGAACAGAAGTGACATTTTTGCCGTCGCCTGAAACATTTACAGGGACGCGATTTGATTTTGATACTTTGGAAGTATGGTTGCGTGAACAATCGTATTTGAATGCTAATGTTCGCATTATATTAGAAGATTTGCGTGGCCCAGAAAAAGTTGTTCGTGAATTCCATTCTGCCGATGGATTAAAAGGTTTTGCAACATATCTGGATAAATCCAAAGAATTATTGAATGCAGAACCGATTCAAATGATAAAAACAATTGAAGATTCATATATTGAAATTGTTTTACAGTGGACTACAGCTTATACAGAAACATCACTTTGTTTTACTAATAATATTCCAAATCGTGATGGTGGAACACATTTGGCTGGGTTCAGGGCTGGTTTAACGCGTGCGTTGAATAAATATATTTCTGAACAGAATTTAAAGAAAGATGTGAATTTATCCGGTGAAGATTTTAGGGAAGGTTTAACTAGTATTATTAGTGTTAAAATCCCAGATCCTAAATTTGGTTCACAAACAAAAGATAAATTAGTGTCCAGTGAAGTGCGTCCATTGGTTGAAAATACAGTGAACGATTTGCTTTACGAATATTTGGAAGAAAACCCAGTTATCGCCAAGATGATAATTGATAAAATTGTTGAAGCGGCTACTGCACGTGAAGCAGCACGTAAAGCACGTGAATTATCACGTAAAAAAGCCGGTCCAGAACTAGGAAGTTTACCAGGCAAATTGGCAAATTGTTCGGAACGTGATCCTGCTAAGTGTGAATTGTTTATCGTCGAAGGAGATTCTGCTGGTGGTACTGCGAAGCAGGGACGTGACCGTAAAACCCAGGCAATTTTGCCACTTCGTGGAAAAATTTTGAATGTTGAACGTGTGCGTTTTGATAAAATGTTATCATCAGATACGATTGGTGCTTTGATTACTACTTTGGGTGCGGGTATTGGCAAAGATGAATTTGATATTGAAAAATTCCGTTATCACAAAGTTATTATCATGACCGATGCTGATGTGGACGGACAACATATTCAAACATTGTTGATGACGTTCTTTTATCGTCATATGCCAGAGGCTATTGAACGTGGATATATTTATGTTGCAAAACCACCACTATATGGTGTGACGCGTGGTAAACAACAGATTTATATCCAAAACGAACGTGAAATGGATGATTATTTGCTGGATCAATTGGCAACCGACGGTATGATTGAAACAAGTGATGGTCAACAGTTGGCGGGTGCTGATTTAAAACGTTTGTTAGAATTGGTTGATGATATGAAAAATAATTTACAACCATTGAATCATATTGTTCCTTTGCGTTTTATTGAAGCATTGGCTTTGAACAAAGTTTTTGAAAATGAATCACCTGAAAATTTTGCGGCTGCAGAAAAAATGTTGGATAACGAAGAATTAGAATTTGAACGTGGTTGGAAAATTTCTGCTGATCTAAGTGGTATTAAAATCACAAGAACTTTGCGTTCTGTCACAGAAACTCATGTTTTGCCACGTGAAAAAATCAATTCACCTGAAATTCGTTCATGGTTGCGTATGGCAGGACGTGAAGAATTAATGGATACTTTCTCTAAACCGACTGTGTTACGTGTGAAATCTAAATCGCAAAAAATTTGGGGTGCATTCGCATTGTTGAACACCGCTTTTGAATATGCGAAAAATGGTTTAAAGATTCAGCGTTACAAAGGTTTGGGTGAAATGAATGCTGAACAGTTGTGGGAAACAACAATGGATCCAAATCATAGATCACTTTTCCAAGTGAAGGTTACAGATGCATCCCAAGCAGATGAAGTGATTTCTATGTTGATGGGTGATGTTGTTGAACCACGTCGTGATTTTATCGTAGAAAATGCTTTGAACGCTAATTTGGATGTCTGATGTCATAAAACCAAAGGGGGGTATATGGCAAAGGGTTATGAAATAAAGGAAACGGGTGAAGTGGTTTTTGATAAACCACATGGGAATATTGGCCCCGATCCTTTGTGGAAAGAGTATATTCAATTAGAATATGAAATTTTGAACAACCACCATAACCCAACCAAAGATCCAATTAAAATTGCTAGATATAATGAATTAAAAAAGCAATTAAATATAGATGACAAAGCAAGTGCGGATGCGTTTGATAAAGCAAAAGAAAAAATTAAACGTGAAATAATATCGTCTGATGAATCAATCGATAATTCTGTGATTTATGCCGCAATAGCAAAGTTTAAAAAAACAAATGAGTGATATTTTTTCAAAATCTTGGTTTTTTGAATTAGAATCCAGACTTCGTGAAATGGGGTTAGATAGCGATGATAAATCGTTTGATGAAATTCGTGAAATGCTGGCACATCCAAAAAAACTATCGATTGATGAATTTGCAAGTCGTGTTTCGTATGTAATTTTGGCAGGTGGTTTTTCACAAAAAACAGCCAAAAAAATTCATAATATTATTATGACAAAAATGCCTGAAAAACCGGATGTTGATGATTTATTAAAAATTTTTAATAACAAAAATAAAATCAATGCGATTTATAAAATTTGGAATAATCGTGAACAATATTGTAATGATTTTTATAGTATAAAAAATGATAGCGATAAAATAAAATATCTTCAAACTTTGCCACATATCGGAAAAATAACAGCAAATCATTTGGCGCGAAATTTGGGGATAGATGTTGTTAAATACGATATTTGGATTCAGCGTTTAGGTGTTCTTTACGGCGGAAACAGCCGTTTGTACGATATTATAGATAATGGTAAGTTAAATACCAAAATAAAAAAACTTTGTGATGATATGTTTGAACATTTATGTATCGAGACAAATTTGCCACGCGGTTATATAGATGTTGTTTTATGGAAAGCATCACAAAATGGTTTAATCAAAGGTTTAAAATAATGGATGTGAAAATCGAACAATCTTGGAAAAATGCTTTAAGTGAAGAGTTCAACAAAGATTATTTTGTAAAACTTACTGATTTTGTGCGTGGTGAATATTTGTCTGGAAAAACTATATATCCAGCGGCCAAGAATATTTTTAATGCTTTTAATTTATGTCCATTGGATAAAGTCCAGGTTGTTATTATTGGTCAAGATCCATATCACGAACCAGGTCAGGCTCATGGACTTTGTTTTTCTGTCCAGGGTAATGTGGAATTACCGCCGTCTTTGATAAATATTTACAAAGAAATTGAATCTGATATTGGACACAAAAGTATTACAAATGGCGATTTGACTGCCTGGGCCAATCAAGGTGTGTTGTTATTAAATGCAACATTGACTGTGCGGGCGCACGCGGCGGCATCACATGTGGGACACGGATGGGAAACATTTACAGATGCTGTTATAAAAACGGTTGCATCAACACGAAAAAATATTGTTTATATGCTGTGGGGATCGTTCGCACAAAAAAAGGCAGAGGTGGTTGATAAAAATGAAAATCTTGTTTTATGTAGTGCCCACCCATCGCCACTTTCTGCGTATCGTGGATTTTTTGGTAATCATCATTTTTCAAAAGCTAATGAATACCTGGTTGCGCATGGCAAACAACCAATTGATTGGTAGTTTATACTTTAATAACTGTATGTGAAGCCAAGGCCATAAAACGCATAGGAATTATTTTCTGTGGCTGTGTTAGCATTTGAAAAATGCTGGATGAAAAATTCAGATGTCCATCTTTTTGTAATGTTATATCCCAGTGTTACTTTGAATTGGAACAACAACTTTGCACCCAAACGTTTGTTTTCTTTGGCCTGTAACCCAACCCCGGCGCCTACGCCGCCATATAAACGTTCAAAACGGAAAAGGGCGATATCTTCGGTTATATATGCCATTGGGATGGTATAATCCTGCCATTTCCAGCCATTTTTTTCGCCCAACCCCAATGTTTCAGATATATTCAAAGAACGACGGGCAGGAATACGAAAGAAAGTTGTTGGTTGTGAATATGTGATTGTGCCGATATAAAACGGAACCGGCCGGACCGGTGGTGGCAGCAAGATTCCTGTGTCAAAGCCCTGGCCAATACCAAAGGCAATTTGGTTTTGATAAAGTCCCATAAACGGGTTCTTTTCTGGCAAAATCACTGTGTCGGCATTTGCTGACCAAGAAACCATTATCAAAGATAAAATAAAAAGTATTTTTTTCATAATAGTCAGATTCTATCACATAAATGGCTAGAAAACAAATTGTTTTGACGAAATATTGTTGCAAATCGAAAAAAGTTTGATATAATGCGTTCCATTGGCGGCGTAGCTCAGTGGTAGAGCAGAGGAATCATAATCCTTTGGTCAGGGGTCCGAATCCCTTCGCCGCTACCAAAATTCAAACCGGTTAATTGCCGGTATTTTTTTATCCTGATAATTTTTATTTTGTTTATCTTTGGGATTTTTTTCATTATAATACCATCGTGTAGGGGGTGAGCGATGTCAAAAAATACAGAACTTTTAAAACAAACCTTTGGACATTTTTGTGTGGATGCTTCCTGTGCGGCGATAGTTATACATGGCACACAATCTTTCTGGGAAGCGACTCAATTCTTTGTTTTGTATAATTTTTGTGCGTTTTGTTTGCAACCATTGGCCGGCTGGATATTTGATAAAGTAAAAAGATTACGGTTCCAAGCCTATATTATTACATCGCTTGCGCTGTTGTTGATTGGATTTTTCCCAAATTTGAATGTTTGGATGCGTGTTTTGTTGGTTGGAATTGGAAATTGTTTGTTCCATGTTGGTGCAGGGACTTTGGTTTTGGAATCAGAAAAGAAAAAGTTGGCGCCATTGGGAATTTTTGTGTCCAGCGGTGCTGTTGGACTTTTTTTGGGGACGATATTCGCGCATACAGAAGCTGTTAGCGTATTTTTGATTTTATGTTTAATTGGTTTGATTCTTTTGAATATGGAATTACCCGAACGGTTAAAAAATCATAGAGGCAAAGATACGCAATGGGGCATAGTAGCACTTTTAGGTTTGTGTATTGCAATTCGGTCGTTTATGGGATTTATGCCGTTAACACAATTTGAAAAAACAACGCCAATTTTGTTGATGATAACATTAGGGGTGTTTATTGGTAAATTCCTGGGCGGTGTTTTGTGTGATAAATTTGGAATTAAAAAAGTTGTTTTGGTGTCAACCGCCGTGGTAATCGCACTGTTTTTATTTAGTTTTGCGAATCCATTCCTTTGGACTTTTGTTCAAATGATAGTTAATTTATCGATGCCAATTACGCTTTATTTAATGTATCGCGCTTTGCCAAAATATCCTGGGTTTTCGTTTGGATTGGCTGCGTCATGTTTGGTTATTGGATTATTGGCAACATTGGTTGTCAAAGATATCGATATACCAACATATTATTTTTTATTTTTGTTCATAATAAATTCAGGTATAATTTTGTTTGTGGAAAGGAAATTAAAATGAAGAAATTGTTTATCATATTGTTCGGGTTTGCTGTTAGTGTGTCTGCGTTTGGGGATATAATGCTTCCACCAGATCTGGTGGCAAAAAAGAATCAAAGTTATCAAAATGGATTATCTAGATGTCCTAGTTATACACCATTATATTCAAGTGTAGATGGTAAATGTTATTCGTGTGATACTCTGGAAAGTGTTGTTTTTTCTGATCATACAGATGATTGTTCTAGGATATGTCCAAATAGAAAAATTGAGAGAGGGGAAAAAACGTCTATAACAAAAAAGGTTTTTTGTGTGTTGAAAGAAACGCCAGGTCAAAATTATGCTATGTATAGAAAAAGAGGATGGGCTGGCTGGGTAGATAAATGTCCAGATGATAAACCTGTGAAAGTTGGCAATAGTTGTTATCCAAAATGTACGACTGATAAACCTTTGGTAATAAACATCAATGGAGGGGAGTTTTT
>Ga0310696_10005730_pt1 | contig 14900 bp, 14 predicted proteins | sample AusTroGonzalo_MG_4_FD_203885 | JGI IMG/M metagenome (GOLD analysis project Ga0310696, IMG submission 203885) | Bovine rumen microbial communities from tropical cattle in Woodstock, Queensland, Australia - Gonzalo_02 (v2) (version 2) | ecosystem: Host-associated > Mammals > Digestive system >...
ACGATAGCAAGCTGTGCAAAAACTCGGAATATAACCCATTTCCATGAGCCAACGCACCACTTCATCCAATGTCCTTTGGTCACTGACATCAAATTGTTCGGAATCATGCTCGCGCTCCTCATTTGCATAACCGCCGACGGAAGTACGCGAAGCACCGCTGATTTGCGAGATGCCGTAATGAATGACGCGTTCACGGCAAGCTTGACTTTCACGCGTGGAGATAATCATGCCCGTATAAGGTGTTGAAATACGTGTGCAAGCAATGATTTTTGCAAAAATATCATCATCAATGCCGTGTAAAAAGGCATTCGGGTCAATATCGGCCGCATGTTTCAAACGCGGAAAAGAAATGGTATGCGGTCCGACACCGAAACGTGCTTCCAAATGTTCGGCATGCATCAAAAGCGCCGCAAATTCATATTGATATGATTCCAAACCGAACAAAACGCCCAAACCGACATCATCAATGCCGCCTTCCATGGCTCTGTCCATGGCTTCGGTGTGATAAGCATAGTTGTGTTTCGGTCCGGTCGGGTGCAAATGCTCATAACTTTCTTTGTTATATGTTTCTTGAAAGAGAATATATGTGCCGATACCGGCATCGGCGAGTTTTTTATAGTTTTCAACGGTGGTTGCGGCAATATTGACATTAACGCGTCTGATAGCACCGTTTTTGTGTTTGATGGAATAAATGGTTTTAATGGCTTCCAAAATATATTCAATCGGATTATTGACGGGATCTTCACCGGCTTCAATGGCAAGACGTTTATGTCCCATATCTTGCAGAGCAATCACCTCTTTTTTAATTTCTTCCATGGAGAGCTTTTTGCGCGGCATTAATTTGTTTTTGGCATGATAGGGGCAATATGTGCAACCGTTGACACAATAGTTTGAAAGATAGAGCGGGGCAAAAAGCACAATACGATTGCCGTAAAAATCTTTTTTAAATTGCTCGGCAAGAGCAAAAATTTCATCATTTTTTTCTTTGATATCGCAAGCAAGCAAAACGGATGCTTCGCGATGGCTCAAACCTTTACGCTGTTTGGCTTTTTCCAAAATTTCATCAATGAGTTTTGAGTTTGATTTATTTTGATTGGCATAATCAAGGGTTTCAAGCACTTCATCATGACAAATAAATTCTTCCGCTTTGGCGGATTTCGGATCATACATGTTTTTTCCTTTCTTATGGGTCAGAATAAATCTTTCCCGTCAGTTCAAGTTATACTTTAACAATCGGAATAAACCGTTTTGGCAGACACGTCTTTTAAGGCACCGATTTTGCCCGAGAGTGCGGAGATAATATCTTGCGGTGCATCAATGGCAACGGAGATGATATAGAGCCCTTTTTGACGATACGGCAAACCGAAACGACCGATAATATATTCCGCATAGTCATGCAGCAAGGTATTAACGGCAGTGCTTGCCTCACGATTTTTGAGCAAAACGGCAATGAGAGCCACGCGTGTTTCCATGTTTTTTATTCCAATTAATCTTTGCGGAAGTTTATAAGCACTGATTTTAAAATAGTCAAGGGTTTTTGAAAATATACCAAAATATATATAAATATTTTTTTTAATATCTGCTAAAATCTCTTGCATTAGCAATAATTTTTTCTATAATGCGCGCAGAATTAACCGTATTTTTAGGAGAATATAATGGAAAATGAGCCTTGCTTGGGTTGTCAGGTCGGCGAAAAATGGCGTAAAAAACGCGGTTCGCTGATTATGGCATTACACGAAATTCAGGGTGTGAAAGGATATGTAGATTGGCAAGATGCGATGGATTTAGCCACCACAATGAATATACCGCTTGCTCGTATCTATGAAGTGTTGACGTTTTATAACTTTTTTAAACTTGTTGCGCCCGGTAAGGCCGTTATTTCCGTTTGTACGGGTACAGCCTGTTATTTAAAAGGCAATGATAAGGTTTTGGAAAAATTCAAATCGGAACTGAATATCAAAGAAGGCGAATCAACACCGGATCATTTGTTCCATTTACAATGTGTGCGTTGCGTCGGTTGTTGCGGATTGGCGCCTGTGTGCGTGGTTAACGGCAAAACCTATGGCCGTATGACACCAGAACAGGTTCCTGCAATATTAAACGAATGGCGCGAAGTGTTTAAGGAGGCTTAAGATATGGTAGATATGGCTGAAATTGCAAAGAGATTTGATATTCACGAAATCGCGAAAAACAAACTCGCTGATATTGAAAAATATGACGCTCATATTTATTGCTGCCACTCAACGGGATGTAAATCTTCCGGCAGTGATGATTTAATTGCACTTATAAATCAGATTTTGGAAGAAAAAGGCTTAAAAGAGCGTATACGTGTTGTGGCAACGGGCTGTATGGGTTTGTGCGCTCAAGGGCCTCTCATCAGAGTTGAAATCAAAGGTAAAAAAGACATTTTGTTTAAGCGCGTTGATTTGGAAGCCACAAAGAAAATTATGGAAGAATATGTTATTAAAGCATTGGATGGCGATGTTGCGCTTGACGAGAGCTTGCAAAAATATGTTCTGTCACTTGATTTGCCTTTCTTTACCAAGCAGGAAAAAGTTGTTTTGAAAAATGCCGGACATATTGATCCTGAAGATATTACGGAATATATGGCACGCGGCGGTTATTTGGCTCTTGAAAAAGCCTTAAAAACAATGACACCTCAAGAAGTGGTGGAAGAAATCAAAAAGTCCGGTTTGCGCGGTCGTGGCGGCGGCGGTTTTTCAACCGGTATGAAATGGGAACTCGCAGCCAAAGTACCGACCGTGGATGAAAAATTTATTATTTGTAACGGTGATGAGGGAGATCCGGGTGCCTACATGGATCGTTCCATCTTAGAAGGTGATCCGCATGCCGTGATTGAAGGTATGATGATTGCGGCATATGCAATCGGTGCAACATCCGGCTGGTTCTATGTGAGAGCAGAGTATCCGTTGGCCGTTGAACGTTTGCAAAAGGCTATTCAGGCTTGCAAAAAGAATCGTTTGCTCGGCAACAACATTATGGGTACGAATTTCTCGTTTAATGTTGACATCCGTTTGGGTGCCGGTGCATTTGTTTGCGGTGAAGAAACAGCACTTATTCATTCAATTGAAGGGGCAAGAGGAACACCTCGTCCGCGCCCGCCGTATCCGACAAATAAAGGTTTGTGGGAGAAGCCTTCCTGTGTGAACAATGTTGAAACACTTGCCAATGTATCTAAGATTTTGCTTAAAGGTGCAGATTGGTTTGCATCGTTCGGCACGGAAACATCTAAAGGCACAAAAGTGTTTGCTTTAACAGGTCAGGTGGAACATTCCGGTTTGATTGAAGTTCCGATGGGTACAACCATTAATGAAATCGTGAACGAAATCGGTGGCGGCGTGCCTCAGGGCAAAACACTGAAAGCCGTTCAAACGGGTGGTCCGTCCGGCGGTGTGATACCGGCAAAATATATGGATATGCCGGTTTGTTATGAAGAATTGAAAAAACTCGGCTCCATTATGGGCTCGGGCGGCATGATTGTGATTGACGATTCGTCTGATATGGTGTCGCTTGCCAAATTCTATCTTGACTTTACGGTTGATGAGTCATGCGGCAAATGTGCACCGTGCAGAATCGGTGGTAAGCAGATGTTGACGCTTCTTGATAAAATTAATCGCGGTCGCGGTAAAAGAAAAGATTTGGAAATGTTAAAACAAATTGCTTTTGCCATGCAGAAAGCGTCGCTTTGCGGTTTGGGACAAACAGCGCCGAATCCTGTTCTTTCAACATTGCGTTTTTATGAGCAGGAATATGAAAACAAATTGCTTGACGGCAAAAAAGAGGAGAAATAAAAATGGTCAAATTAAAAATTGATAACATTGAAGTTGAAGTAGAGGCCGGTACAAGCATTTTGGATGCGGCAAGAAAAGTTCAGATTGATATTCCGACACTTTGTAAACATCCGGATGTTGATCCGTCTGCCGGTTGCGGTTTGTGTATCGTTAAAGTTGGCGGACGCATTATGCGTTCGTGTTGCACGCCGGTTTCGGAAGGTATGGAAATCATTACAAACGATGCCGAACTTAAAGAAATCAGAAAAACGGTTTTAAAACTTATTTTGAGTAATCACCCGAATGATTGCCTGAATTGTTCCAGAAGCGGAACATGTGAATTGCAGGATATGACGGCTCAAATGGGTATTGATCAAAATGAGATTATCAAAATGCTCTCATCCGAAGCAAAAGATGATACAACCAAAGCCATTGTTTTGGATCCGTCCAAGTGCATTGTGTGCGGCAGATGCGTCAATATTTGCCAGAATGTGCAAAATGTTTGGGCTTTGAGTTATTTGCATCGCGGATTCGTTACGAAAATTACGGGTGCAAATGATACGAAACTCGGCGATTCTCCTTGTATTAAATGCGGTCAGTGTGCTGCACATTGTCCGACGGGAGCAATTACGGATTATGACAACACAGGGAAAGTTTTTGATTTGCTCGCAAACAAAGACTACACAACCGTTGTTCAAATTGCACCGGCCGTGCGTGTGGCTTTGGGCGAAGAATTCGGTTTTGAATTCGGTTCCAATTTAACGGGCAAAATTTATGCGGCCTTGCGTCGACTCGGCTTTGATAAAGTGTTTGACACAAACTTCGGTGCGGATTTAACAATTATTGAAGAAGCCAGTGAATTTGTGAAACGTTTTACGGAAAACGACAATTTGCCGATGTTCACATCTTGTTGTCCGGCATGGGTTGATTATGTGGAAAAATATTATCCCGAAAACATTGGGAATTTTTCATCATGTAAATCACCGCACGAAATGGTTGGTGCGATTGCCAAAACCTATTGGGCTTCAAAAGCAGGTATTGATGCCTCTAAAATCAAAGTGGTGTCAGTGATGCCTTGTACAGCCAAAAAATGGGAAATTGCACGCGATGAAACAATGAGTTCATCCGGCTATCAAGATGTTGATGAAGTGATTACAACGCGCGAACTTGCAAAAATGATTAAACGTACGGGTATCAACTTCAAAAACCTGAAAGAAGAAGAAGCGGATAATCCTTTGGGCGAGTATTCCGGTGCAGCCACAATTTTCGGTGTGACGGGCGGCGTGATGACGGCAGCTTTACGTACGGCGTATTTTTATATCACCGGACAAGAGTTGGGCGAACTGAATTTTAAGGCAATTGAAGGTTTAGATGCCGTTAAGGTTGCCGAGATTGATATTAAAGGTACAAAAGTTCGTATTGCAGTGGTGAACGGTGTCGGTAATGCCGAGGCTGTTTTGGAACAAATTAACGAGGCTAAAGCACAAGGATTGGAATTGCCTTATCATTTTGTTGAGGTAATGGCTTGTCCGGGCGGATGCATCGCGGGCGGTGGTCAACCGCGCGTGATGGGTGCCACATTTGACAGACCTTGGGGAATTAATAATGACATCAGAAAATTACGTTCCAAAGGCTTGAATACGGAAGATGCCGAGGCAAAGAATCGTCTGTCGCACAAAAACGAATCCATACAAAAGCTTTATGCCGAATATTTGGGTAAGGCCGGCGGTGAAAAGGCGCATCATCTGTTGCACACAAAATATCAAAAACGCCCGCTGTATAAATAATAAAGCGTTTGAGGTATGCTTGTCAGGATTGCTTGGTCATAAGCAATCCTTTTTTGTGTTTTGTATGCCTGACAATCAGGCTCTTTCGGATAAAATAAACAAAAAAATAAATTTCTGCAAATTTTTTGCTTGTTTTTGCTTTAAATGTATGGTACACTTTCTATGAATAAAAATAAGAGTTATGTTTATAATAAATAAATTAGCAATGGATAAAAAGATTTTTGTGCTGTTTATGGCAAGCATGCTTGCATTTACAGCGGTAAGTGCGCAAGAGCAAGAGGACGAATTTACAGCAAACTCTCTGTCAGAAATGACAAAGAAGGAGCTGAAAGCATTCGTTGAGGATGGCAACAAAGAAAACGTCATCACCTTCCAACGTAGCGATGGAAAGCTTGGCGCTTTTGACGCCAATGGTGTTTTTATAGGCGTTTACGGAGGTTGCCGTTATATTGATGGTGACTATCGTGGCGTTTTTACAGCAAGTTTTGTTGTGGAAAAGATACCATTGATGCGAAAAAACGCCAGGTATAAGCAAAGTGAAGATGGCCGCATTATGCGTGAATATCGGCATCCGCTGTCTGCGGAGGTGACTTTTTCGTACGGGCCGAGAGCCTATGTGAATTCAAAGAGTCAGGGGCGCTACTATGCACCCGAGATTATGGGTTACATAAAGGCTCCGATTCCGGGGTTTGAGAAGTGGACCTATGATAGGTTCACCTTGAATGTTTGTGCCGGTATTGGTGCCATTAAAAGCCAATACGACACGGACGTGACAACAATGGTTCGTGATGAGAAGGGTAACTTGGTTGAACAAACCGTGTATACCTATTCTTACAACGAAAACGGAGACTTGGTGGAAATGCCGCTTGAATTTATCAATGACGCATTTGGATTAAAGTGTTCTGCTTTATTAGAAGGGCGTTGGAGATTTAACAAGCAACTGGCATCGGCTTTGGTTTTTAAAGCCGGTTTCAGCATGTATCCGCAGCAAAAACTCAACGAGACCTTAATGAAGGTCAAGCCTGAGCTCTACGTTGGTTTTCAGTTTGCTGCAGCTTCAAACCATAGGGTTGTCAATCCGAATGACAATTTGCTCCCATTGTTAGACAGTGAGTATAAGTCTAAGTCTTCAAAGCTTTAAACACTTACTTAAAGAAAGATAACGACGTTCCTTGTATGAGGAGCGTCGTTTCTTTTTAAAGTCTTATATGACGAATCGGCCGATTCTTTTGAGATGCGATACGGATATTTATGTTAAAAGCCTTGTAAGAAAAGGCTGAAAGCGCTCTAAAAGTAAAAAAAAGCTTAAAATAAAGGTATAAATCAAAAAAAAATTGCATAACTTTGAATTATTTGTTTGACATTTGAAATAAACAAGCTAGCATTTTCTTGAGAGGTTATCTTAACCCTTATTAACTTACAGAAAGGAAATTAACATGAATAAAACAGAATTCGTTGCAAATGTTGCAAAATCAGCCGGTGTTACCAAAGCTGAAGTTTCTAAAGTTTTAGCAGCCGGTATCGCTGTTATCACAAAAGCTTTGAAAAAGGGCGAATCAGTCCAAATCATTGGTTTCGGTTCTTATTCCGTTGCAAAACGTGCTGCTCGTAAAGGCCGCAATCCTGCAACAGGTAAAGAAATCAAGATTCCTGCTTCTAAAGCTCCTAAATTTAAAGCAGGTAAGGCTTTGAGAGACGCTGTTAAATAATTCTGATTATTTAAGTTTCTTTAAAAAAAGCGCTCGGGAAAATTATTCCGGCGCTTTTTTTATTGGCACAAATTTCTTATATTGTTATGTCAGGCACCTACCTTTTTAACATAGACAATCTGTAAGGCCAGCATAATCAAAAAGAACGAAAAGAGAGACAAATTCCAACCGATGATGCCGACAAGCGTTGAAAAAATATAAACGGATACAAATAAACAGGTATTCAAACGCATTTTCGTTTTAAATGGCAATGTCAATTTATTTAAGGCGCAAGCAAGAGATGTGAGCCAAGCATAAAACAAAACAGCCAACATAAAACAAATAAAGTTGAAAAACGGCCCGATGAGCGCCACCGCCCATACAATGTGTTTGGCAAGTGCTTGTAAGACGGGGACATAATCTTGTTTTTTAAGGTCAATTTCTTGGGGCAAATTTTGGCGTTCCACTTTTTGGTCGCTGACAGAATATAAGTATGAGCGCGTTAAATAAATGCCGACAGGTTGTTGATTGTTGTCTAACAGGTCTTGCGTGGTATCTAATTTGATAACAATCGGCTCGCCGTTGATGTGATATGTTTTTTCAATGACAGTGTTCTGAGGCGCTATCACTTTGCCGTTTTCAATTTTAATCGGAAAAAATGTATCGGTAAAGCTTTGAACGTGGGGAACGATTTTGGGCAATACATCCGAAAAACCATAGGCGGAATATAAGGCAACAAATATCGCAAGCACCAAAATAAAACGTGCGCCGACACCTTTGCCGTTTTTGATGTAATCTAAAATTTTTTGCATAACAAATCTCCTTTAACCTTTTATTATAAACGCTGAGAAATCAGCATTAAGACCAATGCGGCAAAAATACCGGCAAACACATCATCAAGCATAACGCCGAAAGCGTTTTTGAGTTTTGTGTCTGCCCATTTCACAGGCCCCATTTTGATGATGTCAAAAAAACGAAACAGAAAAAAGCCCAATAAATATATGACACAAGCTTTTAAATTAAAGGTGTGATATAAATATGGCACGGAAAGCAAAAAAGTTGTGAGCTGACCTGCCGTTTCATCAATCACGATTTTACCGGGATCCGTTTCTTTTTCGCCCAAAGTGGCGTAATACACGGCAACAGTGCCGATAATGAATACAATCAGCGCCGTATATAACAACCCGTTAAAGCCGAAAAAATACGCAACAAAACAGGCAAGTGGCAAGGTTGCAAGCGAACCGAACGTACCGGGTGCTTTTTTTGCCAAACCGGCGCCGAAAAATGTGGATATTAACAGAGCAATTTTTTTCTTCATTGATTTATTTTCCTTTTCATATTTTAAAGCGGATTATAAAACATCAAAATTAAATTGCAATGATATTTTTTTTCGTTATATTAAGCGCAAACAGGATATAAAAATGGTTCAAGTAATAACATTCGGTTGCCGACTTAATGCGTTTGAATCTGAAGTGATTAAAGAAAAGCTTCAGGCGTTTTCGGATAATTTGATTGTGGTAAATACCTGCGCCGTAACAAGCGAGTCGGAGCGTCAATGCCGTCAGGCCATTCGTAAGCTCAAAAAAGAAAACCCGAATGCCGATATTGTAGTGACGGGGTGTTCGGCCGAAGTTCACGCTGATTCGTTCTTGAAAATGAAGGAAGTTTCGCTTGTTTTGGGCAATAAAGAGAAAAATAATATTGAAGAATATGTGCGCCAAATCGGTCAGATATCCGGTAAGGTTGACGGTATTTTAAAAGATGACGATATAGATTCGTATATGATTACAGGCTTTGAGGGACGTCATAAAGCTTTTGTGCAAATTCAACAGGGATGCGACCACAGATGCACCTATTGTATTGTGCCGTATGCACGCGGACACAATCGTTCGGCAACGGTGGAACATGTGGTGGCGCAAGTTAAAACACTTGTTCAAAAGGGTTTGAAAAGAATTTGTTTAACAGGCGTAGATTTGTGCTCTTATCAATATGGTTTGGACAATGCGGTGCGTGCCATTTTAGAACAAGTGCCAGAGCTGGAAGAATTATCCTTCGGTTCGCTTGATCCGGCGGCCGTGAATGAAGAATTGATTAAATTAATCGGTCAAAACGAAAAAATATTACCTTATTTTCATTTGTCTGTGCAATCGGGAGATAATCTGATATTAAAGCGTATGGGACGTCGGCACACAAGAGAAAATGTGATTGCCTTGTGTTCTAAAATTCGTGCCGTGCGACCGGATGCGACGTTTGGAGCAGATTTTATTTGCGGTTTTCCGACCGAGTCGGAAGAAGCTTTTGAAAATACGTGTAAACTTGTTTTGGAAGCGGATATTTCAAAACTGCATGTTTTTCCATATTCCGAGCGAGAGGGGACTCCTGCAGCCAAAATGAATCAACTTGATATGCGGGTGCGTCGTGAACGAGCTAAGATTTTAAGAGAATTGAGAGGAGATAACAATGATTAGTTTTTTTCAAAAATTAGGATTAGGCCTAAAGAAAACATCCGATAAAATTTCGGAAGGTATAAAAAACATTGTATTGAAACGCAAAGTTGATGACAGTGTTTTGGAAGAGTTGGAGGAACTTTTAATCAGTGCCGATTTGGGGGTTCAGGCAAGTGGAGATATTATCGGTGCTTTTTCAAAGACAAAATTTAATAAAGAAGTTGAAGATACGGAAGTTAAAGAAACACTTGCCGCGCAGATTGCAGAGTTATTAAAACCGCTTGAAGCCCCTTTTGCCGTTGAAGGACATAAACCTTATGTGATTTTAATGGTGGGTGTGAACGGTGCCGGCAAAACCACAACAATCGGTAAATTAGCCGCAAAGTTGACCGCACAGGGTAAAAAAGTTTCGTTTATTGCGGGCGATACCTTTCGTGCGGCAGCCGTTGAACAGCTTGAGGCGTGGGCCTTTCGTACATCATCGCATATTATTAAAGCCGCACAAGGTGCCGATGCCGCTGGACTTTGCTATGACGGCTTAAATGAGGTTCTCAAAAGAGGCGACGATGTTGTTTTTATTGATACGGCAGGGCGCTTACAAAATAAAAACGGCTTAATGGATGAACTCAAAAAAGTTGTTCGCGTGATTAAAAAAGTGATTCCGGATGCCCCGCATCTGACGCTTTTGACAATAGATGCGACAACGGGGCAAAATGCCGTGTCTCAAGTGGCGATTTTTCAGGAAATCGTTGATGTCAACGGGTTGGTCGTAACGAAATTGGACGGTTCTGCCAAAGGCGGCATTTTGGCGGCGATTGCCAAAGAACATCCCGTGCCCGTTTATTTTGTCGGTGTGGGCGAAAAAGTTGAAGATCTGGATGTTTTTCAGGCTGATGACTATGCTAAAAATTTGATGGGTTTATAATTTTTAAGGCAGAAAAACCGTCAGATTAAAAACATTTTGCAAAACAAAAAGACAAATAAAGCAGATAAGCATGCTCATAATCGGTGTTGAAAACCATCCGATGACAATGCGTGTGATGATAGACCAGTTAATGCCTCTGCCGCCCTTAAAAAGCCCGATACCCAAAATGGCACCGATAACGGCCTGCGTGCTTGAAACGGGAACCAAAGGAAGTGCAGGTAGGCCGACGGATAACAAGGCGTTGCGCAAAGTTGAAGACGAAAAAATAAACAGGACGCAAGCTTGAGCCAAAACCACAATCAATGCTACAAAAGGTGACATTTTCATCACATTTTTGCCGATGGTATCCATAACTTTATGCGAGTATGTAAACACGCCGGTAGAAATTGCGAGCGCGCCCAATAAAAACAAAATTTGTGCCGGAGACAATGTCAGTATGCCTATATGAATTGTATCAAAAGGTGCCGTTTGAACAAAAACGCCCATAACATTTGCAATATTGTTGGCTCCCAAAGCATATGTGCAAAATGCACCGGCGCATACAAGTCCTATTCTTAAAAGCTGATGTTGCATCAGCATATGAAGACGTATTCTTTTTAAGACGTGCTTTAACAATAAATACAGCAATATAGCAATACCGGCCGACAAAAACGGGCAGAGTGCCCATCCAGCAACGATTTTAAGTAAAACGGCCGTGTTTGTTGTTTTATCGGCAAAAAGATTCCACCCGATAATGGCACCGACAATGGCTTGCGATGTTGAGGTTGTTAAACCTGTTTTTGCCATAAAATAGACACTGAATGCCGCAGAAAGTGCAACCATAAACGAACCGGCAACGGCATTGACGTTTCCTAAGGCGGAAAGAGTTGCCGTTGTGCCTGATCCGCCGAAAACAGAACCCAAAACAATAAATATGGAAGCAATCAGAGCGGCTGTTTTAAATTTAAGCATTTTAGAGCCGACAGCGGCACCGAAGATGTTTGAAACATCATTGGCACCGAGTGACCAGCCCAAAAATAAACCGCTTGAAAGGAAGGTAAAATAGGCAAGTTCCATATTTATATATCCCGTTTGATAACATAAATCAGCAGTTGATCCACGCAATTTTCAGCCAAATCGGCAATATCCGCCACTTCACTTAAAAAAGTTTTGAGTTGTAATTTATGTGCCAGTTCCAAATCGGATGAAAAAACAGCATCAATTAATTTGGCGGTTGTTTTATCGCTTTCGTGTTCAAAGTAATAAACCTTTTTGGAATAGTTGCGTACGGCCGTAAAATCTCTGAAAAAGGCACGGGAAGCAAAAGCTAAATTTTCGGCGCAATCGCACACTTGATCAACAAGTTCTTTTAAATCATCGTGATATATTTGAGGAATAACGGGACGTTCCAAATAAAATTGGTGTGCTACCTCATCAAATTCATTGATGACTTTATCCAGATTTTCCACAAGCTCCAAAACATCGCCTCTGAAGTCCGGAATAAGATTGTGGGCATAAAGACGACTTTCAATATCACGGCGCAAAACATCTGCATCGTGCTCAATAATTTTAATTTCTTTACTGAGCTTTCTGTAATTCGTGCTTCTTTGTTCTTTTAAAAATAAATGTACAGCCTTTTTGAAACTCATTGAAATTTCAATGATTTTATCGTGCAGCTCATCTATTTTTTGTTCCAATTCTTTGGTGTGTGAAAATAATGTGAACTTTATGTTAAACATTGCAGATTCTCGCTAAATTTTGTTATTATATGTATATTTTATCTTGCCAATTATGAAAAAAGAGTATAGATTACAGCTGTTTTTTATAATTACGTAATTTTAGAAAGGAAAAATATGAAAAACTCATTTTTTATTTCGGTTGTTGCTTTGATTGTTTCTATTGCGACAGCTCTTTACACATTTATGGGATGCGGTTCTCAAAAGACGGTTGCGGCTTCTTCATCCATTGATAAGGCTGAATTACGTACCGCTTTGGAAAATGATCCGGAAATGGTTGTCGGAGCTTTGCAAAGATATGAACAGCTTCAACGTGAAGCTCAATTGCAAGAAGCTTCCCGTTTGTTCAAAGCAAACATTGATCAGTTGAACAACAATGCTAATTCGCCGTTTGTCGGTCCGAAAGACGCAAAGATTGTTTTGGTTGAATTCTTTGACTTTTCTTGCGGCTACTGCAAGAGATTGGCTCCTGCCATGGAAGAAATCATCAAAAAGAATCCTGATGTTAAAGTTGTGTTCAAACCGATTACATTCGTTGCACAAATTTCAAAATATGCTGCTCAAGCTGCTTTAGCTGCTAATGAACAAGGCAAATTTGTTGAAATGTATTCGTTAATGCTCGGTTCTGAAGCAAGATTAACCGAAGAAATCATCAACAGCATGGCTGAAAAAGCCGGTTTGGATATGAAGAAATTTAAAGATGATGTTGCCTCTCAAAAGGTTTTAGACGTCATTCAAGAAGTTTCAGACTTGTCTAATAAGCTTCAAATTCGTGGTGTTCCGTCACTCGTTTTGAACGGTACACAAATTCAGGTTATTGATGAAGCCGGTATTCAAGCTGAAATTGACAGATTGAAATAATCTTCATAAATCAGATGAATATAAGCTCGCAAACTCAGGTTTGCGAGCTTTTTTTTGAAAAAAAATAAAATAGTTTTAAAATATTCAGAGCGTTAAAAATTCTTTGATATCCGGATTTGTAATATTTTCAAAGGCGGTATTAAGGAATGCCGATATCAAGATTTGACGAGCGGTCAGTTCATCTATACCGCGCGATTTGAGATAAAACAATTCCTCCTCATTAATATCACCGCTTGTAGCGCCGTGTGAACATTTAACATCATCGGCAAAGATTTCCAATTCCGGCTTAACATCTATATGCGCATCATCCGATAACAAAAGGGCGTTGTGCAACTGATAACCTTGTGTTTTTTGAGCATTCGGTTCAATATGAATTTTTCCTTGAAAAACACCATGTGCGTGTCCGTCTATGGCACCGCGCACAAGCTGGTTGGATTGGGTTAAACAAGCCAAATGTTCAATGTCGGTTGTGGTATCAATGAGTGTCGTTCCATTGATATGATAAGCACTGTTGACCACTGCACCGGCATTTTCTTCTTTCAGCAAGATATGCGTTTCATTACGAGCAATGCGTGCACCCTTTTGATATGTATAACTTTCATATTGACCACCGGCTTTGATTTGAACATTGGATAAAGCAATGTGCGCACTGTTTATACTTTCATTTTGTCGTTTATAATGTTTTAAAACAGCATTTTTAGCAATGAAAATTTCATTTACGATATTGGAAAAATAGGCTTGACGATTACCTTCATGCGTTTCAATGATTTCGGCATGCACTCCATTTTCGATGACAATAATATTTCGTACATTTTTTGCACCGCTGTGTTTGTTATGATATATCAAAGAAATAGGTTTATCGGGTGTTTTTGAAATACGAATAAACAAACCATGATAAAGACATGCGGTGTTTAACGCTGCAAAAGGAAACTGCTGACAATCAAATTTATTGATATATCTTTGGATTTCATGTTCGGCAACGGCATCAACCAGGCTTGAGATTTCAACACCTTCTATGAAAGGAAAATGAAGATGCGGGCAACCGTTGCAGTAATGCAGTTCAAATGATTGAAAAGGCAAAGATTGTTCATGGCAATGGCAAGAATCGTGTGAAACTTCGGATGCACTCTGAAACATATCCGGTGATAAAACAGCATAAAAAGGTGTGTATTTATAAGCTTCTGTTTTTTGGGTAGGCAAACCGCAATAGGAATTTTTCCCCTTAAGCCTGAGAGACATAAGGGCAGGAATGCTAATGTCCGGTGTAGATATATGTTTTAGTAAATCTAACATTGTGCCTCTTTGATAAAATCTGCGTAACCTTTATTTTCCAATTCCAATGCTAAATTTTTATCTCCTGTTCTGATAATGTGTCCATCGGAAAAAATATGCACGAAATCGGGCAAAATACGATCCAATAAATCTTGGTGGTGCGTAATAATCAGCAAAGAGCGCCGATTGTCTTGTAAGTTATTGATACCGTCGGCAACAAGTTTTAAGGCATCTATATCAAGACCGGAATCTGCTTCGTCCAAAATAGCTAAAGTCGGTTGTAAAAGAGCCATTTGAAGTGTTTCCATACGTTTTTTTTCGCCGCCTGAAAATCCGACATTGACGGCACGCCCCAGCATTTCTTGAGAAATGCCGAGTGTTTGCGCAACTTGCTTAACAAGTTTCATAAATTCT
>Ga0310696_10005731_pt1 | contig 14898 bp, 12 predicted proteins | sample AusTroGonzalo_MG_4_FD_203885 | JGI IMG/M metagenome (GOLD analysis project Ga0310696, IMG submission 203885) | Bovine rumen microbial communities from tropical cattle in Woodstock, Queensland, Australia - Gonzalo_02 (v2) (version 2) | ecosystem: Host-associated > Mammals > Digestive system >...
TTTGACTAATGTATTTGCAGATACAAACATTATTGGTGTTATACCTCAACATTTGATTAAAGAGTGTTATAATAGTAAACTATACAATATGTTTAGAAATGTAAATATATTGCCTAATTTGATTTATCATTATGACAGTAAACTTGTAGAACCTGTGTGGGATGATCCTAATTATGATGACAAGCATCAGAAGTATGTTGATTATCTTGCAATGATAAGTGATGTTCCTATTGATAATGAAACTATCACTATTCATACAGATGATGATAATAAAGAATATATATTGGTTGGAAGTACTGATGATGATGCAACTGTATTGTTCAGGAATAGTGATGGTGAGTTGAGGAGAAGATATCCATTTGACAATAATGAAAATGTTGAAGAAGGATATATTAGGACAAAGGATTATAATAAATCACAGTTTGCTTATGTTCCACAAGGATATACAACAAATAGGAACTTAGACCAGGCATTTACATTCAGATACAATTTACCAACACAGGTAGACTTGTATAAGAACAAATTGGATGCAGAAGATATTACTTGGCCTGAATCAGAAACTGGTTATTATGATAGTACATATTCACCAGAGAATCATCCAGAATTGTGGCCATATTATACACAATACTTCTTCACTGTTGATGAAAGTGTTTCTTGGGATACATTATATAATATGAATGCACCATTCATAAATGATGGTCAAGATGTTTCATTCATTGCTAACCAAGATGGTACACATACAACAAGATTATTCTCAACAAATGAATATGGTAATGATAACAGATGGTGGGGTGATGTTGAATTTGTGAATAATGAGAAATGGGATCTGTATACCAATGGTATTTTCAATGTATTCTTGAACCTTTGTGGTAAGAGAAATATGAGAACAGGAATTTTCACAGATTATGGTTGTCCTCTTAAAAAGGCATTGGATAGAAATGTTTCTATTAACACATTCCTTTCAGGTATATTAACCATATTCTTGAATGGTAAGGTGTTTGAAGAAACATTGGATGGTGGTAATTTAAATTCTTATAATGGTTCAATAATTATTGATTACTCATATGGATTTAGTAGGAATATGATATTCCCTCATATCAATACAGTTATCAATAACCATCCACAAGTATTACTTTGGTTTGGTAACAGTAATGTTATATTCTATAAGTATATGTTCCCTTCAAATTCTTATATCAATTATGAATATATATATGGTACAAGATTGACTAATAAAGTGGTTGATACAACTACCAAATATATAGTTCGAAGAAATTAATACCAAAAGAAACCCAGGAGATTACTCCTGGGTTTCTTACATCTTCAGTTTCTTCACCTCATAAGGGAATCCCTGACTTTCATATATCTTTATTCTCTCCCTGGCATGTGCCATTTCATAACATCCAGAGTATAGGTCATCAGAGATGTCATATATGTTTACAAAGGTCTTGTTTATCTTCTCATTCTTTCTGAGTCCTCGACCAATACTCTGTAACACAGTTGAGATAGATTTGTAACTACTTACAAAGAAGATGTTGAATATCTTGTTGATACTGATACCTGTTGAAGATGTACCAAAGGAAGCAATCAAGATGACATCATCACGAATCTCCATTCGTTTTCGTATCTCTTCCCTCACCTTCTTGTCAATGTCACCATCAATATAATATACCATTTTTGTAGTATTTTCTTTCATCCACTTGAAGAGTTTCTTACCATAGTCCTTATCTTTGAACAAGACCATAGTATTCTTTTTTGTGTTTGAAATCAACTTGGCAATGATATAGAACCTCTTCTCACTTTCATTCACAAACTTATTTTCAAGTAGGAACATATCCTTACCCTTACCTATTTTCACCAGATTCTTCTTTGCATTTTTGAAAGCATCCTTCTGCTTGTCAGATGTGTAGTTGAGTCTCACCTGGGTAATCTTACAGTCAGAGATATATCCTTCTTCCTGGAGTTGTTTTGCCTTGATGTCAACAAGGATTGGTCCAAAGTTGGAGATGAGTGTAAGACCATCAGCGTACTTGGTTGCCGGAATGGTACCAGACAATCCAATCCTGTAAGGAAACTTACACATATCCATAATCTTTATCTGTGAAGCAGAACAGGCAAGGTGTACCTCATCGGTCAATACAACATCAAATTGTTTGAAGTAATCTGCACATTCCTTACACAAGGATTGGTAAGTACCAATATAAATGTTTGCATCAGGTGTTGCCTTACATCCTGAAAAGATTTGTTGAATCTTTATATCCAGTTTGCCATTGTTGTATTCAGTGAAGTCTGCTGTTGGTTGTAGTACAAGGTCAATCTTTGGAACAACCATCATTATCTTTTTCACATTCCTATGTGTGAGAAGCCAGGCAAACATCATATAAGCAATGAAAGTCTTGCCGGCAGATGTTGCCAACTGCAACATACATCTTTTATACTTGAGACCTTTGTATGCTGCATCTATCTGATAGTATCTTGGTTTCTTCTCATCATTCTTGAAGAACTCATCACACCAGTCCTTGAACTCATCATAGTCAATCTCATTGTCAAAGAGACAATCAAGGTTTTCTATTTCACAATGGAATCCAAACTGTTCACAGATGTTGAACAGATACTGATATGAAGAAGCAGGCAAGTATTTACCTCTCATAAAGTTAATCTTACCATCCCAGGACCCAGCCTTGTATTGGGGTGAGAACCTGGCATTCTTTACATCTTTATTATAGGAGATGCACAGCTGGTCATACTCCACCTGTGTACATTCATCTATAATAAGATATTCTTTTGTTTCATCTATATGTAACTTCATAACAGAATCTATCTATTTAAATATAACAAAAAAGGTAAAATGTATATACATTCTACCCCTATTATATTTATGATTTTCTGGAAGTTATTGCTGTTTTTCTATCATTTAGGTTTGCTTGTAAATACTCTCTATCATCATCAGAAAGTTCATTTGAAATTGCTATAAACCTCTTCAAACTTCCCATTGATATTGTTTTTACATTTATCTTTTGAAGATTCTTATTTGTTTCTTTCAATAACTCTGTTCTGGAAATTTTTGTATTTCTTTGTCTTATTTTATCAACAGTTATCAACTTTAGTTCCATTTCTAATCTTCTTGATTCCTGTGATTTCTTTCTATCTTCATCAGTATAAGAAAAGTTATCTATCTTTTGTATTGCAAAAGGAAATGCAGATTCAAATGCTTTCTTGAACTCACTCATCAGGAAGAATGACTTGTTTGTAGTATCAGGCCACACACCACCATACTTCTCATCTTCTTCCTTGAACTTCTTGTGTACTGTATTGAATACTTCTGTTTTGAAGTCATTGAATACCTGATGACTTAATCTGGTAATATCTTCTTTCTTTCTATAACCATATTTCTTTGCGACTTCCCAGGTTGTTGTCCTGGTACAGTTGATGACGAAAGTATTTCGTGACTTACCAAAAGAGTCTTCTACTTTCTTCATCTTCCTTTCAACCTTCTTCTCCTTCACTATCTCTGTGACATCATCAGCATCATCTATCTTCATCACTTTCTTTTCAGACAGTTTCTTCTCGATGATAGGATCCAGGATATCAGAAATCTTTGTGTACCATTCAGTGAGTGTTGGACACTTGTCATAGTATTCTTTCCTTGCTTCTTTGGTGGCGAAGAGTAGATTCATCTCTTCACCTGTTCTGAAATTTATTTCTCCATTTGAGACATAAGGCATTAATAACTCCAGGTCATAGTTCTGGTTGAGAGCAGACATAGGGTTTTTTGCTTTCCAGAATGTATAGTTCTTGTCACCAAACTTTCTTTTATCATCAATGTCACATAATGCCAAAGTATATTGTCTGTACTTGATACCAATTGAAGAAATGGTGGTGAAGTCTGTCTTCCTGTAATCAACTTCCTTGTTTTTCTCTTTATCAATGTTTAGTTCATTGATGATATTAGATATGACTTCATTGTTGATGTCTTTATATAATACATCCTTTATCAACCATTGTAGTTGTACATGGTTAGACCTTTTGTTGAAGATATAGAAGTCCGGGAGTGAATCATGCTTTGCAAACAGATAAAGAAGACTGTTTATCCTTTCTACATTGTCTGGTTTTGTACAATCCACATCAATATCCATCACCACAAGGTTTCTGATGTTCCTTGTGTATCCAGTACCAATGGCAGAGTAATCCTTATAGTAGTAACACAAATCAAGAAAGTTGTTTATACCCTTACTCTGCATTTCTCTTTGTGTTACCCGGAATGATGGTTCATCCTTGGTCCTGGATATGTCATTGGTCTTTACAGAATAATCAACAAGGTTATTTACATATTTTTGTACACTGTTCCTGTACATTGCTCTCTTTGGATCCACAAAGTAAGCATTGGATTCATTACTTTTATATGCCAGGAAGAATGAGTTACCCCTTCTTAAGTGTACTGTCTTGAACTTATAGTTCTTGAATGCATCAATGCACCATCTTGGATCAACCATAGTATACTTCCATGAATTGGAGTTATGCTTGTTACTTCCAGATGGTTTTTCCACCTTTATCAAGTAGAGGTCATTACTGTTTTGAACTATATCTTTTAGGGTTTTGGCCATAAATAATCTTATATGAAACTGTAGTAAAAATAACAAAGTACTATGAAAAAATATGACATTTTGGAGTGGATTGATTATTTTGAGAAGACAGATGGTGAGGTAAATCCAAAGGAAGATTTTCTTGAATCAAGGAGCAGAGTTTTATATCCTGGAAGGTTTTATGTACTTGATTATAAAGCAAAGACAAAGGAGACATATAATACCAGACCTGTTATTATTGGAATGGGATTGAGTAAGAAGGATCCAAATTCTTTTCTTTGTGTTGATTTGAGTGTTATGCCTTTACAAGTAAGGTTGAGGTTCATAGATATGTACTTTAAAATGTTTTATGATGATATTACAGATAATATGGATAAATGTCTTTATGTTGAGGATGCAGACAAACAAACCTGGATGAGAGATTTTAGTTATGATAATCTCATAAAGACAATGCCAATGCTGCCAATAAAGTTTGCTATCAAGAGATATAAGATAGAAAATACAAGGAAGATATATAGTATTCCATTCAATAGAGTATATAAGATTGTTGGTAAATATTGTGATGAGGATTATTATATGAATGGTAATATCAGGGATATACAGAAGGAGTTCATTCAGAAAGTAAGGAAGTAATTTGTTATATTTAGTGTATGACATTTGAAGAATTAAAACAGGAATTTGTAGATAAGGGTTTTCAGGTTGATGGAAACAAATTTATCAGTGAGTTTGAGGATCCAAACACTGTCATCAATGGTGTCCATCCAAGAAAGAGATTTGAGATGGAATATGTTGGTGAAGGAACAATAAGTACTGTGAGTGAAGATTTTGATTCAGATGATGACACAGAAGTGATATATCAGTTTGATGTGTTGGGTCCCAGAAAGGAAATTGCTTTTACCATTTGTATTGGTAGTTTTTATGATTTCACAAAGTTGGTATAATGAGGTTGTTCAGGTTTATAAAAGCATTATGTAGATACATCTTGTTTGGTCATCAGGTGACATTTGAAGAATATATGTTAAGACTTGACAAATGTCGCAGTTGTGAATATCTGGAAAGATATGATGGCAGTTGTAACAAGTGTGGTTGTTATGTGTTGAAGAAAACAAAGATGTCCACAGAGAAATGTCCAGATGGAAGATGGTCAGCAAAAAGTATTTAAATGGTGATTGATTATCAGTCACCATTTTTCATAAATATCATATATATGTCTTATAGTGGATATGAATAATATATTGAGTTTTACAGAGTTTAATGGTCAGGAACTTGAAACAATGGTTTATGAACAGGAACTCAATGAAGGTATAATGGGTAATGGAATCAGAGGTTTTTTCAACAAGAGTGCTTCTATTAAAATCAGGGCAGAACTAGCTGAAGAAATTGAGATGAGTAAGACCATTATGGATGGAATCAGAACAGGTCTTGATTCTTTGAATGATAATTTTGATATTATTAAGAAAAGTATTGAAGATGGAGATAATGAAAAGGTAAAAGGTAAAAATCAGGAAACCCTTGATGCGATTGTTAAAATCATTGAAGACTCAAGAAAGAACACCTGGGAATTAAATGATCTTATTGATGAAGGTGAGATAGATTATGCTGGTTTCACTGCCAATGTAGCAATAGCTTCTGTTACATATTTCGGTATTCTCTTTACACCATTCAGGGCTATGGTTATGGTTCATAAGGGATATAACTATTTCTTTAATATTGTAAAGAACACTATCAGAAAGTCTCTTGTGATGTTGCAGTTGAACTTTGACCAGTTTGAGAATCTTATTATCACAAAGGGATTTCAGAGTGCTGATTACCTTCAGGCAAGTGATTCAAGTGAAGATATTTCACAGTTCTATGGAAATATAACTGCACAACTTTTTGGTGATGAGGGTAAGATAGATAAAACAATGGGTAAGAAGAAGAGTGACCAGGTTAAACAGTTATTGAAGGCAGCCAAGGATAAGTTTGACCAGCAGATGAAGGCAGATAAACTGGCACAACAGGCAGGAAATGCATATAACTGTCTTGATCAGTATAACAATACATATACAAGGTCTCTTGAAACATTGAAGCAGTATTCACAGGATGATGTACAGAAACATCTTGATGCCATTAAGACATCTATGAGCAAACTTGCTGGACAGGAGGTTGATCTTCAAACATATAGTGAACTTATTATTGCTGCTGCTGAGGAACATGCTTATAAGGTATCTTCTTCAATTTATAACAAGTTTGCTAAAATGACAGAGGTGTTCAGTCTTCCTAATCAGAAGAAGATGATAGATTTGATTATGGCAGCAAACAAAGAACAGCAGAAAGAGGCGAAGAGATTAAAGAAGGAAAAGAAAGAGGCAAAGGAACTTCAAGATAAAATAGATGAAAATAGAACAAGAGAATCTTCTGGTCTTGATGTTTTCAAATCTATTGAAGGTGTTGAGATTGGTGAAGCAGTAGAGAATGAAGAAGGAGTAAAGAGATATGATCCTGAAAAAATCAAGGCTGACAACTGGACTTATGATGAGTTTAAGAAGAAGACTGATGATGAGAAGGAGACTCTTGATATTTGGTTTAATCTACATCCAGAAGTTTTAAAGAAATGTGACAGTTCTCTTCAGGTTTATATTAACACACCATTTAATGACAGTAGATATATTGATGTATTGGTTGATTATATAAGCATATGTCTTAATGGTGAGAGTAAAAAGAAGAATGAGAATGTTATTTTAACTTTTGATGATTATCTTTTTGAGTCAAGTAGTAAGGAAGATGAAGGAACAGAATATGAACTTTCAGATGAAGAAAAGAAGGAGATTGATTCAAAACTTGAAGATATTGAAAATAATTTAGCAGAATTGTTGAAATTGATATTTGGTGAAGATATTGAAGACATCAATGATCTTGAAATTACTGATGAGAGTAAAGCAAAACTTGATTATGTAATAAGTAAGTATAAGAATACTGAAGAAGATGGAGATGAGATACCTACACCTGTATCAAAACTTATGAGTATCAGAAAAGAATTGGGTAATAGAAAGAAGAAATGCTATATTGATTTATCAAAAGAAAACATTGATAATAGTCAATTCAATACTATTAAAAAGTTGTTCAGTAAAAAGATTGCGCCCATTGCACTTGTGGCAATTGGTAAAAAAGTTCTTAAAGATAATACATTTACAAAGAACAGTTCTAATATAGTTTCTATTATAAATAATTGTGTTAAATCAGAATCAAAGAAACAGTCTATTTCACTTATGACTTATATTTTACTTAAAGAGTCTATTGATGAGTTGAAAGATTTGAGAAACCATGATTATTCCACAGTTGAAGAAAAGTCAGATACAGAAAAAGGTGAGAAGTAATTCTCACCTTTTATTTTATATCAAACATTTCTTTCAGTTTATTTACAAATTCTGGTTTTCGCATACTTGAGTTATAGTATCCAACCCATCTCTTGTTTCCCCAATATGTTTCCCCGGATGTACAGTGATATTCATCAAAGTTTGGTACACCCTTTTCACCAATGTAATTATAATACAAGTCATAGATTGTAATACCACTTTCTGTCTTATAGGGGAATTTGTTACACATCTTTATGAACTTATATTTATTGAGAGGACTTGGAATGTGTGGATTGAAGAATCTACATCCCATACCTTCTCTTGGAAACCTGGCAAAGCATTTCAAAAGTCTCTTATACCATATCCTGGTTTTTGCCATACTCAAAAACCATCCAAGTGTCTGTTCAGAATAAATCTTCATATATCTTGGTGTGGTGTCTGACCATTCTGTATCTTTTGTTATGAATTGGTCATCACTCCACATAATGAAGTCATCAGTCAAATCAGGAACTTTTTCAATGGCTGCCCTTACCTTTTCGATGATGTTTGCATCTTTGTCATGCTTGTATATATCATCCTGGTAAATCCATATTATGTCATCACCAAGTTCTTTGATTGGATCTATCTGTGTTACTATTATTATTCTGTTTAAACATTTGAAATACTTTTTGATACTTGCTACTGCAACCTTGATTTCAAAGTTATCATTGTTATAACTTTTGATGCCAAGAGGTATAACAACATCATGCTTTTCATCCATATAATTGTCTATTAAACCATAAATAATATATAAATATTTATGACATAATGGCAAATATAATTGTTGAAATCCCACAAGAGTATAAAAATGAAATGGTTCAAATTAATAAATCATTGAAGCAATTTTCTGGATATCCAGCAGTTGCATCATCTCTTGGTAAATTCGTTTCACAGGAAATTGTTGCTGGACTTATAGGTTGTATAATTCCAGAATCAGGTTCTGACCATACCATATTAAATGCAAAGGAATATAAGGGTAATGGTGTAAAAGGTACAGAAGGATGGAATTGTGGAGAAGGTCTTATACAATGGACATACTGGAAGTATAAGTTACCATTGATAAAAAAATATAATGCAGATAGTAAATCGACCCAGAAATTACCAACAGTATGGGAAGATTATAAAATGGGTGAACCAGTAAACAAGAATGGAAGGTTACATGCTGTACAAGATGGAAGACATATTGCTGGACTTACTTTGGATAATCAAATGTTGTTCTTGACAATCTATTATCAGGATTTAATCAAGAAGTTACAGGGTGAGACAAATCTTGCAGTTATTGTTGCAAAGATATATCAACAAAAGGCAGGTGTTGGTTTTTATAAAGATATATCAGATCCTATTGTAAGAGCATATATAACAGCAAGAAACAAATATCCAAGTTCTACTGGTAATCATTATTTACAATCATTGAAGATTGCACAGGAATATATTGGTGCTCCAATTACACCATCATCAGTATCTGCACCTGTATATGAATATTCAAATTCAAACAATGTATCATCATTATCAAGTAGTTCATCATCAATCGCAACAACAGTAAAATCATCAGAGTTGATGAGTAGTAAATCACCAAGGAATAAGATTCCTGGAAAGATTTTGGGAACACATATGAAACAGAAGTAATTTTAATTATGGCAAATGTACAGATAGCTCAGGCATCAATTGATGAAAATAAGAGTGCAAGAGGTGGTCAGTCTGGTGATCAGACAGGTGGTGAGACCAATGTTAGAAATTGGTATCAAAGAAGTGGTGGTTGGAAAGAGTTAATAAGATGTAAAGATGATAGTGTTGCACAAAAGGCTGCTGATGCAATTGTAAAACTTACAAAAAGTAATTTTATTGGATATGACCAGAACCAAAGGAATACTTTATATGCTGCATTGAAAAAAAATGGATGGAGTGTTGACAAGTATATTGAATCTGGTGAACCAGTAGAAACAGATTGCTCAGCATATGTATATAGTGTTTATTGTTGTTTTGTTCCTTCATTAAGATCCTGGTGTGACAGTAAAGGTAATTCAGCATATTGTGGAAACTTGTGGAGTGTATTCAGTCAATATGGTGATGGTCTTTTTGAAAGATATGATGATTATAATATTATAAACAGTAATGAGTATCTTAAAGTTGGTGATTTGTTAAATGATCCTTCACATCATACAGTAATGGTTGTTTCAACAGATGGATCAATACCTATTACAGTTGCACCAAGTAATGAATATACATCAACTTCAACAAGTAGATCTTCATCATCTTCATCATCAAATTATAGTAATACAACTGTTTCATCAAATTCATCAAATACAGTATATCGATTATCTGCTGCAACAAAACCAAATGAAAATGTATTACAACAGACTGAAATGAGGAAAAGTGAATTTGAATCATTACGGAATAAAATGACGAATGAAGCACCTGATATGGGAAGAGACATAATACACACTTCGGAATTATATGATACAAATATATTGAAGAGTGATCAGGAAGCAAAAAAAGAGAGATTTTAACAATCTCTCTTTTTTATACTAATTGCTGTGATAATATTTCAAGTTTGTTTCGTACTGCAAATCCAAAGTTGTCAAGTGTCTTTACACATTCTTCAAAGTAGGTTATCTGTGTTTTAATCATATTGACTTGTTGTTTGAGTGCATTACAGTCTGCACTGACAAATGAATTCTTTTCTGCACTACTTAACTTGATGTCATACTTTAAACTGTAATCTCTGAATCTGGATACCATTTGGTTTTCCAACATTCCTTGTCTTTTCTCAACAAGTATCCTGTATGATGCCAGTTTTTCCTGGACTTGTTGTCTGTATGATAGTTGGAAGACCTGGGCTTCTGAAAGTTTCTTATTGTCTTTCATCATATTGATGAGTTCAATGACTTTACTTTTCCATTCTGCCCTTTCTTTTTCCAGTTCTTTTTCAAGAAGTTCATTCTGCTCAACTATCTTCTTATCATCTAATGGTATCATAGGGTAATCTGTTTATCCTTCAACTCTTCAAGGGCTCTTTCTATTTCATCATCTGGTTCAAAGTGAACAATTGTTTTGAGTTTCTTTTCCCTTGTTTTAAGGTCTTTTTGATATTCTTCAAATTCTTTATTAATCTTTTCTCCCATACAAAGTAAATATAACAAAAAGATATTAAAGTGTGAGAATCATATCAATAAGATTTTGTTGAGGAGACATATCAAATTTATCTTTCCTTATGTTTGCATGTGTCAAAAGACCTTTCACTTTGCCATTATAAGCATCCATATGAAATTCAAATGCTTTGTTGGCACCTTCCAGTTTGATCCACTGGTATAAACCTTTGTGAAGGTCAATGTTATCTCTCTTTGCAATATAGAGAAGTAAATCTCTTAATGCATTTAACTGTTTGTCACTATACTTATGCCAACTTATATAACCTCTGAATGGTTCTTTTATATTTACAATCTGGTCTGGTTTGATAAGAGCACCAGTATAAACCTTACCATTCTTTGCATAACCCATATTACAAAGTTCAATACCAACAGAATGAAGTTTCATATAATCTGAACCACAGGCACCAATATGATATGCTTGGTTTCCTTCTGGGTATGCTCTTATAATCTCTCCATCATATGTGTTTCTTCCATCAGAACATCTCTGACCACCAATTATAAATTCAGTGGCAACCCTTCCATTTGCATCTTTGGCCCAGGAATCAACTACCTGATAAGGACTATCCCATCCGGCGGTGTGGTGTAATATGATATAATCATTCTTATAAGAACCATTTACATATTCCTTTTTAGGTAAATAGTATTCTTTAATCTCAAGAAAATTCACAGGTTTAACAATATTAATTAAATCTGTATCCATGTTTGGAATAAGTTTTTCAAGAGTCTTTTTTCCAACTATACCATCAGCATAAAGACCATTTTCTTTTTGGAATTTTTTAACTGCTTCTTCTGTTCCTCTTCCAAAAATACCATCAGTTTTTATACCAAGAGCATTCTGAATTTGTTTGACAGTTTCACCAGTACTTCCTCTTTTATATACTGCCATATTTTTTGAAAGGTTATTTTGTATAAATTATTTATGTCTCACCATAAATACATTATATATAGTGTTTAACAAAAAATAGACATTTATGAAAATTAAAAATTCTTTAAGTACTTATTTGGAACAGGCTATGATTGTTACTGGTAACAGTCTTGAAACTATGGATAAAATAAGTAAATCTGTAACATCATCAGAAGATAGTATTAAATTGGTTCTTACTGATCCAAGTGATACCAGTAAAACTGTTGAATATACTATCCCTTCATTTGGATATTTAAAATCAGAGATTGATAGACTTTCAGCCAGTCTCAATACTATGACCAACATCACAGATGGTGCTGGTAGTAGAATTAGATTGTCAGATGGAACATACAGGAAGATTATTGCAAGTAAGGTTCCAAGTGAGGCTCCAACAATTACACATGTAGATAACATAACAAATTTCAACTTCAAGGCAAATTGGTTTTTTGAAGATATGCTTAACCCTTGTCTTTATGTAACATGGGATATGTCTGACCAGATCAGTCCAGAGACTGAAAGGGTTATGATTCAAAGATATATATTGAAGTGTGATACCAATGTAAAGGTAGATGTTTTCAATAAAGAACTTAAAGGAAGGAATGATATTGACTATAAGGATTTCTTAAACATCCTTTTGAATTACAGAATCAAATATACCTTGGATGACGAGATTAAAGACCTTCCTCCAAGATCAAGAAGATATTATGGTACATTCTCTGTAATAAGGATTATAACTGAAAAGGACTTGAATGGAAATAATGTTAAAAGATATATACTTGATAATCTTGAATTCACTGATTCAAGAAGTGGTTTTGAGAACACAAGACTTCTTTCTGTAGGTGATTTTGTTGAGGTCAATTCAGATCCTACAACAACAAGATATGAGGTAATATTTGTTGATTCCGCTGAAAATAAGATTGGTCTTAAATGTGTTGAAGGGTGTGAGGGTGTAAGAATTGGTGCTGATTCTTTGAAGATTAGTGCATCACAGGATACACAGGTGTCAGCAGACATTCCTATTGGATTTGATGAAAGAGAGGTTATCTTTGTAAAATCCATTGACCCCGACTCAAACATACCTTCAACCAAGTGGTCACCTGGTGTTGCATTTTATAGTAATGAACTTACATATGTTGATAGTACTGGTGCAACACAGACACTTCAGAAGTTCTATCAGAAGAATGTTGTTGACTTTGGTCAGGTACTCCTTTCATATGCACAGGACTATTATCCTTCAATCAGGGAAGGTATCATACCTAATACTCCAGTACTAAATTATTCTGGTGGTGAAGGTGACTTTAAGATTGTACAGATAAATACACAATTAACAGAATCAACTGATGAAGCAACATTCAGGAATCTTATTTCTAAAAAAGGTGAAGCACAGAGTGAGTTGGATAACATTGCAGAAGAAATTGCAAAGCAGAAGGAATTGATACAGGTAACACAGTTTATTTCTGATGATGAAAAGAGTGATGCAATTGCCAAACTTAATAACCTTGTAAAAACCCAATCACAACTTGCAACACAATATGGTAGTGTTGTCAACAGTATCAAGACAAGAGCAGCGGCAAGTAATGTGATTACACCTAAATATCGTGTTCGTGGATTCTGGGATATTCCTGATTCAAAGATAAGTCCTTCATCTGGTGAACAGAAGATTATCAAATTCAAAATCAGATATAGATATTTGAGTGAATATGGTAATGCAAATAAGGAAGAAGAATTCCAGTATTCATCAGCCAATGCAACAGTTACTGGTAGATTTTCAAACTGGAATGAAATTGAAACAAAGACCAGGGAAAGAATTAAGACAACATCTGGTTGGGAATGGAAGAAAATTGATACAGCAGATCCAGATGAGGTAAACATTAATCAGTTGGATATTCCTATTAATCCAGGTGAGCAGGTTGAGATCCAGGTAAAGTCTGTCAGTGAAGCCGGTTGGCCAGCAAATCCTATGGAATCTGATTGGTCAGAACCTATCATTGTAGCATTCTCTGATTTTGCAGAATTACAGTCTGATGATTTATCAGATATGATTGAACAGAACAGGGTTGATGCCGCTGTTGTAAATGTTGCAAAGATGTTCAGTGGTTCATCATCACATATGGAATCAAGTTTCTATACCAATGACAAGTATTTTGCACATACTGCTGAAACAATAACATCTGGTTTCTTGTCAGAGGAACAGACACCTATTACTTTGTATGATAAACTCCAGGATTTACAAAATCAAATAACATTGATTATTGAGAAGATTAATGAGACCGTTGGTGACATTGTGGTTAATTTATATGATGATTCTGATGAGCAGAAGGTTTATACACTTAATGAGGGAAGTACAACTTATATTAATGCTGGTGATTATAAATCTGCTGTAAAATCTTTGGGTAATACTGGAAATCCAATGGGAGATATTATTACAAAAACATTCTATCTTGATATTTCATCAGACAGTCAATCTACATTAATGTTGTTGAGTAAATTGACAGGTGATAGACTATCAATGTGTCCAAGTACAGTTATGGATTCAAATGGAAATTTAATCACATCTAATTATGGTAATAGGTATAGTGAATATGATAATGTTGTTACACCAACATCAACAAGTGGTACATATTATTATGAACAAGGTAGATATGATTTGGTACCAATTAATTTGACAAATCCAGAATATATGGATTTCCAAATTGAATCTCCAAATATGTATCAATCTGCACAATGTAGAGGTCAGTTTATTTATTCCCGTTTCAGGAATATAGGTGATTCATTTGATATGTATGCAAATGGAAGAACTGGTGAAAGACCTTCTTTTCAATATAATAAGCAATTTGAAAATTGTGAAGTTAATTATGATATTCATCCATTGAGTGATGATGAAATTGAAG
>Ga0310696_10005732_pt1 | contig 14898 bp, 13 predicted proteins | sample AusTroGonzalo_MG_4_FD_203885 | JGI IMG/M metagenome (GOLD analysis project Ga0310696, IMG submission 203885) | Bovine rumen microbial communities from tropical cattle in Woodstock, Queensland, Australia - Gonzalo_02 (v2) (version 2) | ecosystem: Host-associated > Mammals > Digestive system >...
GACAATCGAAAACAAACAAATATCCCTCAAATCGAAATTGATACAGCTATGACAAAGATAAGAACCCTCGTTTTCGCCGTGCTGGCGGGCCTCTCGCTCTCCGCTACGGCACAGTACACCCAGCAACTGGGCAGCAATAATGAATTCATGCTCAAGATCGAAGGCGGTTACGGCTTCTTCATGGGCAACGTAGGCGAAGCCGGCGAAAACGGCTACAACCTCAACAAGTTCCACAGTATGGCCAATGCCAACGTGATGGCGGGTGTCAACATTAGCCAGGACTGGTTCCTCGGCGGCGGTGCAGGCTTCAACTACTTCATCAGCCCCGAACAGCAGACCGCCGAGTCCTATATGGGCGCCAATGTCTTTGTCGACATGGACTTCCGTCCTATATGGAAAGCCCTCATGGGTGTCGACTACCAGCCCACCTCCATCAAGTTCGCCCCCCTGCTCGGTGTCCGTGCCGGTGGAAGCATGCTCTTCGCCGACGAGACGCTCTTCTCGCCGCTGGCAGAGGTCTATGCCGGTCTGAACTGGTACTATTGGTACCACTTCCACGGCATGCGCAACATGGCCCGCAACTGGCACAGCTTCTATATCACCCTCGGCGTGGCCTACATGCAGCAGACGGTCTTTTTACCCATTCGTATCGGCTGGAGGTGGTAAGTTATGCAGAGCACTAGACAAAACAAGATTTGCCGGCTGATACAGCAGGACATGGGCGAGATTTTCCTCCGCGAGATGAAGTCTGTCCTCGGTCCATCACTCATCACCGTCACTGGCGTGCGCATCACCCCAGACCTCTCCATCGCCCGCATCCATGTCTCCATCATGGTTATCGGCGAAGGGACTCCCGAAAGCATCCTGGCGCTAATCCGCGAGAACACCTCCGACTTACGCTATCGGCTTGGTCTGCGCGAGGGCAAGCAACTGCGCATTATCCCCCACCTTGAATTCTACCTCGACGATTCCCTCGACTATATCGAGAATATCGAACGCTTACTCAAGCAATAACGCATTGAAGCCTTGAAGATAGAGGGCCTTATAGCTGTACGTTATCTTTTTTCCCGCAAACAGCGGTCGGTGGTCAACGTCATCTCATGGATTTCCCTTGTGGGACTGATGGTGAGTACGACGGCTCTCATCGTTGTCCTCTCCGTCTATAACGGCATCGGCGACATCACGAAGAACCTCTTCGGCACTTTCGACCCCGAACTCTCCATTGAACCTGTCCGCGGCAAGACCTTCCATACCGCCACCCTCGACCTGTCAAAGCTCCGCTCCCTCAATGGAGTCGACAAGGTCTCCTGTCTCGTCAGTGAAACGGCCTGGATCACCCACGGGCAGAACCAAGCCATCGTCAAACTCCGCGGTGTCGACGAGCACTATGCCGCCGTTACCGGTATCGATACGCTTGTCCTCCACGGAAACTATACGCTGGGCGATTCACAGACACACACCCTCATCGTCGGCGGGCAGATTTTCCATGACCTGGCGATGACGATTCCCGCCTCCATGCCTGCGGCCGTACACATTCCCAAGCGCGGCACCACCGCCATCGGCCACACAACCGACGAAGCCTTTAATATAGGTTATGCCTATCCCGTGGCCAATTTCTTCATTCAGCAGGACATCGACCGGCAGTATGTCATTACCGACATCGACTTTGTGCGCCAGTTGATGCGTTACGAGCCTGACGAGGTGACCTCCCTGGCCCTTAAACTCAAAGCCGGTGCCGACCCCGACAAAGTGAAGCAACGCATCAGTTCCGAATTCCGGATTCCGGATTCTGGATTGACAGTCAAGGACCGCTACGACCAGCAACCCCTTTATTTTAAGATCTACCGCACCGAACGCCTCGGCATCTACCTTATCCTCTCGCTCATCATCCTCATCTCCACGCTCAGTCTCGTGGCCTCCCTGTCGCTGCTTATCCTCAACAAGAAAGACGACATCTTCATGCTGCGCAGCATGGGCATGGAACGGCGGAACATACGGCATGCCTTCCTACTGGAAGGACTGCTTATCTGCGCCACCGCCGTTGTTGCCGGCCTGGTGTTAGGATTCCTCATATGCTTCCTGCAGCAGCAGTTCGGCATTATCGGAATGGGTGACGGCAACTTCGTCGTCCCCTCCTTCCCCGTAGCCATGCGGGCGGTCGACTTCCTCTCCACATTCCTCCTCGTGATGGCCATCAGCGCCCTGTCTGTATCGCTTACCGTCAGGCGTGCCCGTATATAATCAACCCAAACAATCAAGCAATCAAACAATCAAGCAATATGAGCAAAGACATCGTATGCAGCGGCATCCGCCCCACCGGCAACCTCCACCTGGGGAACTATTTCGGAGCCCTCCGCAACTTCGTGAAGATGCAGGACGAGTACGACTGCTATTTCTTCATCGCCGACTACCACTCGCTGACCACACATCCCACGCCCGGCAGCATCTATGGTGACGCAAGCAAGATTATGGCCGCCTACCTTGCGGCTGGTCTCGACCCTGAGAAGGCCACCATCTACCTCCAGAGCGACCTCCCCGAAACCATCGAGCTCTATCTCTTCTTCAATATGAACGCCTACCTCGGCGAGCTCGAGCGCGTCACCTCCTTCAAGGACAAGGTGCGCCAGAATCCCAACAACGTGAATGCCGGTCTTCTGACCTACCCCACGCTGATGGCCGCCGACATCCTCATCCACAAGGCCACCAAAGTGCCCGTGGGCAAGGACCAGGAGCAGCACCTCGAGATGACCCGCACTTTCGCCCAGCGTTTCAACAACATGTACGGCAGCGAAGTGTTTCCCTTGCCGCAGGCCATAGGCTCCGCCACGGGGCTTGTGAAGATTCCCGCCCTCAACGGCGCCGGCAAGATGGGCAAGAGCGAAGGCGAAGCCAGCACCATCTTCCTTACCGATGAGCCGGCAGTGATCCGCAAGAAGATTATGAAAGCCAAGAGCGACAGCGGTCCCACGGAGATGAACCAGAAGAAGCCCGAAGAGATCGAGAACCTCTTCTCGCTGTTGAAAGCAGTCTCCTCTCCCGATACGGTGGAATATTTTGACGACCTATACAACCGTTGCCAGATACGCTACGGCGACCTCAAGAAGCAGCTCGCCGAGGACATGGTCGCTTTCGTCGAGCCCCTGCGTCAGCGCATCCTCGAGATTGGTGCCGACCAAGAGTCCCTGCAGCGCATCTTCGACCGCGGACGCGACAAAGCCCGCGAGAGTGCGCAAAAGACACTCGCCGAAGTGCGGAGAGTGATCGGCTACAGAAACTAGATAAACAAAACTAGATAAACAAAACTAGATAAACAAAAAAACCGCTCAATGAGCGGTTTTTTTTCTTTTAGGATTTTGCTTTCGCTATTATTCAGCAACGGGAGCAGCTTCCTCAGCAGCAGCCTCGACAGCGGTGGTGTCGGCAGCAGCGGCGGCCTCGGCCTCAGCCTGAGCGGCGGCCTCGACTTTAGCGATGGAGTCGGCCTTGGCGGCGGAGTCGATGGAATCCTGGTTGGTGGTGTTGGTGCTGCAAGCGGCAAAACCAAACATGCTAACGATAGCGAGAGTAAAGATAACTTTCTTCATTTTTGATTTAATTTTTAATTGTTTATAATTTCTTTATTATTTTCTTTTTACGTTTTTCCGCGAGCTTTTTTCTCTCGAAAACGGGTGCAAAAGTACAACTTATTCCAAAAGTGTTAAAAAATAAAGTTTAAATAAATGTTAAAATTTATATAATAAACTAATATTCAATATTATATTTTTTGCAATTTAGGCTATTTTTTTCTATTTTCAGTCTGTTTTTTTGCTTTTTTAACTCCCCAAACGGGCAAAACCGACCCTCTTTTTCCCCTTCATTCCAACCCACACATCCTTAGTCATTTCAACCTCATTTCTTTCATGCTTATTCCATTGGTCTTCCATTTAAACGGGAGAGATGGAAGTAAAAAAGAGGTTCTCTGGGAACCTCTATTCTTACTTATATAATAATGTATTCACTTCGCTTACGGCAGGGGCACCAGATTGCTGAAGCCCATGAAGGCCATTGCCAGAATACCGGCGGTGACAAGGGCTATAGGCACACCTTTCATCCCCTTGGGGGTGCCGGTGAGATCGAGCTGCTCGCGGATGCCGGCGAAGATAACCAGTGCCAGGGTGAAACCCACGGCGATGCTGGCGGAGTAGATGATGCTCTCAAGGAGTGTCATATTCTTCTGGATAACCAGGATAGCCACACCGAGGACAGCGCAGTTGGTGGTAATCAGGGGCAGGAAGACTCCCAGCGCCTGATAGAGGGCGGGGGCCATCTTCTTGAGCACGATCTCCACCATCTGCACAAGAGCCGCGATGACGAGAATGTAGGCGATGGTCTGCATGTACTGCAGGTTGAGGGGCACCAGTACATACTGCATGATGAGATAGGTCACCAAGGTGGCCAGCAGCATCACAAAGAGTACGGCGCCGCCCATGCCGACGGAACTCTTCACGTCTTTCGATACACCCAGGAAGGGGCAAATGCCAAGGAACTGAGCCAACACGACGTTGTTCACGAAGATGGCTCCGATGATAAGGGCGAATATCGAGATACTCATTTCTTAATGCGTTATTTTGTTATTAAGTAGTTACGTTGTTTCGAACTGCAAAAGTACACACTTTTTCCGAACTGACCAAATTTTTTTTATTCAGTCCATCCCAGCACATCGCCTTTTTTCACCATCTGGCCTTGTTTGGCACAGGTGTCGACAATCTTACCTCCCTTGAGGGCCACGAGGGGCATCAAGGCATAGGAGGCCTCGATATGGGCGATAGTGGCGCCTTCCTTCACCTCGGTACCGGGAGCCGGCGGCGTACTTTGGTCGTCGAAGTTGACTTCCCACAACAGGCGGCCCGTGGCGTCGGCCACGATGGGGGTGGCGTTGGGATGCTTGGGGGTAATGTAGTTAAGGGCGATACTCTCGGCGGTAGCAGGAGCCTTCGGGGCATCCTTCTCGGCGCGCAGCTGGGCCACCTCCTTGTTGAAGCGTTCCTTGGCTAGACCCGACTTGTAGTCGCGGTACTGGCGGTCATGCATGGCGAGTTCGAAGAGTTCCTCGTCATCCTCGCCGCGGTCCCAGCCGTTCTCCTCCATCTCCTTGATGTATTCGGGCAGTGCGTCGGGGTAGGCATCCTGCGGATTGCCGTCGTAGAACTCCATATTGTTCTGCTTGGCGAGCTCGATAATTTCGGGAGCCAAAGGACCGGGCAACTTGCCGGCGCGACCCAAAATCATGCTCCAGCTGTCCTTGTCTATCTGGCTGAAACGGGGCTTCCCCTGAGCCATGGAGAGAAGGTTCATCACAGCGATATTCTTGGTGTATTGGCTGAAGGGGGTCACCAGCGGGGGATAACCGAGCATGGGCCAGATGTGCTCCACCTCCTGGAACAGCTGCACCGTCAGTTCTTCGAAGCTCACTTCAGGCTTGCCGCTCTTCTTGAGGGCCATGTTGATGGCGCCGTGCACGCCGCGCAGATCGCTCATCATCGAACCCATCATGCCGCCGGGAAGGCCGCATCCCACCAGCAGTGAGGTGCTCACGCGGTTGCCGGGGTTGATGTATAAGCCGAGGAAGTCGTCGATGAACTCCTGCGTCAGCTTGCGGGCCTCCATATAGGCATCCATATTGATGTCCTTCACCAGGAATCCGGCATCCTTGAGCATGGCCTGCACGCTGATGACGTCGGGATGCACCATGCCCCACGAGAGGGGTTCCATGGCGCAGTCGATGACATCGGCACCGGCCTGAGCCACCATGAGGGTGCTGGCCATCGAGAGACCGGGACCCGTATGGCCGTGGTACTGAACCTTGATGTGGGGGTACTTGGTCTTGATTTCGTGCACCAGACGGCCGAGGGTGACGGGACGGCCCACACCGGCCATGTCTTTCAGGCAAATCTCGTCGGCACCAAACTCCACGAGCTTGTCCACGACGCCCATGTAATACTCCACCGTGTGGACGGGTGAGTGGGTGATGGAGAGAGCGGCCTGCGAAATCATGCCGGCCTCCTTGGCGTACTTCACGCTGAGCTCGAGGTTGCGGGGATCGTTCAAGCCGCAGAACGAGCGCATGATGTCGACTCCCTGGGCTTTCTTCACCTTGGCCATGAGCTGACGCACATCCTTGGGCACGCCATACATACGGAGTCCGTTCAAGGCACGCTCCAGCATATGGGTTTGGATTCCGGCTTTGTTGAAAGCCTTGGTCCAAGCACGGACAGACTTGTTGGGGTTCTCGCCGTACATCAGGTTTACCTGTTCGAAGGCACCGCCGTTGGTCTCGATGCGGTCGAAGCAGCCCATGTCGACAATCACGGGAGCGATGCGCTCCAACTGGTCCACACGGGGCTGGTATTTTCCGCTCGACTGCCACATGTCGCGGTACACCAGACTGAATTTTATCTCTTTGTTCATATTGTAAGCTGTTGAATAAAAAAACAATACCCCATTTTATCATAAAATGGGGAAGTGCAAATATACAAACTTTTTTATAATTACATGGTTCAATGAAAATATTTTTCGTATTTTTGCAACTCCAAAACCCGAAGACAGATGGCAACAGAAGGAAAATACATTTATGATTATCCGCGGCCGATGCTGACGGCTGACTGCATGGTCATCAACGACCGCAACGAGATTCTTTTGGTACAGCGCGGCAACGAGCCCTTCAAGGGCTGCTGGGCACTGCCGGGCGGCTTTATGGAGATGGACGAGACCCTTGAGCACGCGGCCGTCCGTGAGTTGGAAGAGGAGACAGGTCTCAAGGTCGAAGAGAAGAGCATCCGTCTGGTGGGCGTCTACAGCACTCTCGGCCGCGACCCGCGAGGAAGGACGGTGACGGCGGCGTTTGCCATGCATGTCGGAAGCGCGAATGCCGTCGCCGGCGACGATGCCGCCGAAGTGCGCTGGTGGCCGCTTGGCGAACTGCCACCCTTGGCCTTCGACCACGCACAAATCGTGTCAGACGGGCAGCGACTGTAAAAGGTCGCGATAACCGATCTCCTTCAGGTATTCGTATGCGCCCTCCGTGCGCAACAAATCCTCCGGAGCGTGGGCATCGGTGCTGACGACAACGGGGATTCTCAATGCTTTCATTTCCTGGATAATCCACTTGCCGGGGTAGTAGTCGGCGTGGCGGCCCTTGTAGATGCCGCGGGTGTTGATTTCGCAGATAAGGCCGAGTTCACGGATGAGGTGGACGGTTTCGAGGGCCAGGTCGCGATACCAAGATTCGTCCTCGGTGAAATAGCGGTCGCGGTTATGCATCACTATCTTGTCGGGATGACCGACAACGGTGGGGCGGTTCTTCTCCAGCATGGCGTTCTGCTGGTGGAAGTAGGCGCGGACGGCGCGGCGGATGTCGCCATCGAAGAGGCGGAAAAGGCCCTCGTCGTAGCGCTCCCACTTGGGACCGTCAATAAACCACAAGTCCTCGTCCCCCTGCGGCGTATTGCTGGCGGGGATGAGATGAACGCTGCCGACGGTATATTCCAAACCACCCTGCTCTATCAAAGGAGTAAAATCCTCGAGCATGCCGGGAACATAATCCATTTCCAGGCCAAGAAGGATTTGAATGCGGTTTTTGTATTCTTCCTTGAGGGCGCGGACCTCATTGCAATAGCCTTCGTAGTCGGTGATGGAGAAAGTGTTCTTGAAGGGCAGCGGACAATGACCGGTGAAGCCCAGAGCCGTGAAACCGTGCGCGACGGCGAACTCCACCATCTCCCGCGGCGTGGCCTTGCCGTCACAGTAGCTGCTATGAGTGTGGTAGTTTGTCATTCGACGATAAGTTTCTTTACAGTGGAGGCATTGCCAGCAAACACCCGCACAAGGTAGATGCCAGTGGGTAGAGTCGACATTGAAAGGCGGTCGGTAACCGCAGTAGGGGGCCATATTTCGCGACCGACGAGGTCGGTGACACTCACGGTAGCCGGTTGGCCAACGACGATGGTCACCTCGCCGTGCGACGGATTTGGATAAACCTCCACTTTCAGCCTTGATTCCCTCACGTCACCGATACCACCGTACAGGCCAAAATAGGCTGTGATGTTGCGGTCGGAAGTGATGACAAAGCTGTAGGGATTGTCGAAGACAGTGTCGCCCGTTTCAAGGACCCAGAAGTCGAAGCTGATGTCACAACCCTGAACCAACCCCTCAAGGGTGACGGTGGAGCCTTCTTCATAGAGACCCTCGCCGCTGACGTAGTCGGCAGGAATCTCCTCGCCACAGTTGTGGCACAGGCGGTTGACGGTGACGGTATGCCACACGGTATCGGGCGGAACAGGAATGCTGTCTGCCGCAAAGTAGGCAATGAAGGTGGTGTCACTGGTAAGCAAAACCTGTCGGACAGCCATGGTGTTACCATCCTGCCAGTGGGTGAAGTGGTAGCCTTCGTTGGGTGTGGCCGTAAGGGTGACGAGACTGCTATCCATGTACAAGCCTCCACCGCTGACGGTGCCCATCGTACTGTCGCAGTCCACAGCCAGCGTCCACAGCTGGAACGATACCCCGTCAAGGAAGGACATGTCATCCAGCCATACGGTGTTCAGGCTGCCGGGACCATAGTGAAGGAAGGCAAGGCGTATGCGCTGACCGCCATAGTGAGCCAGAGAGAGCATCAGGGAATCCCATGCATTGCTCAATCCCGCTTCAAAATGGACATGATAGAGCGTATCTGTAAAATAGCTGTAGCCACTGTTGCCGGTGGGACTGACCAGGACGGCGAAGTCGGCACCATAGTGAAACCGGGCAAAGAACTGCACTGCGTTGCCGCTAGCATCGGCCGGCAGTTGTACCGCCGGTGTGATGAGCCATGCCTCGAACGAGCCATCGGCGGAATTGCCGTTGGAGAACATTCCATAGTAGCCGGTACGTCCATTGGAGCGGTGCCATTGGTGCTGGGTGGGATAGTTCCCCGGCTGACGCAGCCGGCTGAGCCAACAGCTCGTACATCCGGATGACTCAAAGCCTTCATAATGGGGGAAGGTGCTGATAGGGGAGCAGGCGTTAACGGTGATGGTTCGGCTCATGGTGGCGGAGCCCAGGACATTGGTGGCCACCAGCGTGATGACGTCGGTGCCGCCGGTGTGGTAGACGATGTTCAGCGTGCCACCGTTGACCATAGTGTCGGCCTGACCTGCTGCCGCCATAGTGGAGTGCCAGGTGTAGGTGACACCCTCGAGGAGACCTGCCTCCAGGGTTGCGGTGTAAGAGAGTGTGTCGCCGGTAGTGACGGTGGCAAACCCTTCAATTACACCCTGCAGGTTGCCGGTGACATTGACTGTGCAAGTGGCGGTGTCGATGCCGTGGATGTTGGTGGCTGTCACGGTGACGGTGTCGATTCCCGCGGAGGTATAAACCACCTGTTGGCTGGCACCAATGTTCACCACATTGCAGGGCAGCGTGTGGCTCCACGCGCAGGTGAGGCCTGCCGTGTCGCCGGCAATGAGGTTGGCACTGAAGTAGACGGTGTCCCGTAGCGCCATCGCTGTGGCAGGATGCATGATGAGTATCTCAGGCGGCACCGTGTCGTACTGCACCCCGGTGACGGCAATGTCGTCAATGTAGAGCGCCCACTGGTCATAGCAGTTGAAGTGGCGGAAGGCCACCCAGACGGTCTGCCCGTTGTAGCCTGCGAGGTTGACGCTTTTTCTAGTCCATGTCTCGGCCTCAGCGGCGGTGACGGTAGCCTCATACAGAGGCACGGTGCTCACAAAGGCGTCCACTGTCGGGAGGGTGGTAGAGACATAGACTGCGTAGTGCTCGGCATAGTAGTTGTTGTTGGTCATATAGGTGCGCTGCCACCACTCCAGTTGCAGGCTGTCGCTCATGATGCGCAGGGGCGGGCTGACGAGGAAGTTGTCGGGTGTCATGGATACACCGCCGACCGGATGATACGACTCAGAAGCAATTCGCTGGGTGCCGCTGTGGGCGGGCACATTGCCACCGGAGCCGATGAGCGAGAGAGACCAATTGTAAGGGTACTCGTCGTTGTCCAGTGTTGTCCATCCCGCCATCCCTCCTTCGAAGTCCTGCAGGTAGGGAAAGTTACTGATAGCAATGCCGTTGTCCACCGTCACCACCATCCAGGCGGTGTCGATGCCGTAGATGTTGGCGACCACCACGCTTACGGTGTCGATACCTTCGCTACTATAGGTGATGTTGAATACCGTATCGGTAGATGTAGCCGTAGGCACCAGCGTGGAGTGCCACTGGTAAGAAAGACCCGTGGCCGAGCCTCCGAGGAGTGAGACTGAGTAAGTATAGTTCACTGCGGTCACCACCGAGTCAAATCCCGTTATCATCGAGAGCTCGGGAATTGTCGGATTCTTGAAGGTGATGCCGTCGAGATGGAAATGCCATACGTCGTGGCAGCCAAAATGACGGAAAGCTATCCGCACGGTATCACCCACATAAGCAGACAGGCTCACCTGCTGCTCCACCCAGTCGGCCGCATCGGCGGCAGCGAGCGTAGTCTCAAAGAGAGGAGCCGAAGACAGGAAGGCGGAGGTGTCGGAACCAGTGGTGGAGACATAGACCGCATAGTGTTCAGCATAATAGATTGTGCTGTGAGCCCTGTGTTGCCAGCAAAGGAGCAGCTCGTTGTTCACCACAATGGGCGGGCTGACGAGCCAGTTGTCGGGCGTAAGGGCACCAGAACCCTGCAGATACGAGGCTGAGCTAATCCAACAGCTATCCGGAACGGAGTAGCCACTGATAGCCATCTGGGTCCATCCGTGGCCGTCGCCATCGGCGTCGATAGCGCTCCAACCCGGAGCCAGACTGTCGCTGAAGCAAGGGGTGTAGGGGAATGACGTGATTGTTTGCCCCTGTATATGCATCGGCAGCAGCATGGCTGCAAACAGGGCAATAGATAAGAGTTTCTTTGTCATCAATTAATTAAAATGAGTAAACCATACTGAGTGAGAGGCGCAGGTTGCCGACAGGTTCGTCATATCCTGCGCGGGTGTATTCGGCTTCGCCGGTGAAGGAAAGACCATTCGAGGTGGTGTAGGTCAGGCGCGGCTGGATGCGCCAAAGGTACTCTATGTCGTGACCACGGCCGAGGCAGTGAACGAAGTTGGCATTGCCATAGTCAAGGTTCTTGGCGAAACCAAGGAAGAGGCCGGGACGCCAATGGCCGTTGTTGCGCTCGATGTCAAGCCAGACGGTGTTGAAATGCCAGTCCTCGAAGGTGCTGTCGGCCAGCATGAGGTAGCCGCCGAGGGAGCAGCCTTCGTAGAGGCTGTTGTTAAGAAGGGTCTGGGCTTTGATGGTGACAGGGCCAATGTTGACTTTGCCGAAGATAGACCAAGAGAAGGAGGAGTAGAGGTCGGTGGAGGGCTGCACGGCGGTATAGGCCGTCTGTACCTGAGGCTGAATAGTCTTGAGATTGACGGCGGCACCGAAGAAGATATATTCTCCGCGGAAACGCAGCTGGGCGTTCAGCTCAGGCACAAGGCTGTGGCGGGTGAAGAGGGTGCTGGAGGCGGGAGCGCCATTGAGGAGTCCCTGGCTCATATTGTCGAGCTGCCATGAGGCAGCAGCCACAGCCTCGATGCCGAGGAAGTAGTACTCATAGCGCACCTGTGGCTGACGGGCGTAGCAGTGGAAAGGAGCACCCATGTTCAGCGGGTTGGTCATGGGCATAATCTCGTGGATGACCATGGGGTACCAGTACTGTCCGGCCAACAGTCGGTGGCTAGAGATAAGGACATCATATTCGGGGGGGCCTTTTGAGATTTTGCGACGGTTTTCCCATAGCATGTCGATGTAGGCATGCCTTAGGCGCAGGTCGTTGATGGTGGCATTGGTGGAGCCTGTGAAGTCGCCCTCGATATAGGCGGAGGTCTTGGCGCCCAGCATCTCGGGACCCGTGATGCGGAGGCCCAGGCGCGCGGTGATGGCCAGCATATTGGCCTGCCAGCCGTCGTTAAGGTCGTTGCCGAGACTGTCAATCAGCACGGGCTTGGGGTAGAAGAGCATCATGTCCTCTCGCCCGCCCACCACCGAGCGACTGTCGGCGTAATAATGAGGATTGACGAAACCGTGCCAGTCGAGGGAGAATCCCGACTGGGCCCGGAGCACTCCGGATATTCCGAGTATCCCGAATACTCCGATAAGAGCTATCGTTTTCTTCATTTCTTGCTTCCTCCGGCCAGTGCAAGAATGAGTCCCAGGGCGACACCCAGCAAAGCGGCGAAGAGCACCTGCAGGTTGGCGGGCAGAATGAAGGTGATGGTGTGCATCGGGAACCAGAACAGCGGGATGGTCTTCTTGATGACGAGGTTCCACTGCACGTCCCAGTTGATCTTCTTACTCATGATCTCGCGCATCTTGATGGGACGGAAGAGACCTGCCACGGTGCCGCCGTTGTCGGTGATATGGATGTCGGTGCACTTGTGGAAGGTCATCATCACGGGGGCGAAGATGCTGTTCATCAGCACCGAGACGGCGAAGGCGATGCCGAGCTTGCCCCAGGTGAGTTCAGAGGCCGCGAAGACGGCGGCCAGCGACCCTTTGTCGCAGCCACCCACAGTCTCGAGGAAGGCGGGCACGCCGACCTTGAAGATGACCATGGACATGGCGATGGCCATGCCGAGGAATCCCCACACAATCATGCGTGGCAGCACGCCAAATCCGGGCTTGTTGTAGACCCCTTCGCGGATGCGCAGGGCCAGCATCTCGCCGAGGGTGGCGAGGATGGCGAACTTGAAGAATGCCATGATGTAGGGGTGGTTAGCGGTGGCCCAGTTGAAGCCTTCGGCGCAGTGGGTCTGCGGAATGGCGAAGAGTGCCGCCACCACGGCGACACAAGCGATTAGAATAAAGTCTCCTTTTTTCATCAATCTTTAAACTTTAACCATTATTAAAAGCTATACGTCGCTCCATCTTTGCCGTCCTTGACGGTGACACCGGCCTCCTTGAGAGCATCGCGTATCTTGTCACTGGTAGCCCAGTCTTTGTTGGCTTTGGCGGTGGCACGGATGTCGAGGATGATGTGCATCAGGCCGTCGATGAGGGCGGTGTTGTCGCTGGCGGCCTCGTCCTTCATGCCGAGAATCTCGAAGAGGAAGGTATCGAAGATCCACTTCAGCTCATCAATGTCAGCCTGCGAGAGTTTCATCTTGCCGTCGGCGGCGCTGTTGATAATCCTGGCGGCCTCGAAAAGATGGCTGATGACCGTCGGCGTGGCGAAGTCGTCGTTCATGGCGTCGTAGCACTTGGCGCGAAGCGCGGACACTCCATAATCTCCTGAAGCACAGGAATTTCCAGTAAGGCGCGACAGCGCTTTGTAGGCCTCCATCAACTTGGCGAAACCTTTCTCTGCCGCCTGCAACGCTTCGTTGCTAAAGTCGACGGTGGAGCGGTAGTGCGCCTGCAGGATGAAGAAACGGATGGTCATCGGCGAATAGGGCTGCTCCAGCATTTCCTTGCCGTCCTTGTCCTTATGGCTGCCGGTGAAGAACTCGTCGAGGGTGATGAAGTTACCCAGCGACTTGCCCATCTTCTGGCCGTTGATGGTAATCATGTTGTTGTGCATCCAGTAGCGGCAGGGGGCGTGGCCCGTGGAGGCTACGCACTGCGCTATCTCGCTCTCGTGGTGCGGGAAGACGAGGTCCATGCCACCGCCGTGGATATCGAAGGGCGAACCAAGGTATTTGGCGCCCATGGCGGTGCACTCGGCATGCCAGCCGGGGAATCCGTCGCTCCAGGGCGAGGGCCACCGCATGATATGCTCGGGAGCCGCTTTCTTCCACAGGGCGAAGTCGCCACTGAAGCGCTTCTCGTCCTGACCGTCAAGCTCGCGCGTGGTGGCCAGCATCTCGTCGATGACACGGCCGCTGAGCTGACCGTACTTATGGGTATCCTCCTGATATTTGCGCACATCGAAGTATACGCTGCCATTCGATACGTAGGCGTAACCGGCATCGAGAATGCTCTGCACCAATGCTATCTGCTCCATGATGTGGCCGCTGGCGTGAGGTTCAATGCTGGGGGGCAGCACATTGAGTCTCTCCATGGCGGCGTGGTAACGATTGGTGTAGTACTGGGCCACCTCCATGGGCTCGAGTTGCTCGAGGCGTGCCTTCTTGGCAATCTTGTCCTCGCCTTCGTCGGCGTCGTGCTCCAGGTGTCCCACATCGGTGATGTTGCGCACATAGCGCACTTTGTAGCCCAGATGCCGCAGATAGCGGAACACCACATCGAACGTGATGGCGGGACGGGCGTGACCCAGATGGCCGTCGCCGTAGACGGTAGGGCCGCAGACATACATGCCCACATGGCCCTCGTTGATCGGCCGAAAGAGTTCTTTCTGCCGACTCAAAGTATTGTAGATTAAAAGATTTTGTTCCATATTATACTATATATTAAAGTGCAAAAATACAAAAAAAATATCACTTGCCGCCACCATATCAAAAATATTTCGCGGGCTTGTACGTTGTAATTGGAGAAGATAGGCAGTCCAAGACCTCAGAATAACCGATGAAGCGCCAAACAAGTACCACGCTCTTTTTTGTGCAAATCAACACTTTATATATCGGCACAAAATCTTTTTTTCAACAAATGTAAGATTTGCCCTAAAATTGAGTATATTATTATTGTAAGGGCTTCCTTTCGGGAAAAAGAAAAAAAATGAAAATGAAAAAAATGATTATTTTGGGACTGATAGCTCTGATGGGTTTAACCGGGCATTCTGTCCATGCTCAGATTAGCTTGTGCAACGACACGGTGTTCCCTTTCCTTGAGACTTTCGACGATAGCGGATTCGTCTGCTGGCAGATGCTGGAGGGCAGCAACTGGCAGCTCATCCAGCCTGGCACTGGCAGCGGAAATGGACCGAACAAGAGCATGGTCTCGTCG
>Ga0310696_10005733_pt1 | contig 14896 bp, 11 predicted proteins | sample AusTroGonzalo_MG_4_FD_203885 | JGI IMG/M metagenome (GOLD analysis project Ga0310696, IMG submission 203885) | Bovine rumen microbial communities from tropical cattle in Woodstock, Queensland, Australia - Gonzalo_02 (v2) (version 2) | ecosystem: Host-associated > Mammals > Digestive system >...
GCGCAACGGAAGATAGTGTTTGTATGTTGTCTTTTCCTGAATACGGTTGACTCCTTTCAGGCTCTTTTTTTTGCATTTGCCTACCCGTACGAAAAAGTGGGTTCGAAGTAGCTTTTTCTCTGCTAAACAGTGCTTTTTCTTTAGAAATCGACGTTTTTTCCATCCCCCTTGAAAACTTTTCCATGGGTACCGCATATGGAAAAAGCTTATGTCTATGATTTTCAGCAAGTTACGTCTGCAAAAAACATCAAAATTTTCCATGGGGTAAGTGATTGTCGTTTGAAAAAAATGTTGTAACTTTGCCCCCGAGAACAAATAAAACGAAAAAAATATGAAAAGACTGGTTATTTTATTGTTGATGATTTGCCCAATGTTGGCAAGTGCCCAAACAGTATCGAATGTACAAAACAGCGGCTGCCTGAGTGAGACACGTGGGGCAGAGTCCCAGAGGGTACCGACGATTATCTTGACAAAAGAGGGAAGCACCTTGTCTGTACAACTGCTAGACTATGAAAGTGACTGCTGCACAGAGGACTTTAATGTGACATTCAGTATTGCCAGTGGCAGCAATTATGATGTCTGTGAGGTATCTATCAGTCCCATTAGTGAGGATTGTGATTGCGTATGCCCGTACAACGTGTCGTTCACAGTTCAAGACTTGGCACCCAATGAATTTTACCTATACTGCTGGTGGTATAAAGGAATGGTTAATTTGACGGAAGGGGAACCGTTGGTGTTGGAATACAAGGTTATGACGGAGGATGTGATGATCAACGAGACAAACTTCCCAGATGAGAACTTCCGCAACTACTTACTCAGTCAGAAATATGGCAAGGATGGTGTGCTGACTGAAGAAGAAATAGCGGAAATCACTAAGATTGAAATACCTCCCTATAGTGAGTGCAAAAACTTACAAGGTATAGAATTCTTCACAGCACTAAAGGAATTAGACTGCCACTTCACTTTGGTGACTTCGCTAGATATGTCAAATAACACTGAATTGCAAAGTTTGACCTGCTACGTTAGTGGAATAGAGACGCTCAATGTATCAAATAACAAAAAGCTATCATATCTAAATTGCTCAGATACAAAACTGACATCACTTGATGTGTCTGGATGCACTGCTCTGAATTGGCTGGCTTGCGAAGAAAACGAACTAACTGAACTTGATGTATCAAAAAATACGGCATTGGAACGTTTGATCTGCTACGATAATCAACTGACTTCACTCAATGTGTCTGGATGTACGGCACTCACAAGGATAAACTGCGGAGACAACCAACTGACTTCACTCGATGTGTCTGGATGTACGGCACTCACCGATTTATATTGTTCAAAGAATAAAATCAAGGGCGAAGCAATGGATGCATTGATAGAGAGTTTGCCAATAGCCAGCAATAGCCACATATATGTCATCAATAATAATGAGCAAAATGTGATGACAACAACCCAGGTAGCAGCCGCTAAGGCAAAAGGCTGGATACCATATTATACTATAGATAATAGTACATGGATTGAATATGCTGGAAGCGAACCAACACCTCAGGATGATTACCATCCACTTCTTGAAGAAGGTAAAGCGTGGACCTATCATTATCATGGATATAATGGTCGAGAGTTTAATGTGGGTCGCATCATTGATGGTGACACTATTATCAGTGGACAGGCGTATAAGAAAATCTATGACAAAGTCGGAGGGCAATATCAGTATGCCCTACGTGAAAAAGGGAAGAAGGTATATATGGTCGATGACCATTATGAAACGGAATCGTTGCTGTATGACTTCAGTAAGGATGCCGGCGATGTCATTGATGAATTAGTATATCCATTAATCGTGGCGAGCGTTGACACGATTGATATTTATGGTGTCAAATTCCGTCGCATGCGTGTTCAGGATGCTAACCAACCTGTAGAAGAGTGGGACGATGAAATGATTAATATGTACAATTTCTGGATTGAGGGTGTCGGTTCAGAATGCCTACTTGAATCAAGCATAAGAGGAAATGGCAATTACTATAATCTATTGTCCTGTCAAATAAACGGAAGGGTATATACCCAGCAAGAGCTATTGGCTACCAATCCGAAAAAGATAGGTTTAGATCAATATCTTCCATTTGTGCAAGCAGAAAAAAGGTGGACAGTCAATCAATTGTATGTGGGCAAAGAAAACTTGGACGAGATGACATACACTTTGTCATACGATGAGGTATCCGAAAATGGGAATCAATATTATCCTATGTCGAGAAGCCTCAATGGCAATCTTGTGGATGATGAACCCGTTTTGATACGTGAAAAGAACCGCAGAGTATACTTACACTTCCCTTACACAGAATATGAATATCTGTTGTTCGACTATTCTCTTAAGAAAGGCGATACATATTGGACCTATTCGTTAGATGAGCGAAAGGCAGTGAAATATGAGGTATTGTCAGTCAGTGACTTTACGGAAGGACCTGAGTTCGTCTATCGTGAGTATGATGAAAAGGGCGATAGTATGAAGACCTGTGTACGCTATCTGCGGAAATGGGTAGTTGAGCGAACAGATATGCCTATACAGAAAACATGGATAGAGGGTGTTGGCAGTCTCGAAGGTCCTTTGGCAAACTTCTATGATGCTGCACGAAATTCGGGCCGAGACTATCTGGCATACGTTGAACTGGGCGTGGGGGATTACCTGCCATTCGAGTTCTATGACACAGTAACACATCAATGGCACGGATGCAACCTGCCAACAGGAGCAGAGGATAACTGGGATGAAGACTTCCATAAACTCACTTACGAATTAGAAGGCGACCGTTTGCATATCTATGGGGAAGCACTTACACAATGCGCTCCAAACAACTATGCTTATTTCAAGGAAGAGCCGACCGAAGATCCACTCACATATCGAATCCGTTTCTACATACAAGAGGTGGAGCCAATGGTGGACTGCATGGCTCTCCACGCCACAAACTTCTATGTCTCAGGTTTCAATCCAAACCTCAACTACATCGTTGTTGATAATCAGGGTGTGGAGCATCCTGTCATCAACCGGACACCTCAGGATGACTACCGTCAGTTTGTAGAAGAAGGTAAGGTATGGAAAGTCGGCATTTGGTCAGGTAATCCTGTACGGATGGTAGAGTATTTCTATTTTGATGGCGACACCATTGTAGGTGGGAAGGCATGTAAGAGGATGTGGTGTCAGCAATATGGCAACGAAGGCAACTGGTATTTTGATGGGTTGTATAGAGGTGAGGAGCCAAATAAACAACTTTATTACATAGGCGTTTTCTATGAGGAAGATAAGAAGGTGTATTTCCAGCCGTGGGAAGATCAATTGGGAGGATTGTATGCGAATGATTTCTGGCTGTTGTACGACTTCTCTGTTATGCCTGGCGACACTATCTTCGACTATGTGATGACAGCAAAGGCATCAGGTGGAATGCCAGAATTCAAAGGAACTTACTATGACCTGACTCCATACACAGAACCGAAAGAATATGAAGAGCCATTATGGAATAATCGTTGGCTGGAAGGTGTAGGTAGAGCAGACGTCCCCTATTACAATCTCTATAATGGAGAAACAGGACACTACACATTCCTGATGTCATGTACGGTTGGTGATGAAGTCATCTACCTTGATGATCAATATGAGGATGGGGCCACTCCAAGCATGGAGACCAAGAAGCGTCGATTCGACTTCACCCATACGGTCAAGATACAGCCGAAGACACCTCGTAGAGGAGAAGAAACAACTCTGTATGGTGAATACAACGAAAAGTCGCTCGACATCCGACTCGATCCTCTCGACGAAGCTTACTCGGTATGCATCACCAATCAGAAGACAGGTGAAACCCTCTATGAGAAGAACATCAATGCAGGCAGCATCGTAGCCCTGAACATCGACATCTCCAAGTATCCAGAGGGGCAGTATAAGATTTCGATTGACAACAGCAACGAGACCTTCAATGGTGTGTTCGATACAACAGCGACTGGAATCAACGAAATCGTAAATGGTAAATGGTCAAATAGTAAATCAATCTACAACCTACAGGGTCAGCGCATCAACAGATTGCAGAATGGATTGAATATTGTGGATGGGAAGAAGATTTGGGTGAGATAAAGCCCCTCTCCAACTCCCCCGAGGGGGAGAGAACTAGCTTAGTAGGTTAATAGCTTTTTGATGAATAGTTTGGAGTATTTGTAAATTTGCAGTTACAATCAAAATTATACAATTAAAAATAGAATCAATTATGGCAAAGAAGAGTACGACATTAAAAGTAGGCAATAGTCTCACTATTTATGATAGTTTCAAGTGTCCTTTGGATGTCAGTTTTGAGGCTAGACCAAGTAATATGCCATAAATATTACCAATTTAATGATTTTGCTTATTGTTTTTATGCAAGATTTCCAATTGTTTGGGATTTATATGGATGAAAAACTTTATATTTGCAACATATTTTAAAAGAATTACAAATCTACTTAATACGAATGCTTATGAAACGGTTAAATTTCTTTATGCTCAGTATGGCGATAGCCATCTGTGCAAGCGCACAGTTCAAGAGTTCTGTGTGGATGGTGCCTAATGATATGTATATGGGACCTCAGATTTCCTTCAACTTCTCGTTGGTGTGCAGGAGCATGGGTGTGGACCGTGAAGAGTTCGGACCGATACTGAAACGTTGGTTAGATCCCAACAGAAACAAGAATACGGACTACGAGGACATTCACTTGATGTATGCCACTTCGGATGCCAACCTTCCGGAAGCGGGCGGTGATACGCACGGCAGCTTCATGTTCACGGCTGACGGCAGCTATACGAAATGGGGGACGGAAGAGAATCCTGTTATATGGGGAGGACAAGCCACGCTCGACCTGAAGATGAACACGCTGTATTTCAATGTCTATGTGACGCCAACTGCCGTTTTGGGACTTTATGGAGAACCATTGGTGAAGGCGGGCGACCAGCTGCATGCCACATTTGCCGTGGAATATGAGGGCAAGGTGGCAACGTTCGACATCACTATTAATTTGTCTGACGTGAGTAAGGGCAACGAGATTCCGCTCATCACGCTCGACAAGGTGGGCGAGAAGTCTGTCAATATGAAGTATACCGTTGGGAGAAACTGCGTCACCAACCTGAACCTCGACTCTATCGCAACGTGCTTCGGTGAGGATGTGCGCGGTGGTAATCTTCAGGTATATGTATATGCCAACAACGATAAGAAGACTCTCACCGACCGCTTTATTTATGGTCAGTCGTCGGCCCTCATCCTCGATGACGACTTTGTGGAGTGGAAAGAACCATACGACAGACGTTATTTTGCCTTTTATTATTTCCCTCTTCCTCAAGAAATTGCTATAAATCCATCATCTGCAGATGCATACGCAGAGGGTGAACATGTTACAGGCTCGGTCTTCCTCGTTGCTGACGGGAAGTACTTTGAACTGATGATGGACGTGCAGTTCGGCGATTCGGAACAGGAGGAACGTAACTTGGCTGTAGTGTCCTCTGCTGAACAATGCGGTAAGTTCACACGAATCGTGAACGTAGAGCCGACAGACATGTGGGGAGGCATCCATGAACCGACAGCAGTGTTCAGCCTTCCCATCATTGCCAAAGCACTGGGTGTCGACTGTGACGAACTGCTGAAAGCCTTTACCGACTGGAAAGACGGCAAGCTCACAGCTGACGGAACAGAGATGATCTACAACCTGTCGGATCACGCATCGACCAAATACACCTCGGGAATCGGCGGCTACTGGATGAATAGAGACGGCAAGGTGGTAAGTTATAGTTACGTTGGTGACTGGGGATGTGAGCTCAATGTCAATAGGACGATGAAAGAACTGCGGTTCGTGCTGTCCCAGAAACCAGATGCGTTGAAAGACGGCGATGTATGCAGCGTTCAGCTGGGCATCTGCTACAAAGGCCGTATGGCGGTCTTGGAAATCATCATGAACGTCAAGGATGGCGACAGTGGTGAACTGATTGCATTGAACAGCTTGCAAAAGGTTGGCGAGCAGGTCTTGACAGGTGCATTTTCCGACCCGTCGGACAGGCTGAAAATAAAGCTCGATCTTAACGGTATTGCCTCTCTGTTCGATGGCGATGTAGTAGGCAAAGCCCTGAAACTCTATGTGATGAGTGATGCAGAGAATCAGTTGCTGACCGACCGCTATTCGTATGAGATATCACCAAGTGTGACCCTCGACATAGAGGGAACGGAATTCAATGATTACAGTTCGCACGAGTATTACGTGCTGTCCTATTCACCATACGAGAATTTGTTTATCATCACGATGCATCCCGATGCATTCAAGGGCGGGCAAAAGTCGTCCGGTTCCGTGTTCCTAGTTTCCGGCAACCAGTACTATGAACTGGTGATGGACATTCTGTTCGGCAGCGAACAGGACGAGAAGACACATTTCGACATCCTTGCCACTGAGCAGATGGATGTGAAGCTGATGCTGACAGGCGACTACTATACATATCTGAATAGGCAGACAGGTGAGTATGCACTTGTACAGACTCCTATTGACTGGTCGGGAATTGTCGAGCAGCTCGGTACGGAGAGCCCTGTGCTCTATGCAGAACAGCAGAAAGACGGCAACATCATCTACAGCTGCCGTTACAACGCAGCCCCCGGACAGGGCTTCTGGTTCGCAACAGACGGCCAGAATGCATATAGAACGTCGTTCTTCGGGAAGGAAACAAAGGTAGGAATGTATTATTCCGACGGTTCGTTCAAGTGGTATGAGGAGCCATTCGTTTATACGAAGGCAGGAGAAACATACATCCTCAATCTCTACTTCGCTAACCCAGGAAAGGGTACAGCCGTGAAATATACAATCAACGTAGAGTTCGTAAACGAAATCAACAACTCACAACTTTGCCACGTACGCCGCCTGCCTGCAGGAATGGGTACATCAACAGGAATCGACAACCTCACCCCAACCCTCTCCCAAGGCGAGGGAGTTATATACAACCTCCAAGGTCAGCGAACCAATGGCTTTCAGAAGGGATTGAATATTGTGGATGGGAAGAAGGTGATGGTGAAGTAGGGACTAGAACTACGAATCCAATGATTCTCTGAAACAATACAAGTGGCGTCCTGCGGACGCAGTAGAGTTTTTCCCCCTTCGCACACCCCCTTCGGTTCCCCCGTCATCGGGGGACAGGAATCCCCAAGGGGAGAGGCTGGCGCCACTTGTTGTTAACAGGAAAGAATAAGGCGATAGCGTGCGCCACCAAGGAGCATAACGACTCCTTTATATTCGAGTTCGTAGAGACAACTGCTGACAGTATGGAAGTTCAGACCTGTCTCTACAACGATCTGGTTCACTTGTTTGCTATCACATTGACGCAAAACATCTACAATTGCAGTCTCATTAGGTGTCAGTTGAGGGAATAACACTTGTTGCGTTGTTTCCTCCTTGGCATTGGATGATTCTTGCTTCCATCCCATCGTTTTCAAAAACTCATCAGCGTTGCATATCATCGTCGCTTTCTGGCGAGCAATGAGTTTATTGCAACCTTCGCTAAACTCATCTGTGATACGGCCAGGGAAAGCAAAGACATCACGATTGTATGACGAAGCCAGTTCGGCTGTGACGAGTGCTCCACCATGAGCAGCACTTTCAATGACAATTGTAGCATCTGACATTCCTGCAACAATGCGATTGCGACGTATGAAATTCACCTTCTCAGGAGTGGTTCCGCTGAGATATTCTGTGAGCAACCCACCCTTTTCAATCATTTTGACAGCTGTCTGGCGATGCAAGGCAGGATAAATACGATCGAGTCCATGGGCCAGAATACCGACAGTGGACATCGAATTCTGTAAAGCTGCTCGATGGGCATGAATATCGATACCGTATGCCAATCCGCTGACGATGAGGATATCGGGGCATTCACGCTGAAGGTCGGCAATGAACTCGCGGCATATATCCTTGCCATATTGGGTACAACGGCGAGTGCCTACAATATTGATGACATGCCGACAGTTGAGGTCTGTATTGCCACAGAAAAAGAGTATGATGGGTGCATCATTACATTCCAAGAGCCGCTGAGGATACTCGGAACTATTCATTGGATAAGCTTTGACATGCTTCTTCTCGATAAACTCGTACTCCTTCTCTGCCAGTCGGATGGCATCATCGCATTGATTGAGTGCCTCCTTCAACGATGGAGTAGCATCAGGAATAAGGTTTGTAATGTGCTTGCGATGTTCGAAAATAGCTGCAGCAGACCCTACTTCATCGTAGAGGCGTTTGGCTGTGACAAGACCTATGTGAGGCAGATTGGACAGCGCAATGGAGCAGATGATTTCACGCGAGTCTGACATTAATCAATAACCTATAAGCATTACCTAAAGGATATCCATTTCACTCAGTTCACCATTGACAACACAAACCGTATCGACAACCCCTTTGAGGGCGAGTTTCATATCGCTCTTACGATAGATGTCCTGATAGAAGATATATTTGAAGCGGTCGTGAACATAACGTGAGCGGACAACAAATTCATCACCACTCTTCAAAGGAGTCTTGAAGCGCATGGTGATGGCGCTCACTACGGCATCAATGCCCTGAGCATGCAACTGAGCAAAGCTTACTCCCAAGGAAAGCAAGAACTCATGACGTGCATGTTCAAGATAATGCTGATAGTTGGCATTGTTGACAATGCCTTGAAGGTCGCATTCGTAATCGCGAACCTTCAAGGACAATTCATGTTGATAATTACCATTTACCATTTGACCATTTACCATTGAACATTTTACATTGGCTTTGGCCATTAGCTTACTTGGCTTCCTGCTTTCACTTCATGTTCTACTGTGGTGACGCTGATGGTACCGTCGTAGTTCTCTGCAGAAAGTATCATACCCTGACTCACGAGTCCGTTCTTGAACTCGCGAGGTGCCAGATTAGCGATAAACAGAACTTGTTTGCCTTTCAGTTGTTCTGGTTCGTACCACTGGGCAATACCTGAAACAATCGTTCGTTTCTCTAGTCCATCATCGATGAGGAACTTCAAGAGCTTCTTCATCTTTGGTACACGTTCGCATTCAAGAACAGTTCCAACACGGATATCGAGTTTCTGGAAGTCGTCGTAAACGATGGTCGGCTTCACAGGCTCAGCCTTTGCATTTGCTGCCTCATTGGCTTTGAGGGTTGCTTCAAGTTTATCCATTTGCTGCTGAATGGTTTCGTCTTCAATCTTCAAGAAGAGCAACGATGGTTCGCCCAACTGCTTACCAGCTGGCAAGAGATCGGTCTTACCAAGATCCTCCCAGTTGAGGGTATCCATACAAATCATCTGACGCAGACGTGCTGACGAGAATGGAAGGAATGGCTCGAAGGCAATAGCAAGGTTGGCTGTGAGCTGGAGTGAGATATAGATAACTGTCTTTACTCGCTCTGGATCGGTCTTGATGACTTTCCAAGGCTCTTCGTCAGCTATGTATTTGTTGCCAATACGTGCCAGATTCATTGCTTCCTTCTGAGCATCGCGGAACTTGAAATCCTCAAGCAGGGCTTCCACGCGTTCTTTTACTTGCGCAAACTCTGCAAGGGCTGCACGGTCAGTATCTGTTAGTTCTCCACATTCTGGAACGATGCCATTGTAGTATTTCTTCGTCAGTTGAAGTGCACGATTCACAAAGTTGCCATAGACTGCCACCAGTTCATTGTTACAACGTGCCTGGAAATCGGACCATGTGAAGTCGTTGTCTTTAGTTTCTGGTGCGTTAGCTGTGAGGACATAGCGCAGCTCGTCCTGACGATTAGGCAGTTCCTCCAGATATTCATTGAGCCATACAGCATAGTTCTTGGAAGTGGAAATCTTGTTTCCTTCCAGATTTAGGAACTCATTGGACGGAACATTATCGGGCAGGATGTAATCGCCATGTGCTTTCAACATCGAAGGGAATACGATGCAATGGAACACAATGTTATCCTTTCCGATGAAGTGGATGAGCCGGCTTTCTGGGTCTTGCCACCATTGTTGCCAAGTTCCCCATTTCTCTGGATTGGCATCACAGAGTTCCTTGGTGTTGCTGATATAACCAATAGGAGCATCGAACCACACATAAAGCACTTTTCCTTCTGCCCCCTCAATAGGTACAGGAATACCCCAATTGAGGTCACGGGTGACAGCACGAGGTTTGAGGCCACTGTCAAGCCAACTCTTGCATTGCCCATAGACATTGGGACGCCACTCCTTGTGTTCCTGTAGAATCCACTGCTCCAACCAAGGTTGATATTGATCAAGGGGAAGGTACCAATGTTTGGTGGCTCGCTTCACCAACGGATTTCCGGTCACGGCATTGTAGGGGTTGATAAGTTCGTCAGGTGAGAGGGTGCTACCGCATTTCTCACATTGGTCTCCGTATGCTTCGGGTGCATGACACTTAGGGCATTCGCCACGGATATTACGGTCGGTAAGGAATTCGCCTGACTGCTCGTCGTAATACTGTTCACTCTCAATCGCAATGAACTTACCCTCATCGTAGAGTTTCTTGAAGAAGTCGGCTGCAAATTGATGATGAATCTTTGACGTGGTACGACTATAGACATCAAATGAGATACCGAATTCTTCGAACGATTTCTTAATGATTTGATGATAGCGATCTACGACATCCTGAGGAGTGCACCCCTCCTTGCGTGCCCTGATGGTTACAGGAACACCATGTTCGTCGCTACCTCCCACAAAGAGCACATCCTTGCCTTTCAAGCGAAGATAGCGCACATATATGTCTGCTGGCACATACACACCTGCAAGATGTCCGATATGTACAGGACCGTTTGCATAGGGAAGTGCCGATGTTACTAATGTTCTTTTCATTCTTTTCGATTATTTATGAACTAAAGTTCCTATATTCTCTCCTTCTATCACTTTCTTGAGGTTGCCAACGATATCCATGTTGAACACATAGATAGGCAGATTGTTGTCCTGACACATGCAGATGGCTGTGAGGTCCATCACTTTCAGGCCACGTGACAGAACCTCGCTATAAGTGATGTCGTTAAACTTAGTGGCAGTAGGATCTTTTTCTGGGTCGGCTGTATAAACACCGTCAACACGTGTGCCTTTCAGCATGACATCAGCTTCGATTTCGATGCCACGTAGGCTACTTCCTGTGTCAGTCGTGAAATATGGATTGCCCGTACCTGCGGAGCAGATAACCACTTCGCCTTTCTCCATAGCTTCAATGGCTTTCCATTTGGTGTAGAACTCACCAATAGGCTCCATGCGGATAGCAGTAAGCACACGACTCTTGCATCCTACCGCTCCTAAGGCGCTACTTAGGGCCAATGAGTTGATGACAGTAGCACACATACCCATCTGGTCACCTTTTACGCGATCAAATCCTTTACCTGCACCACTAAGTCCGCGGAAGATATTTCCTCCACCAATCACAATACTAATCTGCACTCCCAAATCATGTATTTCCTTAATCTGGCGCGCATAGTCATTGAGACGGTTAACGTCTATACCATATCCTTGTTCGCCCATCAGACTTTCTCCGCTGAGCTTCAACAGTATTCTCTTAAATCTCATATTTGTTTGTTACTTAGTTGCTCCATTCCGTGTACCGCCTGTCCAGTTGTCAGTTCCTGCCTTGATATCCGTAGCAGCACTATTTGATACGGTGATTGAAATATCACCTGCTGTCTGGTTCAGGGTCTGGTCGGCTTTGATACCGAAGCACTTGGACTGGTCAGCTGTGTTGGTACCACCGCTGACGACGAGTGAAACATCTGTTCCTGTGAAATCCAGGAATCCACCATTGAGCGTAGTATCAGTAGTTTTTGTGGTTTTCTTACCACGAATACCTCTCGAACCATTTGCAGAGACGGTACCTGTGATCTTTCCTCCTGAGAATGTGCCCTTATAGACCGTGCGGATACCTTCTGAGATAATACCGCTGACAGCTAAAGAAACATTACCACCTGACATGGTGAACAGGCTGTCACATTTGATACCTGAGCCTTCTTTTTGTGACACGTTGAGTGTGAGGTTTCCTCCTTTAATCTTTACGTTTCCGTAATCATCAGAATCGATACAGTCACTACCACAATTTGAGATGTTAACAGTACCTCCATTCATACGGAAAATGTTGTCTTCGGTATTACCTTTTTCACCCTTACCACAATGGATTCCATCGCTTACTGCCCCAAGAATGTTGATGGTTCCCAAAGAACCTTTGAGTTCGATGTATTCCTTCGCAGCAATGGCATGTTTAAGATTACCTTTGACGTTAAGGGTTCCTGCACCCTTGAACTCTGCATGTCCCTTGGTATAGAGAGCTGCTTTCTGGTCACCTCCGGCATAGTCTGATAAGGTGTTGGTAGTACCCTCTTGCAAGATGAAGTCAATACGTTTACCACATTCAATGTCTAAAGCAGCACCTTTTCCACTTGTCAGTGATACGCCCCCCAATATGACAGTCAACTTGTATTCTCCATTGATGGTCAATGAACCGTTTGTAGAACTACCCTCAAGGTAATAGGGATATTCCTGAGTGGTGTTTGTGCAGTTGATGACCACATGAGAACTGTTCCCACTTGTACAAGTAACACCTGAAAACGATGCAGGAATAGTCACTGTTGCGGTTGAACCATTATATTTCACATTGATTCTCTCGAATTGAGGTTCCTCAAAAGTGATACTGTCAATTTCAGAGATATCCTGTTCCTCGCCGGCAATTGATATCGTCATCTTAGCGGCATCGAACGTGATATCTCCTAATGACGCTATTTGGTATTTCGTGGTGTTGAAGCCTTTGCACACATATACGTTCTGGGCTTGAATGGGAATGATGGTTCCCACAGCCCATATTAATCCTAAAAGTATCTTTTTCATGATAGATTCATTTAATGATTTTGGATGTAATCATAAATCTTCAGCACATCTTGTGTGTCAACACTTCCGTCACCATTAACATCTTCTGCAGCACCTTCTGGCGAAGAGGCATTCTGCATAAACTCGTAAATCTTCAGAACGTCCTGTGTGTCCACACTACCATCTCCATTCACATCTTCAACAGTAGCAGAAAGTGTACTGAAATACATACGGCTAACAACGCTGATGGCAGTAGATTCTTTTGTACCGTTCTTCAGGTTCACCACGACATTCCCATTCTCAAACGTTAGTTTTTGAATGTCTGCCAATTTGTGCCCTGTCTGTTGGCTTGTATTGGCAACGATGTACAAAGTGTAATCGTCGGCAAATACACCAAGACTCATCAGGAGCACGACGGATAATACAATCAGTTTTTTCATTTTCGGTATTTTTTATTTGTTATAATCTATTAGAAATCGACTTTATAGCCTAATCCTACCAAATGCCCGTTCACTTCGTCATCGTCATCCTCTGTGGTATATCGATAGAATACAGTCAATTTGTTGTTCTTGTTAATCTTGTAGTCATATCCACCCATGAACTTCCATTTGTTGGCTTTGTAATTGAGTCCACAACCATATTCTATAGAAGCTACAATATCAATAGGGAATCCTTTGATATCATACGAGGCAGACAAACGCGAACGTAGGACGGTTTGGTCTTTGTGCCCTTTTGATGTAGGATCTGGCTTAGAATATAGTTCATCATCATCGTTGAATCTCCATTTATTCCGTCCGATGGAGTCAACATCACAGAAATGGCTGTATTGGACAATCTCTTTCAAGCCAAACGACCAACGTTTGTTTGGGTCATAGCTTAAAGACAATCCCCCACTGGTACGATGACGATTACGCCAATAGCTATCTGTTTCGTTGTAAGCATAAGTTCTTGTACCATCAGCCTCTGTAATGAAATTATCTTCTTTGATTTCTTTTTCTGCCAAATTATAGGTCCACAGATATTCGAATCCGGCATTTGCTTTTAAAGTGATTTTCTTATCCAAAGACTGGTAGAGACGATAGGAGAGACCTGCTCCGACAACAAAACGATCGATGCGTTCTGCGTCATCTTGGGTACGCATACTTCCTTCAAATTCGAATTTCAGTCCTTTGGCTATTTTCGTTTCTCCGGCAATACTCAAATCATATCCGAAATCGTCTTGAGCCATTCCGGATAGACTAATAGCAATGATGCAGAACAGAAGTGAAAGTCGCTTAATCATAATACTTTGGCATTTTGCGTAATGAGTCGTCATTATCCGTATTATCGTCTTCTGTATAATATACCTTAATGAGTGCCATATCCTTCAAGAAGTCAAGTGAACCAATGGCAACTTCTTTAATGTTGAGACCTGTACGTTGTTTCAAGTCTTCAATCAGTTCGGCGCGTTTCTCAGGAGCAATGAGATCAATTTTGTCATACTTAATATATTTTGTGCTGAGGCTCGTAACCCATTTCCCGCCCTCGGCAATCCAAATGACAGCGATAAACAGCAGGTTGGTAACCAGCAACTCTGTCATAGAGGTGAGTTCTGGAGCCAGGAATTCAGGATGCTTGTCTGAGATGTCTGCCGTCCAAGCCAAACCATTGATGGCTGCAAGAGAAATGATCAGGAACAAATAGGTCATTTCGCGAATTGGCACAGATTCTGTTCTGTAACGCATAATACAGAAAATTGCAAAAAGACCCATTGCGATACCTGTCTTCAGTTTGGCATCGCCCATCAAATGAATCAGCATGAAGATTCCAAATCCCACAAGGATATATGTGAAGAAGAAGTCGACTCTTCTACTCTTTGGGAAATAGAATTTTCGTGCAATGATGACTGAAAATAGAGTATTGATAATCAGACGAAACAATAAGTCAAGCAGTCTGCAATAGTCGCTGGTAATCAGCGAGAAAAAGTCATTGATTGATTCCATGTGTTAGTTATAATTTTTAAGTTATTAATTCTGTTTTTAATTTGTCTTGTGAGTCATCCATTCGCGCTCATCTTGATTGATTTTA
>Ga0310696_10005734_pt1 | contig 14895 bp, 7 predicted proteins | sample AusTroGonzalo_MG_4_FD_203885 | JGI IMG/M metagenome (GOLD analysis project Ga0310696, IMG submission 203885) | Bovine rumen microbial communities from tropical cattle in Woodstock, Queensland, Australia - Gonzalo_02 (v2) (version 2) | ecosystem: Host-associated > Mammals > Digestive system >...
AAGGCCGTTTACAGTAATTCCACTAATGCGCACATGAACAAGTGGAAGTGGTTTGTCGCGGGCGATGAGAAGCGGCAGGCTGTTCTCGCGGCGGCGCTGGACTGGGTGTCGAAAGGGCATGTCAGGGAGTATCTGAAAGACCACCGCTATAGTGCCGACATATCGGAACTGACTGCGTATTTCGATAGCGTCATCGCGTGGATTGGCGGCGTATTCAAGGACACGAAGAGCGAGATGTGCGGACTTGAGTGGGGGCGGCTATATGAGGCATACCACGATAAGCCCTACGATCCCGACAAAATCTGGAAGCGAGTCGAGGAACTTTATGCCGACGCGGACAACGAGATTGTCACGAGTAGGCGCAACATATTCGAGTATCTCCTTGGCGGCGAGCATCATCCGGAATTGTTGAAGATACGCATATTCAAGAAAGAAGTCGCAAAGAGGGTTTATGCAAAGCAGACAGCCGAGGCAAAGGCCAATGGCGTCTCGAATTGTCCGATATGCGCGAGCGGACATCCGGCGAACGCAAGGCGCATCTACGACTTTAGGGAAATGGAAGCCGACCACGTTACGGCATGGTCGAACGGCGGAGATACAAGCGAAGAAAACTGCCAGATGCTCTGCGTGTCTCACAACCGCGCAAAGGGAAATCGGTAAATGTGGTATAATAGGAACCTGACAATGAATAAGCGCATGCTATTGATCGCCTTGCTGCCCCTTGCCGCATTTGCGGCGAGGGTTGAGGTCCTGCCGTCGCTGTCGGAGAGTCCGTACGCCGATACCGAGATCTCGACGAACGCCGCGATGTGCGACGTGTTGGTAACGGACAACAGATTCAGGCTTTCCATTGAACTTGACGCTGAGACGAACAACTGCCTGATGGTAGAGTTTGGCACTGACTCAGACTCGAACGGCTCGCTTGACAGGCATGAAGTCGATTTCGCCGTTGGCTGGGACTGCGGCGAATGGTGTTGGCGCGACCGCAGGGGCGGCTATGAAGATTCCGCAGCGGTTTCGGGTGGACGGCGTAGGCTTGACTGGGTTTGCTCGCTCGACGACGGCAAAAATGCGAAGTCGCTTGCGGCGACGAGTGCAGGCCAGGTTCTGTTCGGCGGTGGGGCGCCTTCGACTTTTTTCGATCCGAACTGGAATCTTGCCAGGATTGTCAGGCGTGGTTGCGGCGATACATCAGAGGGCGTGTCCTACAAGGTTTTCGTGGAACCGCTCCGCATCATATTGAGGTGACGTCATGCTGGATTTTGGATTGAGCCACGGACAGCTTGTGTTGCTGGGATTTGCGAGCCTTGCGCTTGTCATGGCAATTCCGCTTTTGCCGTTCCTCAAGGATTTCGTCCTTAGCCGTAAGGGGGCGTCTGCACTCTCCATTTTCATGTCGTGCCTCTTCGTCATCGCTGCGATAAAGGCCGGAGGGGAGAAGACGAACGGACTGATGCGAACCATGCCAATCGACTTCGGAGTTGCGCATCGCATAGAGTCCGTGTCGGGAATCGCAATGCGCAAGTCGTTGGCCAATCTGCGTTCGCAGTCGCCGTCGAGAACTGGAAAATGGGTGGGAAGATGGAACACGCGCGGAGCGTTCGACGATTCGTTCCGTTGCGAATTCGAAGACGGCTTCGTGTTTCCCGAAGGGACGAACCACCTTTCAGGCGTTGAGATTCTCGCGAGCGGCGAAATCTGGCGGACTCCGTTCGACACGAACTCTGTTGCATCCATCGGAATCCCCGTTTCAATCGTCCCCGGCGTTACGACTTTCGGCATTGAACATTCGCCGTCTAACTCTTATCTAATATCGTGGACCAACGCCGCCGTAAATCGGTCAACGAATGAATTGATGACAGCTTCTATTGAATTGTTCCGCAATGGCGACGTTGCAGTGACTACTAATGGCGTAGTGACTTACACTGAACGCGTGCTGCCGTTCGCGCACGTCGGATTCGGACAAGATGCCGAATGGGTTGCAGCGAGCTTTACCAACGCTACGGAAATTCTTGCGATGGGCTATCCGCAGTGGGTTGACGCGCAGGTGGGCGAAGGCCTGACGAACGGTTTGTACGAATTCACCGCGACATTTCCCGATGATCAGCCGGAGACGATACAGCTTCTAGTCGGAGATTTTTCAATTGCGGTAACAAATGCCGGCGATTACGCGTTCCTGCTTGAAAAAGGCGTCGAATACGAATATGGCACAGTTCCATTTTTGTCGAACGTGACGTATTCCGCCGTTGACGATGTGCCGCTGATACGCGGCGGGTTGCGGCCTTTGAGGACGAACGGCACCCCTGACGAAAACCGAAGCTGGACTGTTGACGGCGGGTATCAAATCGAACCGCAGACCGCCGACTCGCCAGGACGCTTTTGCTGGCTGCCGATTTTCTTCGGATATCCTGACATGACGCACATCGGACTGGACAACAACCCCATGACGTTTGGAGCTACAATCTGCGATTACGTTGGGAACGACGTAGTTCAGTATTCCTGGACGGCTTCCGACGGATTGGCGGTCGGGTCGCCGAATTCGCAGACGACGCAGATTTATGTAGAAAACATGCCAAGCTGGGCGCAGGCGCAAATTTCCGTCGTGGCGACTGTTGGCGGCATGACGCTGGAGTCTCACCTTGACGATCTTACCTACGGCACCAACGAGACGCCCCAAGTCCACCTTAAGCTGAACGTCCCGGACGCGATACTTCTCAACAGCAACGATGTAAGCGCGGCGAAAATCGCGCAGGCGGGATGGTCGTTTTCGTCAGACGCGCCGACAAGCGGCGTTGTTCGCGTTTCATGCGTCGCAAACGCCGACAAAGTGGCCTTGTCGGACTTTGTCGGCGAATGGAGCGTTGATGACGATCAGGCGATTGTCGGAACGGTAGCTGGAACCGACGTCAGCGGATCAGTTGGAGACGTTCTATTTAGGATGGAGTTCATTGGCGACTCAGGGACAAATGCGGTAGAACGGGGACTGACCGTCGTCAGGGTAGGAAACGTGCTGATTCCCGCTGCGCCCGTCGACGGGCTTGTCGTACTTACAAACACGCAGGTTTCAATGAGGCTGGACTGCGAACCTCAGGGGGCCGGGGCTTTCCTTGAAACCACCTGGCACACCAGGAGGCTGATGTCAAACGGAGCGTACGAGGCGTGGCAGCTTGCATCATACTCGCATCCCGGCGCTTCTTTTGCATACACGCCGACATTGGGAGGCGTGTACCAGGTCCGTGCCCTTGCATCCGTTGAAGCAGGCGGCGTTGACGAAAGGACCTATGTGTGGAATGATGCCGATCTTGTCGACAGCTTTGGACTTAAAGAAGCCGGTGATATGAAGATGCTGGGAGTTGCTGAGTGCCAGTGGCAAATTGACTTGCGAAACCGGGCACTGGCATATATTGGATCAAGTTCATACTCAAGAGCTTCAAGCGTGTCCTCGCAGTACGGCTTCTCTGGAATGCCCGAAGGATCGTGGAAGTGTAATATATTTGTTGCCCATTCAATAATGCGAGCTGGATTGCAGGTCCCTCACAATAGCCACTTTCTTAGCACCTACCCTCCAGTGGCAAATGATTGGGCGAACGGCACTGGAATAACAGGGTGGCAGTTCCTTGGAAGAAGCATTTTCCTGCAACCCGGATATGTCGTCGGTCACCCAGCTTCAGTTGGAAGTGGACATTGTGGGATAGTTGATTTTGACGGGAGTGCGATAGCGGCCGGGCGGATCTATGTTAATAGACAATATGAGAACTGGCTGGACGGAACTTCCGGTTTTCACAAATATAACACTCAGCATGAATGAAAGGATAGAAAACATGAGGAGAAATATTTTGGCTATATTAGCTACATGTATAGCTTGCTCGTCGATGGCTGAATTCGAGTCGCTTAGATTGGCTGTTGACGCAGTGGTAACAAATGTAAGCAAAAAAACGCTTCGTGTATTTACTGAAGGGGAAATCGGCGGACAAAGCGCTTGCAAACACCCTAGCTATCAAGGCTTGGCGCTCATTGTTTCGAATGACTGGCAGAATGTCATTGGAAACATTGGAAACATCGCCACGAATCAGACGGAGCGATATCTTTTGCTGGGCACAGGATTTCAGTACGATTGGAGCTTTCATCTTCCTTTCTTTACGAAGGTTGCCGACGAGTGCCTTGCCGGCAACATATCGAGTGCCGAAGTCGCATGGTTTGAGGCATATTCTGCAAAGCCAGGTCTTGTTGACCAGTTGTATTATCGCAATACTGAGCCTGCAGTTACGAACCTGCTTCACAAGCTGATTCGAATTGACGGGAATACGAATCGCTGGATGTCGATAATGGCAACTAATGCTCAAGAGCGTGTAAATGAATACATAAATGCAGGGCTGCTGTATATGCCAGAATAGTGATATTCCTATTGTGACGAATTCCGAAATTCGCTTTAACGACTTCATTAGAGTGTACAACCACGACTATCCCGACGAGAAGATCGTGTGGTCGAACGAGACGGCTTGCGCGGTGGATTTCGTCGGCGGCAAGACTGGCCGCGCCGTGACGATATTTACCGAACGCGTGCTGCCGTTCGCGCACGTCGGATTCGGACAGGACGAAGATGTAAGTATAAAGTGTAAAATGGAAAATTGCAATACGTGACGGATTTTGCTAGAGAGGCATTGGCGAAAAAGTCAATTAAATGTTGGCTGTAAAGTTAATTGCGGTTTGCTATAATGGTAGCGCTATGAAGAAAATATTGACATTGCTGGCGCTGCTGCCGCTTGCGGCACTCGCGGATCAAGTGCGTATCCTTCCTCTCGGTGACTCGATCACCGAAGGAGTCGGTTGGGAGGCTGGCGGCGGCTATCGCGCCGTGCTGCGCGAGAAGCTTGTCGAGGCGGGCTATGACGTGGAGTTCGTCGGCAACAACACGACGTGGAACGGCGGCGTCGAGGGCTTTGTCCACGAAGGCCATGGCGGCTGGTATCTCTACACGATCCGCGAGGCGATTCCAGGCTGGATGAGCACGATGAAGGATCCGCATGTCATCCTGCTGATGGTCGGCACGAACGACATCGGCGGATATTTCGACTACAAAAACATACTATATCGCCTGAGCGGTCTCCTGGACGATCTTTCCGCGAAGCAGCCGTCCGCGAAGATCATCGTCTCCACGCTCACTCCGCGAGACGACACGAACAACCGCGTCGATATGTCCGACGGCTACTGGAACGAGGGATTCATCAAGCCGTACTACAACAACGGACTTCCCTCGCTCGTCGCCGAGCATCAGGCGAAGGGTCAGAACGTTTCGATGATCGACCTCTATTCGAAGCTGACGATCGGCGAGAAGGGTGCCGAAGTCGACTTCGACGCAGACAGGCTCCACCCGAATGAAGCCGGCTACCGCAAGATGGCGCAGGCCTGGTTCGAGGGAATCCATTCCGTGCTGCCCGTCTCGGCAACGACGAACATGGCACCGAACAAGCTCGCCGTCGTGCGGACGGTTCTCGACGCCGACCGCCTTGGCGTTCGCATTTACTTCAACCGCCCTGTATCCGATGCGGCGGGGAATCTTTCGAACTATGCATTTAGCGGACAGTTCCAGCCTAAGACCGTGACGATTGCCGACGACCGTCGCTCGGTGAGCTTGAGGGCTGGAGAGCTGGGAGGCACCACGTTCTCGCGTGACGAATTTACGCGTCTCAAGATCAGCAACGTGACGTGTCAGGAGGACGGTGCTTTGATCGACGAGCGCACGATCGAGGTCTGCCGTCCCTACGGCGCCGAACACTACGTGCCGGAAGCGGCGAACTACCGCAAAATCTACGCGCTCGACATCCCCGAGCAGTCGCAGTACAAGGACCAGTCTGTCAATTATCTCGTTGATGATCATGCGTCCGTGACAAACTTCTCGCGCGTTGCTTATTATCTTGAACTCGAAAACGGAGACGGCGAGGTCAAGTACGCCTGGGTGTCGATGGACAGGTTCACGAACGATCCGTCGCAGCTCGGCGTTCCGACGCGCGATTCGGGCGCGGTCTTTCAGCAGTATGTGACGAATCTTAAGGTCTGGTCGAACCAGGAGACGGTGAAGTCAGGCGAGAAGGCGATTGGCAACATCGAGTTCTGGCCCTACAACTATGCCAACCCGCCGTCGCTTGGCGTTGGCGTCGCGAAGCAGGATTGCTATGACGTTGACGACTCGATTGACGAAAACGGAGACTATGCCTGCATGCAGATCCACGACACCGAGGCGCTCTCGCCAATCCTCTGCTACAACAACTGGGGCAACGGCGGCGAAAACGCCTGCGTCGGCATCGGAGCTGGCCCGGTCTACTCCTGGGAATCTCGCGACTGGACCTTTGCCAAGAATGCTGGCGACTATGTCCGTCGCCGTCTCGAGGTCTACGTTCTCGAAGACGGTGCGCCCGCGCCAACCCTTATGTCTACCAGGCTGATGCCGAGCGGCACGCGCCTCGAGCTCGTCTTCGACCGTGCCGTTGCCGCGATCGACTGCACTCCGGATAGCTTTGCGCTCTCGGACGGAACGCGCGTCGCGTCCGTGGAACGTGCCGACGGCGGCACGCGTCTCGTCCTGACGTTTGCCGTTCGCCCGTCGGAAGGCGCGACGCTCGACGTCTCGTCGCTCCATTCGAGCGGCGTAGCTGCGTCGTTCTCGGGAACTATCGTGATTCCGTCTCGGATGGCGTCAGTGCCCGCCGAGGTTCTCGCCAATGTCGGAGACAAGGTGACTGGCTATGAGCTCGTCTATTCTGCGGACGTTCCCGAACGCCAGGATTGGTGTCTCAACGGCGGGGTTTCCTACTCTGTCGACGACCGCATTGCGCGTCCGTTCGACCGCGTCGCCTACTACATGGAGCTCGTCACGGCTGATGGCGCCACGACGAACTGGGTGTGGATGTCGTGCGACAAGTTTACTGACGGACTCACGACGCGCGAGCTTTCAATCCCCGTTGGCGGCGACGGCGCGCCCGGACGCTACCGCCTGTCCAATCTTGATGTCGCCTCCAACGTCGAAGGCGTTACGACAGGTGCGCACACAACGGGTGTTGCGGAACTTTGGAGCAGCGTCTACTACCCCACGCGCCAGGATGACAGCTGGGGCGGAAGCAGTGACGTGTTCGACTGGAACGACTGGTGGTCCGACGGCGACATCAACCGCTTCGACGGGTGGGGTTGTTTCCAGTTCTTTGCGACGAGCGACGACCTAATGACGGGAGAAACGCTTTTCGCCATCAACGGATGGGGAAAAGGCGTTGATGGTGTGATGGATGTCGGCGTTGGCCCGTGCCCAGGAGATCCGGCTCATTTCGACTGGACGTGGGAGCAGAATGCTACCAGCTACAGTGCGCGTCGCATCTACGCATTCGTTCGTCCGATTACGACGGATGTTCCGGCTGAGGTGGTTGACATGGTCGGCGAATCGGCGGACGGCTTCAAGCTCCTGTATCGCATTGACCTTGAGAGCAGCATGACCGTCAACAACGGAGACTACGGCAAGATGTCCGTGAACACGGAGGTCTACAACCGCATCCACGGAGTCAACAACGCGAAAGCGCTCGAGCAGTCCGCATATACGCGTGTCGCATATTGCCTCGAACTCGTGAAGAAGGATACGCATGAGACGAGCTGGGTCTGGACGGCCTTCGACTGGCAGGGTGAGAATTTCGCCTCGATCGACATCCCGACGGCGGCTGGCGGCATTTGGGCGATGGCGGTGACCAACCTCGAAGTCAAGTCGAATGTCTCTGGTATCGCCACGGGCGCGAATATCGCGACGGGCAACATCGAGTTTACCCCCTACAACTACTGGACGCCGAACAACAACTACGACAACACGTATATCGTTACCAATGCAAGCCAGGATACCTGCGACTTCGGCGATCACCTCTATGGCATTGACAATGACGGCGTCGGTCATTACGGCTGCATGCAGGTGCACAACTACGCCGCCGGTCAGACAATTTGGGCGGTCAACCACTTCAACGGCGGTTCCGATGCAGGCCCGGGAATTGCCGTGGGCATCGGAAACAACTCCGGTTATCATCCGGACTGGACGAACGAGCAGGTGGGTGACCAGTATGAGAAGATGACGCTCTACGTGATGGTTCAGACCTATCCGTGCCCAAGAGTCGAACCGCAGCTTGCGGTCATGAGCTCCAACCGTCGCCAGGTTTGCGTGACGTGCACGAATGAAGTCGCGATTGTCGATCTGGCGTGGTTTGCGGTTGACGGCGTAACTCCAACATCAGCCCGCATTTCCTCGTCCGATCCTCACGACATCATCCTCGACTTCAGCGCAGCGCTGGCCGCGACGGGAACCCACACCGTCCAGATCTCGGTTCCAAATGCCGCTGAGCGCGTGCTCACCTGTGCGTCGCCGCGTGCGTTGCCCGAGTGCCTTGCTTCCGTCGCTGAGGCGAGCGGCTATGTGCTCGTCAACGATCTTGCGATTCGCGGCACGTCCCCGAACTATGATAAGCAGGGCGTAGACTACATTGTTGACGAATCCCGCTTCGGCTCGATTCCCTACGACCGCGTGGGCTATCTCGTCGAGCTGAAGTCGATTGGACAGGATGACTATCGCTGGGTCTGGGTGTCGATGGACAAGTTCACGGACGACTTCAAGAAGATCGCCGTTCCGACCGTCAAGAACGACGGACTTATCCAGAGGCTTGTCTCGAATCTCCATGTGGAGTCGGGCGCGGCTTCCGGTCCGGCGCCAGTCAAGACCGGCGATTGGGCCGACGGCAACATCGAGTTTACGCCGTTCAACTACACTGAGGCCGCCTCGCTCAATCTCGACGGCTCGTCCAGCGAATATTTCGACTTTGACGATTCGCTCGGACGTGACAGCGTCGCCGGCTATGCGTGCATGCAGGTTCACAACTACCGCGAGAAGGAAACTGTCTTCGCGTTCAACCACTATAACTGGAGCGACACGCCGTATGTGGGGATCGGCAATGCGCCTGGCGACAACACGGACGGAACGTTTCTCGCCAATGCCGATGGCTTTGAGATTGCCAACCTGCGCGTCTTCGTGCGTCCGACTTCTATCGAGCAGGGCAAGGGCAGCGGACCAGAGTTCGTCCTCCAGCCGCAGAGCGCCAAGTACGAGAAAAACCCGCACGCTGCGGTTACACTCACGTCCCTCGCTCCGGACGCCAAATACTACCAGTGGTTCAAGGACGGTGTCGTCATTCCAGGCGAAAGCTCCTGCGACATCACGGTTCCTGCGGTGCGGGCTAGTGCAGGCATCTATAGCGTCGCTGCGTACATCGACGACGAGAACTACACCGTGTCCAATCCGGCCGAGTTGAAGCTGAGGGACGTCTTCTCCATAATCCTGCGCTAACGAACAATTCAAACAGGGAGATTGTCATGAAGCTCGGAAAGAAAGTCATTGCGGCGTTGCTCTCGCTAGGCATGCTGCCCGCCCTTGCCGCGCCGCTGCGCGTGATGCCGCTCGGCGACTCCATCACGGAGTCCGTCGGCTGGTACGCCGGCAGCGGCTATCGCGCAGTCCTGCGCAAGGCGCTTGTCGATGCCGGCTATGAGATCGACATGGTCGGCTCCTCGCGAAGCAGGTCGGCCGGCTTCAGCAATGCTGCGATCAGCGGTTCCGTCGTGACGGACTGCGAGCACGAGGGACACGGCGGCTGGACGATCAACGAAATCCGCTCGCAGCTTCCCCTGTGGTTCCGCACTGTCGAGGATCCGCACGTCATATTGCTCCTTATCGGCACGAACGACTTTCAGCGGGACAATACAGACGAAGTGCCGTCCCGCTACGAGGCGTTGCTGGACGAGCTCTACGCCTACCAGCCGTCCGCAAAGGTCATCGCTGCGACAATCCTGCCTTGCACATACGAAAACAACGACGGCTACAATGTCAGCGCGTTCAATGAAGGTCTTGCGACGCTCGTTGCAAAACAGGTGGCAAAGGGGCAGAGCGTCACGTTGCTCGACATGCACAGCAAGGTGACGCTTGACGGATCCGACACCGACGATTTCGACTGGGACAACCTCCATCCGAACGAGCAGGGTTACAGGAAAATGGCGGCGGCGTGGTATGAGGCCATTAGCGCTCTCTTTACCGCTGGCGTTGATCCGGCCGAAAATGCCCTTGCGCTCGTCGACAAGGAATTCGGGCGCGACCGCAAGAGCGTGACGCTCTACTTCAACAAGCAGGTTGGATCTGCGGCGGACGACATCGCGAACTACACGGTTACGGGCTTCACGCCGAGTTCCGTTTCGGTCGCCTCAAATCGCCGTTCGGTGACGCTGAGCTGCGCGGACATGATTCCAGCAGGCGTCTCCCACACCATCCAGATTGCCGGAGTCGGAACTTTCGCTGCAAGGTATGACGCGACCGGTGCACTGAACAATGTCGATGAAGCCAGCCTCTATCGCCTCGCATGGTCCCTCAATATCCCGGTTGGCGGTGGCTGGGCCATACGCACTCCTCACTACGACATCGACAACCGTGCTGACCTCGGCCCGTTCACGCGCGTCGCGTACTACATGGAACTCGAGGATCATAGCGGCAACGTGACGTATTGCTGGGTGTCGATGGACACTGATAGGTTTACAAGCGACCCGCGACTTATAGGCATCCCCACCTGTGCAACTTCCGGTCGCGGGTTCAACTGGGATGGCACTGTGGTGGCCGCAGATGATGATAGAACCTATGTCTACGGCCCCACTATCACCAACCTGCATATCCGTTCGAACAATTCGACGCTTGGCTCGCAAAACGTCGCAGACGGCAAACTGTATTTCTTCGCTACGGGTTATGACTATAATCAGGGCAAACCGTTTGAATCGTACAATACGAAATATGAGGGCTATGGGTCGATGCAGATTTGCAGCGGCGAGGCAGACGCCATTCCCGTCATTTCCTTCAATGGATGGGGCTGGAGTGGAGTTCGAGAAAGGTTTGACATTGGCATAGGGCCCAGCGCAACTGGAAACAGCGATTATACATGGGCGGAGAACGCCGACCAATACCGTCGCCGTCTGCTGCAGGCGTATGTGTTGGAGGATGCGACTGCCGCAGCCGACGCGCCGCAGGTCCTGTCCGCCGGTCCTACCGTTGCCGGAAACAAGGTCATTGTCCGCTTCGACCGTCCTGTCGCGGAGTCCGAGAATTTCGCCACAGCGTTCGCGATTGCGGACGGGCCGTCCGTCCTTGCCGCCGAAGTGTATGCGCTTGATCCGCGCGAAGTGGTCCTCACGCTTGCAAACAAGATCGAGCCGTCTACCAATCCGTTGACGCTCTCTTTCACCGGCGTCGCCGCAGATCTTCCGTCCCGTCCCGCCGCGTCCGGCTCGGTTTCGCTGGCTACCGCTTATCTCCCTTCGGAAGTCGCAGATCACGTAAGCGCGGCGGCGACGGCGGACTATCGTTTCGTCTATGCCGCAGACCTTCCGCATGGATGCGACTGGCAATCGGCAAATGACATCTATGCGTATTACGACCGCGTGTATCGCGAGTACAACCGTCTGGCCTACTACATGGAAACCATCTCGCTTGACGGCGCGACGACTAACTGGGTGTGGGTGTCGATGGACAAGCTTTCTGCGGCAGCAGGAACCCAGACTGCCGAGCTGGCGATCCCGTATTATCCCGAAGGCACGCGCGGTTGGCACGGGCTTTCCAATATCGAGATCGAAACGAATGTGGGAAATATCACTACTGTTCCAGCCGCAAGCGGAAGCAGCGGTGTCGGTGGCGTCGCGGAGTTCTATTCGTCCAACTTCGACGCCAACGGCGGTTATAATGACACTGGCTGGAGTGACTCGGCTGGATACGGCTGCATGCAGGTTTTTAGTGGCGCTGTTGATGGCGGACAGGTGATATTCTGCTTCAGTGGATGGGGCGGTGGCAGGACAACGATGGATTGTGGCATCGGTGCAAACAATACGGGTGCAGGGTATTGGGACTGGACATTCGCGGAGAACGCCGACAAGTATTCGCGTCGCCGCCTGTACGCATTCGCGCGTCCTGTCAGCGCAATCGTTCCGGATTCCGGGACTGGTTCGTCCGATCAGCCGTTGCATGTCACGGTGAACGCAAAGCGCGACAAAATCGCCGTTTCCTTTACGAACGATGCCGTTCTTGCGGCTCTGGACGTCAAGGCGTACGCGATCGACGGAACTGCGCCCGTCTCGGCGTGCCTTTCCGCGATAGATTCGCGCGACGTCATCCTCACGCTTGCATCGCCGCTTTCGGCGGAAGGCGCCCATACGCTGACGACGAAGTTCTCCAGCGGCGACGTTGTCTACTCGCTGCAAATGCCCCGCGAGGCGTCCGCACAGATTCAGGCTGGCGTCCCCGAACTTGGCGACTACGTGCTCGTGAACGATCTTACGGTCGGCGCTTCGGTCAACTACTCCTACTATGGTCCGGACTACAGAACTGATCTCTCTCGCTTCACCGGTGCTATTGCGTTTGACCGTATCGCATACGCAATGGAGCTTCAGGATTCAAGCACAGGAGTATCGAAGTGGATATGGGTGTCGATGGACGCCTTTACGGACGACTTGCGCATGGTCGGCGTGCCGTGCGTTCGCACCGGCGGACTTATCGCGCAGCAGGAGGTCGCCAACCTGCACGTCTACGCCGGTTCGTCGGACAACAGCCACGCCTCGCTGCCGTCGGGCAATCTGGCGGCGGGCCTCATCGAGTTCACCTACATGAACTACAGTGCGGACAACTACGCCGGCGTGTTCGGTTCGTCTGATTCGGAATATGACTGGGGCGATAACCTCAAGTTCCCTGACAACTACAATCCCGGCTACGGGTCGATGCAGATTCACGATTCCTCCTCCAAGCAGGTGCTTATGAGCCTCAGTGGATTCGGCAACAATGACGCGAATTCAGTAGTGACTCCATGTCTTTGCATCGGCAACAACACGTCCGGCGTCGGTTCTGTCGACGGCACATTCCTTCAGAATGCCGGAAATCTCGCCGTGCGCGACCTTCGCGTTTACGTTCGTCCGAAAGCCAGAAAGCGCGGGCTTTGCGTAATGTTCTACTGACGGAGGTTCCATGACCTGCAAACAGACATTCATCCTTCCGTGTATCGCGGCGCTCGGCGCGTCCGCGGCAAATCTGCCGACATACACGATCGAGACGTCGAAGCCTCGGCAGACGATTCGCCACTTCGGCGCGAGCGACTGCTGGAGCATGTGGCAGATCGGCAAATGGGATGTCGAAAAGCAACGTGAGGTCGCGGACTGGCTCTTCAGTCTCAAGGCCGACAAGGACGGGAAGCCGAAGGGCATCGGCCTTTCGCTTTGGCGATTCAACCTCGGCGCGGGGAGCGCGGAACAGGGTGACGCCTCGCAGATCGACCGCTGGACGCGCACCGAGTGCATGCTGTCGCCCGACGGCAGCTGGAACTGGGAGAAGCAGCGCGCCGAGCGCAACTTCCTGAAGCTCGCTAAGGAAAGGGGCGTTCCGCACTTCCTCGCCTTCTGCAACTCAGCGCCTGTGCAGTTCACGAAAAACGGACTCGCCACCAACACGGGGCGCGACGATTCGATGAACTTGCGCGAGGACTGCTACGACGACTTCGCGGACTACATCGCGAAAGCGGTGAAGGGAATAGAGCAGCGCGACGGCGTGAAGTTCGACTACGTGAGCCCAGTCAACGAGCCTGACGGACACTGGAACTGGCTGGGTCCGAAGCAGGAGGGGAGTCCCGCGTACGATACCGAAATCGCCCGTCTCGTGCGCGAACTCGACAAGTCCATCGCTGCAAACGGCGTTGGCGCCAAGATTCTGGTGAACGAAGCGAGCGACTACAGGTGCCTTGTCGGAACTCACATGACGGACGAACGGCGCGGCTACCACTTCCGGCATTTCTTCGGGAAGTCCGACGCCAGCACAGACGTGACGGGCCTGTCGAACGTCCTTCAGGTCATGGCAGGTCACACCTATTGGAGCAATACGCCCGTTCCGTTCATGCGCGAGATGCGCATCAAGGTGCGCGAGGAGGCGGCGAAATGCGGCGTGAAGTTCTGGCAGACCGAATACTGCATCATGGGCAACGACGAGGAAATCGGCGGCGGTGGCGGATACGACTTCACGATGAAGACCGCGCTCTATGTCGCGCGTCTCATCCACAACGACCTTTGCTTTGCGGATGCCGAGAGCTGGTCATGGTGGCGCGCCGCCGGAGGTGACTATAAGGACGGACTGCTCCGTGTCTATGCGGAGAATGGGATGGAGAATGGAAGGGCGGTCGATTCGAAGCTCCTGTGGACATTCGGCAATTTCAGCCGTTTCGTGCGCCCTGGTGCGGTGCGTCACGAGATCACTGTTCGCGATGCCGAAGGGAAGGTTTGCGACGAAGGGTGGAACGAGCCGTATGGCGTTATGTGCTCGGCGTACAGGAACGCCAACGGGCGATGGAGCGTCGTCGTGATCAACTATTCCTCCGAGAGCCGTCAGATAGACATCCGCCTCGATTCGCGAAAGCAGGTCAAGTGGCGCGCCTACCGCACCAGCGACGTGAAGGACGAGAACCTAAAGCCGACGGGTGTCATGTCCGGCGAGATTACGTTGCCGCCACGTTCGGTGACTACGCTATTGGAGGACAAGTCGTCGCCTCGCCCTAAACGGCAAGGATGAATTGTTGTTGATTTAGACCATGGAAAACACTTCGTTCACAATGAAACAGCCCTCTCTTGCAATGCTGTGTGCCTCTCTTGCACTTGTTACTGCGGCCGATGAGCTTCCGCCTTGGCGCAATCCCAAGGTGAATTCCATCAACAGGCTGCCCGCGCGCGCCGTCGCCGTGCCGTGCGAAAGCGCCGAAGTCGCGCTTGCCATCGCAAGGGGAGAAATGCCGAGGACCGAGTCCAAGTGGCTCCTTTCCC
>Ga0310696_10005735_pt1 | contig 14895 bp, 12 predicted proteins | sample AusTroGonzalo_MG_4_FD_203885 | JGI IMG/M metagenome (GOLD analysis project Ga0310696, IMG submission 203885) | Bovine rumen microbial communities from tropical cattle in Woodstock, Queensland, Australia - Gonzalo_02 (v2) (version 2) | ecosystem: Host-associated > Mammals > Digestive system >...
CGCGCCCCGCGTGGGGCGCGACTTCCACAAGGGAAAGAGCAAGCCGTGCAGGAAAGTTTCAATTCACGCGCCCCGCGTGGGGCGCGACGACGCTCCTCCGTGTAAATCTCCACGGCAATCCCAAGTTTCAATTCACGCGCCCCGCGTGGGGCGCGACGGAACTGGAGCGGGGCATGACCTCCGAGCGCGTGTTTCAATTCACGCGCCCCGCGTGGGGCGCGACGGGAGACGTCCACGATGGCGATGCCGTCCAGATGTTTCAATTCACGCGCCCCGCGTGGGGCGCGACCGGAGCAGCTTGTAGAGGTGCTGCCTATTCCTGAAGTTTCAATTCACGCGCCCCGCGTGGGGCGCGACGACATGTTCATTTTTTACCTCCGTCAACCTACTGGAGTTTCAATTCACGCGCCCCGCGTGGGGCGCGACGCGAGACAAGGGGCACCAACTGGGGTGTGGTCGTTTCAATTCACGCGCCCCGCGTGGGGCGCGACCACATACCTCGCATTGCTTTTCATCATTCGGCAAGTTTCAATTCACGCGCCCCGCGTGGGGCGCGACTCCATTCCAATGGTTGTTCAGCCTCGTTGCAAGCGCGTTTCAATTCACGCGCCCCGCGTGGGGCGCGACCTGAGAAGGATGTCATTGTTGCGCTGAAGGATAATGTTTCAATTCACGCGCCCCGCGTGGGGCGCGACGGTATATAAAATTAATAATTGGCTATCAATAATATAAATGTGCAATTTCGCGAATCAAGTAATAATGACATGGAAAATTAGTTGCCAAAGAGCAGGATTGCATCACAATATTTTAATAATCAGTATGTTGTGAAAATCGCGAACCTTGTGTACAAATTTATGTGAGAATAAGGTTCGCGGAGTGAGTTACAGAAGGAGCGGTTGTTCGACGTCGATAGTTGGCTTGGCACCGACATGTTCAATGCGGGTTGCATAATGATTACCAAGATTATAGTATCTGAGGCTGTCAGTGTCGGCGTCAAAGATTTTTTCCAATTCAGCCTTGAGTTTTACCCATTGTGCGGCATCGACATTGCATTCAAAAACTGAGTTCTGTACTCGGACGCCCCAGTTTTGACAGGCCTTGGCAATTTGCCGGAGGCGTTTTCGTCCTGCTGGGGTGGTAGTTGAAACATCATAACTGACAAGCATTAGCATAGTCTAATCCTATTTCAGAATGAATGGCGGGTAAGCGTCGAGATCCCCCCTGAGGTGTCTGGCAAGGAGCATAGCCTGGACATAAGGGAGCAAGCCGATTTCCACCTTTTCGTTCAGGAAAGGATGAATCAGTTTCTCCTGCTTTTTCTTCTGCCATGCCATCAAAACCGTCTTCCGGGCGTCATCGGTCATTTCGACGGCTCCTGATTCGGTTTTTCTAAAGCATTTTGGTGTGAGTTGCTGTAGATTAACTAGTGAAATTGCCATGCGGTCGGCAAGAGGGGAGCGGAATTCCTCCATTAGATCCAAAGCAAGACTAGGGCGTCCAGGACGAAGGGTATGCAGGAAGCCGATTTGAGGATCAAGGCCAACGCTTTCTAAAGCCCCTATGCAGTCATGGGAAAGCAGGGTATAGAGGAAAGACAACAGCGAATTCATTGGGTCAAGCGGTGGACGTCGGTTGCGTCCTGGAATGGAAAACTGCTCGCGTTGAGCGATAAGAAGCGAATTGAATGCTTCAAAATAGCATGCGGCGGCTTCACCCTCAACACCTCGAACGGCATCGGTTGTGTCTGCCTGACGAAGATGCTGAATTAGAGTGGCGAGTCGCAAGGCGACACTCTCGCAGGTCGAATCAGAGCCATGATCGCGGAGGCGACGCATAAGGATTGTCCGTGCATTCAGGATTTTTCCTGCCACGAAACTAATTGCCAACTCACATGCCTTCGCCTTATCCAATGATTTTTGCATCTGAGCGACGCGCAAGAGAACATTGCCAGAGACACCCCCCTCAATCCGAGCCAGAAAACGTCCATGCTCGGAAAGAAAACTCACATGGACGCCATGTTCGGCACAAAGGCCAAGCAGAAACGGGCTACAGAGAACATTTCCGAGGCAGACAATGCCAGAAAGAGTATGGATTGGAATACGAGAAACAACCTCACGTTCCCGCTCGGCAACCACAGTCTCGCCTTCACGTCGGAGATAAGTCCCTTGAGTTTGTACATATAGGATGTTTAGAAGTTTTTTCATGAAGTCACCTCATCCAGTTCGCGTTCCAGCCACATATAGGCAGAACGATGAGATGCAATCAATTTGGGATGACACTCTTCGACGATAGAGCAAGAGGCACACCACTTGCCAAAAGTGGGAGGGGGCGTTTCGCCTGATGCGAAGAGCTGTTGCATAGCATGACAGGCGTTGACCACTTGAGCACGAAGGGCTGGAGTGAAAGCAACCTTCATCCGCCCCTGTTTCTCCCCCAGGAAGAGTGCCCCCTCTGGAATCGACACTTTTAGCATCTCTTCCAGACAAAATGCCTGAAGGCAGAGTTGAGCCTTGTATCCATCCAGATTCGTTGCAGCACCTCGCTTGAATTCCACTGGATATGGCTGCCACTTACCAGAGGCCTTGGGGAGGGTGACGCCGATATCCTCCTTCGAGACGCGATGGAACTCGACGACATCGGCTATTCCATAGACGCCAAGTTCGTAGGAGCAAAGGCGTAGGGAACGGACGATGCGAACGGAGTCTCTTGATTCCCTGACACCGCTGTCGGTTTTTTCGTGCAGAATGGTGCCCTCGGCCGTGAAGCGGTTGTCCTCCCACTGCTGTTCAAGATGCAGGAGCGCAAACCGCCGTGGACAATGGACAAATTGCCCTACGGCGGACAGCGGAAGTAACTGTTCTTCTGTGTACAAGGTCACACCTTTTTGGCAGGGCTAAACGCCACGAACATGTAGGACAACGCCCTTCGGGAGATTTTCTTCCGTCCAAGTGTTGACGATGTCGTAATCTGAAAAAGACGAAGGTCTCTCCTTGCCTGGCTTTAAGGCGATTTTAATGCCTTCAAACAACTTGTGGGCATGGGCGCACCCAAGTCTGGTCTCTTTCAGGTTCTGGCGCTTCTGCACTTCGTCGGTAGCATCGGCGTGCGTACCGACATGCTCGAAGTCATAGATGCCACGAACGGCCATCTCGGCACGAGCGGCGGAGGGATCGGGGGAGAACATCCATTCAAGAGCCTTGAAGAAGAGTTCCAGATCATCATTTGTGAATCCCGTCTTTTCCGCGAAGGCGGGGGAGACATAGATTTTCGCTACATAAAGCGCGTAAGGAACAATGTACTTGTTCCCCATTGTCCGTTCCTTGTTCTTGTCCTCCTCCTTCGTCACGGCGCAACGTGTGATGGAAATCTCCATAGGCGCAATCGGATCCACGGACTGTCCGAAAGTGAACTGCACTGGTCCGCGCACCTGGCCGAAAGCAGAACCTTTAAGGACACCTTTGCCAGTGGAGACGACACCGCCGAAGGTACGGAGGTCGTAGAACTCACGACAGAGCCATTGAATGGCGTATTCGGCCTGTTTTTCTGTGCCCCCTTTATCGGGCAGTTTCCCCGCCTTCACGGCGGCCTTGGCGGCGTCTTCTCCCTTTGTCTGTTCGGTCTCTATGACGGCTCCCTGCTTGATGAGGATGTTGAAGCCGTTGGTGTCGGTTGACAGGCGTTCTGGCGGGTAGAGTTCCACAAAGTTGCGGATTTTCCGCTTGAGGCAGACGTCCGTGACGATGCCGCGTTCGGTATTGGGATCGCGGCGAGGCATATTGCCTGCGTCTGGATCGCCGTTGGGGTTACCGTTTGTCACCTCAAAGAGGAGAAGAATGTCGTGACGGTTAGTGAGTGTAGTCATGGTTTTGTCCTTGGTTGTGGGTTTGTGGTTGATGGTTACTGAAAAGAATCATTCGTCGCCAAGGTCCAAGAGGAGTTGTTCAACGGATTGGTCGGCATCGCCCCGCTCTGCGGTCTTGCGCTTGTTTGTGTGCCATTCCTGAAATGCTGGCGAGCAATAGATGCTATCAATTTCCTTCCGAAATGCCTCTATATCCGATTGTTGTAACTGCAGAAGCGATTGGCTCTTGGCATCGGCAGTTGTCTCCAGAAACTTTAGAACGGAGCGAGTGCGCCTATTCCATTCGTCTTCTGCCTGTTGCTGATAGAATCCGATGGCGAAACGCCCCTGTCCCTGGAGATTGAGGTGGCGCGGGAATTCCGGAGGCATTTCTCCAGTGGGACGGAGATGCGAAATGATATCGCGAATGGCGGATTCTTCGTAGGCGTTGCCGTCGCCCATCTTTCTAATTTTGTCGAGATGGTGGCGGTTGAGTTGCAAAAGCATGGGAAATACACTCGCTGGGGAAGTACTGGCGGAGGTGAAGTAGCGTTCCGCCACGCCCGTAAAGCCAGTTGGGTATCCAAGGGCTTTCCTTTGCGTTGCGGAGAGAACGGCCAACAGCCGCCCACAGTTGTAGGCCGGATCTGTGGTGTCTGCCGTGAGGATTGACTTGATTTCCATGTCGGAGTCCTTTCGGTTACGGTTGAGGATGAGTTTGAGGAAAGAAAAACGGCTTTCATCGTAAATCAAGAGATAGTCTTTATTCGTCAGTTGAGTGCACAGATGCTGGAGAAGGGCGGGAAGAAGCGTAAGAGACGGAGTAGTTCCTCCTACTGCCGCTCGGTAAAGTTGCGTCACAGTTTCAGGTCGGGGATCTTCGGGGGTTGATCCAAGCTTTGGGGGGCGGACAGTGGCCTTCGACAGAGAAATGATGGAAAGTGGGGTGCGCTTGTCTTTGGCATCGCCCGTGGCGGAGTTCTTTTTGTCTTTGGACGAAGGAGGACGCTGGGGAGCGGAAAGCCTTAAATCCGTAAACCACCGCTGTAGATTTTGCGCTGCTTGTTCAACAGGTTCCTGAATCCATTGGCTGACGGCGATACGACCGGCGCATCCTTTTATTGCGACGGAATAGAATACGTCGGATTTCGGTGGTTCTTTTTCCAGCCCAGCCCATGGCGACTTCAGGAAATCGTTAACTTTTCCAGGTTGTGGCCGATGCAACATTCTGGCCATCAGCGCCCCGGCATTCGGTGTCTCCTTGGCCCAAAAGCAAATGACCGTGTTGCCAATCTTCAGAGAGGTATCATCTGAGCCGATAAGCGCATTGAGCGCTGTGCAGTAGGCGTCTGCCGCCTCCTGTGAAGTGGGACAATTCTGGCTTTTCTCAAAACCGTAGGACTGAAAGGAGTCCTTGTCGAAGGATACGAGCGAAGAACCCGTTGCCTTCCCCCCAGGCACGCGCATGATCTTGATGGTATGGGTGTCGAGAATCGGCTGGCCCGCCTTGCCGGTGACGATGCAACGTCCCTTGGTTGAGTTTCTGGCGGTCTCCGCGATTTCCGCCTTGTATTGTCCGCGCCACCAATCGCGCACGTCCGTGTCTTCTAGCAGAAGTTTTCCATCAACGCGGAAAGTGAAGTTGTCCGAACCCAATTTAACAGGTTCGCCAGCAGCCGGAGTGAGCATCCACTCGCCGTCCTGTAAGTGCAAAAAAGGCGGCACGTCTTTTACTCCATCCAAAAAGACGAGGCATGGCTTCACGACTGGGACTTCCTTAGAACAATTTCCGATTAGATTCCGAAATGCCTGGCGCTTAGCACCATTGTTCGCCTCCCGCGCCTGACGCTGGGCTTCGGACAACTTTTTTTTCGGATTGGAATCTTGCCCGAAGAGTGCCGTGAGACCTTCCACCAGAAATTCAGCGACACCACCTGCGTTTTTGGACTTGGAGGTTCTAGGGCAAAGGAAGGACTTCCCGTTTTTCCCGTCAGTGGAAGTGTCGACTGGTCCCGTTCCGATCACATTCCCCTGGGCGTCAAGATCGATAATCCAGCGAACGGTTTTTTCAGAGAACGCAAGGTCGTTCAATAAGTTTCTCGAATAGGCGTAGTCGTAAAGGGCTTGGAGCATCATGGTCAGGCCTCCTTGTCGTCCGCGAACAGGATTTTCACGTCGTCCGGGTGGCAATGCAGTGCGTTATCGCGGATTTCCGCCTGGAAAAAGGATGGCTTGGGAACGATATCCTCTCCGGCGAAACGGTGCGTATGGTCGGCATCGAACTTCTTGAGAGCCGTTGCCTTCTGGCCTTTTTTAAGCCCCACAAGTCCGGCTTCGAACTGTGCGCGCATAGCCGCCAGATCCTCGGGCTTCAACCATTTGAAGCCCTTTTGGAACTGCCGCCAGTCAAAGATATCGTAAATAGTCAGGCCAAGAGGTTCGTAGGGTATCGGTTCTGCGCCACTTACCGCGAAGGCCGCCTCCGCATCTTCAACGAAATCAAAATCAGCGGCAAATTCTCGGACACCGAGATAGGGCCGGTAGAAACACTTTCCTGAACTTGCTCGGCGCCTTATTTGATCTAAGTATTTCGGAATGTTGCAACGTGAACGATCCGCGAGATCGGAAAGCCGCACTTCGGCCGTCACCAGATATTCTACGCCTTCCAGCGCCAGCATGTTTCGCTGAGTGTCGTCTGGCGCGCCACCTCCTGCCTGAATGGGCGAAAGTTTGTCAGGAGTCTTCATCCACTGTTTGGCGCTGTCGATGCTGATAATGCTGATGACCTCGTTGCGACGGCAGGAGAACCATTTTCCGCGCCTGACGACGCGGATGGTGTCGATGAGATAGTACATTTCTGGCTCCCAGAACACGGCTTCCAGTACGCCACGTGCGGCGGATGGCGTCATGACGGGATAACTGACTCGTTCGACTTTCATTTCCGGGCGGGTAAAACAGGCAAAATCGCCCCAGACGCGGAGGGTGATGCGGTTGTTTGTTGTCATAGAAAGAAGGTCTCCATCGTAGGTGACTGTTCAGGTTTTAAGACGCCTAGATTTTTGTCATATTGCGCCATGTCTAACACAAAAACATCTAAATTTGGAAGAAGTTCAGATAAAAGCCTATGGCCGTGCAAAAAAGCAAAGTCTTTTTCGCGGATGTTAACCATATATCGTTGCAATGCTCGGAGATCTTGGCGAGTAAATCGTGGTTCGCCGGAGGAAACCTCGCGTCTACGTACGGACTCGATAATGTGCTTTCCCTTACCAATGGGAATGACGATGCCACGACCTCCATTGTCAATGACTTTTGCTTTTTCAGAAACAGTGCGAAAACGAAGTTCGCGCCTTTCGCGTTGGATATCCGCGCCATCGGTCTCCGCCAGTTGGTAGAGAGCCGTGAAATAGTCCCTGAATAGGTGTGGGTCATTCGCAAGGATTTCGCTGACATCTTCGTTGCCATCGCCTTGCAGAGTTGCAAGTGTGTTGACCGACTGCCCTGTGGCCGTGTTGTAAATTCCGCCCGGGAGTCGGTTCTCGGCCGGCGTGAAGACATGGACGCGTCCGCGAACAGGGCCGCCTTCGCGATTGCAGCGCCCAGCGGCCTGAACGATGGAATCTAGGGGCCCAATAGCGCGCCATACGACAGGAAAATCAACATCGACACCGGCCTCGATGAGTTGCGTGGAAATGACACGGCAAGGCTTTCCAGCATGCAAAAGACGACGAATGTGGCGAATGACAGCCAGACGGTGGGCCGGACACATGGCAGAGGATAGATGAATAGGACGTTCCTCCGGAGTAGTGATTTTTGAGTCAAGTTCCTTCCAGAGTTCGTATGCTTGGCGCGTCAGGTTAACGATGCAGAGGCATTGCTGTTCGGTCAAAAGTCTTTCCGACATTTCGTTCCAATTTAATGTAGTGGATTCGAAGGTGTAATCCACCCGTCGCAACGCACGGTAGACTGCCGTCGCCTTTGGGATGATTTCGTGCATTTCGTCCGGCTCAAAGCCATCTGGAAGCGAGGGTGATTTCCGGAATGCCGGTTGCGTAGCGGAACTGAAGACGAAACTGACGCCGTAGCGTGTTGCCAGTTCGCGGAAGACAGAAAGGATTGGCGATAGTAAATGCGTCGGCAAAGTTTGCACCTCGTCGAAAAGGACGACGGAGTCCGTAATGTTGTGGAGTTTTCTCGCACGCGTGGGAGAGGACGCGAAAAGAGATTCGAGAAATTGGACTGATGTAGTGACGATAATCGGAGCATCCCAGTTTTCCGAGATTAGTTCTATGGGCAAAACCTCCTCGTCTGTCGAAGAAAAGTGCGGTTCGGCGGTGGAATGGCATTCCAGAACTATGCCACGTTGCTCGGGATCTAGCACGCGGCGGTATTCGGCTGCATTCTGCTCGATGATTGACAAGTAAGGGATGACCACGATGACGCGCCGCAAACGATGAGCTTTGGCATGTGCGAGGGCAAAAGCCATACCTGAAAGTGTCTTTCCGCCTCCGGTGGGAACTGTCAGCGAGAAAAAGCCCTGCGGTTTTTCTCCGGCAGCGATACAAGCATCAAAGATGTAGTTGCGCACGTCGGATAGGACTCCAGCAGGATGATTGCGACGCTGGACTTCGCGTTCGGCGAGTAGCCTGGAAAGCAAAACTTGCGGATCCAAATGAATTCGCGACGTTGCCAACCCCGTGGTGCTGGTCCTCATACGCGTCCAGCAGGCCGAGTCGAGCCGATCGGCATCTACGAGGCAGGAAAACAGAAGGCGTGTAAAACATTCCAACGACAGGATATCATCTTCAGATGTACAGGGGAACGGTAGGGAACTCTCTTCAGGGAAAAAGCATTCCGAAGGATTTGGAAGCGCCTCAGCGTTGAAAGCGAGGTTTTGTAACTTGTCCAAGTCCTCCAAGTCCGGCAATCCAGTATGATGTCCAGCGACGGCAAACGCAAGCGGCAGCGAATTGGCATCAAAGGCGAGTTTTGCACCGTATTTTGCGTGATGCGTCTCATTGCCTTTTGCCCGTAATCCTTTGAGCATTTCCTGAAAGGGAAGCCGCGCCTTGCCGACGTCGTGCAGCAATCCAACCGCCCGCCCCCATTCTCCTGCACGTAAATGCAGTGCAAACTCCTTCGCCAGCGATGCGACGGATTTTAAATGCTCATCAAGTGTCTGCCATTCGGCAGTTGATCTATTTGGAATACTATGTGCGTAAAGTGGCATGTTCGCTTGAAACAGAAATGGTCACGTGAACGCCTCAACTCGTTTGAACCAAGCGTCAGCATACTCTAACATAGCCATGGCAGAACATCTATTGTTGAAGATGCTGTAAAATTGGCATGTTCGAATAGCCGTTGACCCTGCGATTTCCATTTTTATCGGATATTTTCCGTCGTGCGGTTATTCCAAAATGACAGTGGGAGAGTTGATTGTTGGGGGTAAGAGAATTATGCAAATCTAGTCTCGTAGCATGGTAGTCATTATATAATAATTGCAACTTCACAATATTGCAAATGGTAACTTGGAAAAAAAGTTCAGTCATCATTTCGTGCATGGTGAACTGTTTCTCTTTGTTGTAATATTAGTGCAGTTGTGTGACAAGACGTGGATTGGGGCCTTCTCGCATGTCGGCGTGAGTGGAAAACAAATGCTTGGCGATTAGGAAGAGTAAAAACGCTCTATTCCCCACGCGAGGTAATAGCGGCAACGCATTTGAGGGGACGCAAAAAAACCAGGCTGGGTTCCAGCCAAGGGTTGCTTTCGCAGGAGCGTTTCGCCTTGTCATCCGCAGTCCGAGGGCGAAGGAGATTTGCTCTTGGGACATTGCTGCCACCACTAGCGCGGTTCAAATTGGTGGGGGCCTTCTTTCCTACGGGCACATTGGCCGAGCGTCCGCTCGGCCCTCCCACGGCATTGCGCGCCTTTCCTCAGGGCACGACGGCGGGCAGGGTCTGGTCGCCCTACCAATTCCTTTCCCACGGGCAAAAGCTAGCGGAACTAGAGATTCTAGCGAGGCTAGAAGGGCTAGAAGAAACGCGTGCCACACCCTACCATATTCTTTTCTACGGGCACATTGGCCGAGCATCCTCCTTCGCCGAGGCTACGGAGGACAAGGACGCTCGGCCCTCCCGCGGCATCGCGCGCATTTCCTCGGGGCACGGCGGTGGCCAGAATGCCTCAGGCCAGGCGTAATTTTGGTGGTTTGAAACGAAATTTATCTCCATATTTTTGATAGCAGTTTTTTTGGAGATAAATTACATGCCAATTTTTTACGGTTGAAGCCAAATGGCAGATTTTTCAAAGCCAACTGGAATAGCCATTGAAACACGATGAATCATTGGAAAATCTTGTAGGAGAGAGAATAATCTCAACTGCCATTGAGATTGTGGGGCGACAACAGCCAAAAGCGTTTTAAGGATACATAAAGTTGAGTAAATGCGATTAGAATTTACTGGATAATCAGGCTCGTGCCATTTCATGTCTTTGGCGGGAATCAAGGGGTTTACGGCAAGATGTCGATTCCACAATCGTCCATGATGTGCACAAATGTTACGGATATAATTCAGATTGGTCATCCAAGATTCAAATACATGTTCATTGCTGCCTAGGGATTTGGCCAGACTTTGCTTGTCCTTTTTTTTCATAAGTCGGAATAGAGTAAGCATATTACCGAATGTCATCACCTCAACAGCCATTCATAACGGCAGTCCCTGGGAAGTGTCATAAGTGTCACGAAAATGTACAACGAACTCTTCTTTGCTTTTTTTGGTTTCCGCATCAATAAAAGCCAGCAGTTCGTTGAAGCGTCCAGTATTGGTAGGTGTGGCAAAAGTTGCTGGGTCACGATAGGCAAAGGGACCGTATTTCGAGGTCAGAAGATTAACGATATTAGTCTTGACGGCGACCTCAATGGCATCAATGACGCAGAATCTTAATTTGCGGTCAAAGCGGTAATATTGCCAGCATTGATTGAAAGATGTGCCGGGAACATAGTTGTCAGTACCATCATTTTAGCGGAATGGATACAGATAGGCGCTAAATCTATAGTAAGTGACTGTGGATAGAACATGCTGTGCGAATGCCTTGTCTTCAATAATCACGCCTCGACTTTCGAGAAGTGCGAGTTGCTCTGCAATACTCAAGGCTTTCTTTGAATAGAGTATTCTTCCCATTCTAACTCCATAAAAAAAACCCCTCGAAGGTTGAGCATCGACCGGGGTCGAGAGGCTTACGAGGGTGTGCTGATAATAATTTACTACGTCCTTCGTTAAAAATCAAATCGGTCTGTTTATTTTTTTTCGCTCCGTAACCAATTAACCGCCTCGGCGGGCAGTTTTTTTGTTGTCAAGTCAGGCGAAATTTTGGTGGCCTGAAACGAAATATATCTCCAGATTTTTGATAGCAGTTTTTCGGAGATAAATTTCGCATGGATGAGAATTTCAGATGGCAAGCGGTCGAGCAATTTGACCTATTGTCCGATGGCACATATTTCGCCATGCGACGACGGCGGTCAGTCCTGGCCGCCCTACCGTCAATTCCGCGTCCCATGTCCCTCGTCCCAGCCTCGCGCGCTCCCACGTCCCGCGTCCCATGTCCCTCGTCCCAGCCACGCGCGCTCCCGCGTCCCATGTCCCGCGTCCCGCCCATGCGACGACGGCGCGCACGGAGGCGCGCACGGAGGCGCCATTTCCCGCGTCCCGCGTCGCACCAGTCGCCGCGTCCTCCCGGCGTCAATCGGCGGCGTTGTTTTGGGGCTTTTCCTGTTCTTGTTCTGGCTTCTTGATTCTTAGGCCGATGTCGGTCAGTTCCAGGGTGTTCAGCATTTCCGGCGTGCGCTCGGGCAATTTGGCGAGGCGTCCGGCCTGGTGTTCGACGGCCTTTTCGAACAAGTTGCGGATGTACCTGCCGTTGCCGAAATTCTTGTCGCGGTTCTTGGTGAGGTAGGCGATGCCGGCATTGAGGTTGGCCTCGAACTCCGGCGACAGGACATAGTGGTTCTTTTTCGTGTAGAACCGGAACATGTCGGAGAGTTCGGCCGTCGTGTAGTCGGGGAAATGTATGTATCTGGTGAAGCGCGACTGGAGTCCGGAGTTGGCGTCGATGAAGGTTTTCATTTCGCCGGAGTAGCCTGCGACGATGACGATGAGGCGGTCGCGGTCGTCTTCCATGCGCTTGAGGAGCGTGGCGATGGCCTCGGAGCCGTAGTCGTTCTTGGAGCCGTTGGCCAGGGTGTAGGCTTCGTCGATGAAGAGCACACCGTCCAGGGCGGAGTCAATCAATTTGTTGGTCTTGACGGCCGTCTGGCCGACATATTCGGCGACGAGTCCTTCGCGGTCGGTTTCCACGAGTTGTCCCCTCTGGAGGATGCCCAGGGCCTTGTAGATTTTGGCCATGATGCGGGCGACGGTGGTCTTGCCCGTGCCGGGATTTCCGGTGAAGACGCAGTGGTAACTCATCTTCGCGGTCTTCATTCCCGCCTGTTCCCGTTCCTTGGCAATCTGGCAGAAATCGACAAGTTTCTTGACCTCGGCCTTGACCTCGGCCATGCCTATAAGTTTGTCAAGTTCCGCGAGGGCCTTTTCGAGGGTCACTTCCTCCTCTTTGTCCGGTTTCAGCACGGCCTCCAGGTCGGCAAGCGTCAAGGTCATGAGGTCTTCGCTCGACAGGTCTTTGGCCTCCGACAGGCGCAGGGCCTGTTGCTCGACGGTGCCTTCAAAGACATTGCGGACAAAACGCCCGTTGCCGAACTGCTGGTCCTTGTGCAGGACTTGCTGCTCCATGATCTTGTCCAGGGCGGAATCAAGTTCCGCCGACAGGACGAACTGGTTCTTCTTGGCGCGCATCCGGAACATCTCCGCCAGTTCCGAGGCCGAATAGTCGGGGAAATTGATGTACCTGCTGAAGCGCGATTTCAGACCGCTGTTGGCCTCGATGAATTTCTCCATCTCGACGGAATATCCCGCCACGATGACCACCAGCCTGTCGCGGTTGTCTTCCATGCGCTTGAGGAGCGTGGCGATGGCCTCGCTGCCGTAGTCGTTGGTGCCGCCGGTCAGCATGTAGGCCTCGTCGATGAAGAGCACGCCGTCCAGGGCGGAATCAATCAGTTTGTTGGTTTTCTGGGCCGTCTGGCCGACATATTCGGCGACCAGGCCGGAGCGGTCGGTCTCCACCAGATGCCCTTTCTTCAGGATGCCGAGGGCGTGGTAGATGTCGCCCATGATGCGGGCAACGGTAGTCTTGCCCGTGCCGGGGTTTCCCGTGAAGACGCAGTGGTAGGACATTTCCGGGACCTTGAGCCCCGCCGCCTTGCGTTCCTGCGCGACCTGGGTGAATTTCACGAGTTTGTGGACCTCGGCCTTGACTTCCTCGAGCCCGATGAGTTCGTCGAGTTTGCCGAGGGCCTCCTTCAGCAGGGCCTCGCGCTGTTCGGGCGTCAATTCTCCCGCCTCCGCAGTTGCTGGTTGTTGCGAGGAACCGTCGTCGCTGACGACCTGCTGTTGAACGACCTCATCGCCGGGGTCGGTCTTTTTCTCGCCCAACTTGTCCTTAATGAAAAAGCCGACCACGAGGCAGAGCACCCAGCAGACAATCCAACTGATGAAATTATGCTTGTCGTTGTCGATGATAAAATGATTGACGAGGAACAGCGGGATGCTTAGCAAGGTGGCCAGGGCCGCGGCCGCTGCCCCCCAATCGCTCGGCAGGCAGACCATAACCACGATGGCCATCAGAATGTAGAATCCGCAACCAAGCCCGGCAGTTTTCATGTATGGATGCTCCTTGTTGTTTGTGGTGTAAATTGTGGAAATGCGGGGGAGGGCGCGCCTCCGTGCGCGCCGTTTGGCCATGTCGGTGGGGCGCATCTTTTGGTCTTGTCCGATGCGCTCCTGTTCGGCAAACTATGTTCTCACGAGGCGGGCGGCATAGGCGCCGTCATGGGCGGGGCAGGGGAGAATCTGCTGTTCGCAGTCCAGGGTGAACTCAGGACGGTCTTGCAGGAAAGCCTGAATCTGCAACTGGTTTTCCTCCGGCTCGACGCTACAGGTGCTGTAGACCAGGCGTCCGCCGGGGCGTACCAGTCCCGCCGCGCCCCGCAGGATGTCGCCTTGCAGGCGCACGAGTTCCGCCAGCCCTGACGCCGAAAAGTGCGCGCGGACATCGGGAGCCCGCCGGATGACGCCCGTGTTACTGCACGGGACATCGAGAAGAACGCCGTCCTGGCTGGCCACCGCGAGAGGAATACCTCGGGCAACAGTGACGTCCGCCTGGACAATCTGTACCTCCGGGTATCCTTGCAGGTTCTGGCGGACGCGGGCCAGGCGTGGCGCGGAGCGGTCGGCGCAGAGCAGTTTGCCGGTGCCGTGGAGCGCTTCGGCGAGCAGAAGGGATTTTCCGCCGGGGGCGGAGCAGAGGTCGGCGAGGCTTTCTCCCGGCTGGGCGTCCAGCAGATGCGGAGCCAGAAGGGTCGAGGGATCCTGGACGTAGAACGCGGGGCGGCCGCCTTGCTCAAGGGTCTTGAGCAAGCGTGCCTCGTCGGCGGAGGACAGCGGATGGAACAGGCGCTGGCCGACAGTCCAGGGCAGGGCGGGGAGTTCCTGCAAGCCGGTCAAATCCGTGTCCTGCGGAGCCAGGGCGCGCAGGCGGAAGACGGTCTGGGGCGGGAGCAGGAAGGCGGCGGCCATCTGGGCGATGGTCTTGTCGTCCCGCTGGCGTTTCCAGCGCGAGTAGATGGTTTCAGGCAGACGCAGGCGGATGTTGGGCGGGGCTGACTGCAACTCCCGCTCCAGTTCCGCGACGTCGGGAATCTCTGTCCAGAGACGGCGCAGGACGGCGTTGACGAAGCCGCCCTCGGACGGTGCGCCCTGCCGTTTGGCGTAGTTGACGGCGACATCGGTGATGACGGGGGCGGGGAGGGCGGTCAGCCAGTAGTGTTCGGCCATCGCCCAGTGGAGGATATGCCGAAGGCGGGGGCGGATTTTGCCGGAGGCCAGCCTGTTGAGCAACCAGTCCATCGCGAGTTGCTGACGGTGGATGGTGAAGAGCAGGT
>Ga0310696_10005736_pt1 | contig 14895 bp, 9 predicted proteins | sample AusTroGonzalo_MG_4_FD_203885 | JGI IMG/M metagenome (GOLD analysis project Ga0310696, IMG submission 203885) | Bovine rumen microbial communities from tropical cattle in Woodstock, Queensland, Australia - Gonzalo_02 (v2) (version 2) | ecosystem: Host-associated > Mammals > Digestive system >...
CTACGGCGAACGCCTGCAAGTCAAGGGGCTCAACCTGCTCTCTGCCCCGGGCAACGACCTGGTGGCATCCACCGCACTGGCATCATGCGGCTGCCACATGGTGCTGTTCACCACCGGTCGCGGCACGCCGTTCGGCACCTATGTTCCGACGATGAAGATATCCACCAACTCGGCCTTGTATCATAACAAGCCCAACTGGATTGACTTCAATGCCGGCGTCATTGCGGAGGGCGAACCGATGGAGGAGGTTGCACGCCGCTTTGCCGACTACGTAATCGAAGTGGCCAACGGAGCAAAAACCAACAACGAGAAAAACGGTTACCACGAAATAGCCATCTTCAAGAATGGCGTCACTTTGTAATGGCGGAGATATGAGGAAAGCTGTCCTTACAAGTCGGATGATAGTCTGGTCATTGCTGCTGAATGCAGTGGTGACCATGCTCATAGGTTGCACCCGGCCGAACGAATATCTGCAACTCGCCCGGGCCGTTGCGCAATCCGAGATGACCCATAATCCGGACGTATGGACATGCGACGGTGCGAAGAAACCCAAATGGGAGTACACGCCTACCCTCATGGCACGCAGTTTCGTGGAACTCTATACCGCCACGGGTGACACAACCTATCTGAGGCACGCACAGCGTTTTGCAGACCTGTTCATCGGTGAGGACGGCACGATTCTGACCTACAAGATGAGCCTGTATAACATGGACCGCATCCAGGGTGGCAACTTCCTCATTCTCTTGAACGCCATCCATCCCCGACCGCAGTACCTGACTGCCATCGAGACGCTGCGCGAGCAACTGCGTCAGCAGCCTCGCACAGCCGAAGGAGGTTTCTGGCACAAGCAGGTCTATGAGCACCAGATGTGGCTCGACGGACTCTTCACCGGCACCACGTTCTATGCCCGCTACGCAGCATGGAAACCCGAACCCGAGGCGTGGAGTGACATCGCCAACCAGTTCATGGTTGTGGACAAACACACGCGCAAACCCAACGGGCTCAACCACCATGGCTGGGACGAAAGCCGGCAGATGGCATGGGCTGATCCCGAGACGGGTTGCAGTGCCGAGACCTGGGGACGAGCCGAAGGATGGTACGTAATGGCGCTGTGCGACGTGCTTGAACTCATGCCTGCAGGCCGCCCTGAACGGACTGAACTGGCAGCCATTCTCCGGCGCGTGATGGAAGCACTGATGGCGGTACAGGACCGGAATACACATCTTTGGTACCAGGTGCCGGACAAACAGACGGAAGAGGGCAATTATCTCGAATCAACCTGCTCCGCCATGTATGCCTACGCTATGGCGAAAGGCGTGCGCATCGGCGTGCTGCCAGAATCCTACCGCGACGAAGCCAAGAGCGTGATTGATGGGCTCAGGACGAACAAGCTGCGCACCAACGAGGACGGCACATTGAGCCTCATTGACTGCTGCGCCGTAGCCGGACTCGGAGGTGATCCGTTCCGCGACGGCACATACAACTATTATATACACGAGCGCATACGCGACGATGACCCGAAGGGCGTCGCACCTCTTATCCTCGCGTGTATTGAATTAAGCAAATATTAATTTTTAAATAACAATATCATGATGAAACGATTGTTTTACATTTTAGCCGTAGTGTTACTGCCGATGATGGTGCAAGCCGAGGTGGTAACAGGACAAGTAACGGACTCCAACGGCGAACCCATCATCGGTGCAAACGTGGTAGTCAAAGGTACTACAAACGGTACAATCACCGATTTTGACGGCAACTACTCGATTGATGTTCCGGAGAATGCGACTCTGGTATTCTCGTATCTGGGTATGACCTCCCAGGAGATCCCGGTTACGAGCAACAGCATCTCCGTTGTACTGAAGGAGGATAACCAAGTACTGGACGAAGTAGTCGTAACCGGTTACGGCACAACCAAGAAACGTGACTTGGTAACGGCTGTCGGATCTGTAAGTGCAGACCAGTTGAAGGATGTTCCTGTAACATCAGCCAGCGAGGCGTTGCAAGGAAAGTTAGCCGGTGTATCAGTAACGACAACCGAAGGTAGTCCGGATGCTGATGTCAAGATCCGCGTGCGTGGTGGATCATCGCTCACACAAAGTAGTGACCCGTTGTACATAGTGGACGGTTTCCCTGTAAGCTCTATTTCCGACATCGCGCCGAGTGACATCGCTTCGATGGATGTCCTCAAAGGTGCTGCCGCTACTGCTATCTATGGTGCACAAGGTGCCAACGGCGTTATTATCATCACGACAAAAGACGTTGATGTGAATGATGATAAGCCGGTATTCCATGCGGATTATTCCGGTTATGTAGGATGGAAGCGCATGTCCAAGAAGTACGACATGATGAATAATCGTGAGTTCGTATTGATGCAGTACGAATATAATTACCTGAACCAAAGCAGCACGAAGAAGTTGTCAAGTACCTTCTATCAGTATTTTGATCCAAATATTGCTCGTGACGACAAGGGTAAAGTGGTTAGCGGTGCCACACCGACTCCGCTGACGGATATTTTAGATTATTGGGCCAATCAACCATACTATGATTGGCAACGCAAAACGTTTGGGCCGACTTGGGGAGAGAAGAAGGAGTCGGATGACCATCAAGGCTTTAACTCCAATCATTCGTTCTCTGTAAGTGGCGGTAACAAGGTAGCTCAATTCTCATTGTCATACAATCGTATTGACGATAAGGGTATTATGTACGGGTCAGATTATTCTCGCAACAATCTGGCTATTAAGACCAAATTCAAGCCTCTCAAGGATTTCACGCTCTCATTATCAGCTCGCTATAGCAATACCAATGTGCTGGGCGCAGGTTCAAATACAGCGGATGATTCCGGCTCAAAGTCTGAATCACGTGTACGCAACGCTGTTGCATACACTCCGTTAACGTTGTTCGCTAAAGATGATGCAGTGCTTGAAGATTATGATTCATTCGGTTCATTGTACGACCCGATTACCACGATTGATCATAATTATAAAAAGAAACGTGATGACAAGTGGCGCATTGAGGGATATGCAAGCTACAAATTCTTAAAGAAATTCACCTTACGAGTTGACTTGGGATACGAAGGTCGCTATCGTGACACAGGTCGTTTCTATGGTGCGACCACATACTATAGCCGTGAGGGCGAGGGATACTCCAATGCAGGTGGATTGAAAAACTTAGGGCACACGATTGTTACCGATGAACGGGATTCGAAGCTCCGCAATGTCAACAGTTTCACTTATGAAGACAAGTGGGGGAAGCATTCGTTCAAATGGGCTATATTCAATGAGCAACAGTGGAACAAGTCGTCTGAAGACATTATGTACGGTTATGGATATGACAAGACATATACCGGCAAGAATGTGTTTAACCGTTTGAATGACTGCCTAAACAAGAGTTATAAGAATCGGATTGGTGCAACCGATAACATGTTATCCTTCTTTACTCGCGTAGATTATAACTATGCAGGCAGATATTTAGTAATGGCTACATTCCGTGCTGACTGTTCAACCCGTTTTACTAAGCAAAACCAATGGGGCTACTTCCCCGCAGTTGGTGTGGCTTGGCGTATGTCTGACGAGCCTTGGATGGAAGGCGCTTCGAACTGGTTAAGCAATTTGAAACTGCGTTTTGACTATGGTATGGTGGGTAACAACAATGTGGAGACGGGCTATCTGTTCTACGATTATGCTACGGCTGACGAGAGCTATATGAATGGTTTCTCCGGTACGATGATTAAAGATGGAGGAGACGAAAATATCTCGGCGAATCCGAATCTTAAATGGGAAACAACTATCACTCGTGACCTGGGTATCGACTTCGGCTTCTTCAATGAGCGCTTGACCGGTGTGATTGACCTATATTGGAATAATACCAAGGATCTTATTATTAAGTACAGAACATCCCTCGGTGGTTACAACTATCAATATCGCAATATCGGTTCAACAAGAAACCGTGGTATTGAGTTTTCGCTCAGAGGCGTTGTGCTGGATAATAAATCGAAAAGTTTAAACTATGGTTTGACGATTGATGCCAATATCTCATTCAACCAAAATGCAGTAACCGATTTGGGTGGGATGGATAGTTATCCTATCGCTACCAAGTGCTTCAGCAGCAACTATAAGAACACCGATATGGAATTCTTGGCCAGACCTGGTGATGCAATCGGTACTATCTATGGCTACGTAAGCGACGGTTGGTACACTCCGGAAGACTTCGATCAAGTGAAGATTTCCTCTAATACGGGTGTCGAATGGACCAAAAACGGTGAGAAAGTACAGAGCTTTAAGAATGAGTATGTGCGCCCAGGATCTATGAAATACAAAGACCTGAATGGTGATGGCATTATTGACGAAAATGATCGTACCGCAATCGGAAATACACTGCCGTTGTTCACCGGAGGTTTCGCTCTTTCTGCACACGTTGGTGGAGATGCTTGGGGTGACGTTGATTTCTCAGCGAATTTCTCCTATAGCTATGGAAATAAAGTCTTGAATCTTTCAGCTCTGGATTATACCACCATCTTCGAGAAGACGAAGTTGCGTAACTTGACGTCCGATGTAGCATATGGTAAGCGTTACTCACTCTTCGATGCAAACGGAAACTTTATTCCTGAAGGCTTTGGTAACGGGAAGACTATTAAAGGAGCAGATTATTCGCAGATGTCTGCCGCTCTGGCAGAGGCCAACGCGGGTGCAGCTGTGGCTAATCCTATTTGCAGCAATATTGCTATGACGGATAAGAACGTCGAGGATGGTTCATACCTGCGCTTGAATAATTTAACAGTCGGATATTCTCTCCCGCAGCGCTGGATATCGAAGGCTAAGATGACCAAAGCGCGTATCTTCTTCCAGGCAACGAATGTGTTCTGCGCAACCAAATATTCAGGCGCAGATCCTGAGGTGGATACACGTTCGAAGATTAACCCGCTTGCTATCGGCGTGGACTTCTCCGCTTACCCAAAAGCAACCGGATTTAACATTGGTGCTAATATATCTTTCTAAACTGACTAATATAATCTTTTAACAGAAAAGAGTTATGAAAACGAGTAAATATATAGTCCTGATGGCTGTAATGGTATGTGCAGCCTCATGCAAGGATTTCTTTGAGCCCGTTTCTCCGTCCGCAATGGATAAGGAATATGTGTTCCAGAGTCCAGTTCGAACAGGGAACGCCATTGAGGCCATCTACCATCTTTTCGGTGAGGACAACAGCTATCGAAATCGTCTGATATGTGGTTATCAGGGTCTCAACACGGATATTGAGCGTAGTACAAAGGATCAAGATTTTACCTTGTATAGTATGACCCCATCTTCTGCCAATCTGAGTAAGAATGATGGTAAAGATATTTGGGGATATATCAATGCGATGGTTGAGCGCTCCAACAATGCCATAGAGGGTATTGAACAGTACGGAAATTTGGAGGATCCGCTGGTAAGATATTATCTGGGTGAGGCATATTGCTTGCGCGCATTCGCGTACTTGGAGTTGACCAAATACTGGGGTGATGTACCGATTCGTTTCGTAAGTTTGGAAAAGGATCCCAACGGCATCAAAATCCCCAAGGGTGACAGAAATGAGATTTATGCTCACCTGCGCGAAGACCTCAAAAAAGCCGCAACGTTGCTTCCATGGTCTGAAGATTGCCCGTCTGTAGCGCAGTACAAGACAACCCGCCCGAGCAAAGCACTTGCATATGCTCTGCTCGCACGTAACAACCTCACCTACGCAGGTTGGGCTCTACGCGCAGACGTAAATGATATCCGCTTGAATACGCCCGACGACGCTCTGCGTGCCCAGTTGTATGAAGAGACAATGTGGGCTTGCGCGGAAGTAATCAAACATGAGGGCTCGTATAAACTGCTGGATGATTATGCACAAATCTTCAAGAACCTCTGTGCCGATGTCGAAGATTATCGAACCTCTGAGTTCATCTGGGAGATTCCGTTTGCTAACGGAACACGCGGTCAATTCATGAACTATAATACAGCCAAGGGCGATAAATGTCTGGGCGTACTGAAGAATAACGTGAGTGGTTCTACCAACTCGTGCCAGACCGTAGTGCCTACGTTTATCTATGATTTCGAGGCAGGTGACAAGCGTCGTGACGTAACCGTCCTGCCGTACGTATGGGTTTCCTCTCCGGGTCTTGGTAAGGGTAACTTCTCTGAAAAAGATACTGCTTTTGTAGAAGCTGCTATGCCGGGTATTGCTGGCACCGAAACTCGCTTGTGGCAGAAGAGCCAGAGTATCAGTTCCTTCTTCCTTGGGAAATACCGTATTGAATGGATGGTTCGCGACAGACAAAGTAATGACGATGGAATCAACTATCCGATTGTTCGTTATGCGGATGTAGCCCTCATGTTCTGCGAAGCAGCCATCGGCGGTATAACGAAAACAGCGGTTAGCAATACAACCGGTCTGGATCCGCAGGTTCAGTTCGATCTCATTCGTGATCGTGCCGGATTAGCAAGCAAACCGCTCAATATGGAAAATCTGATGCAAGAACGTGCCTTTGAGTTCTGCGGTGAGTATATCCGCAAGTACGATCTGATGCGTTGGGGCAGGTTAACCTCCAATCTCATTGCCACAATGAAACGCTTGGAGGCACTCGACGCACATACAGGCGAGTTCGCCAACACCAGCGATAGTATCTATTATCGCTTCAAGATGAACAACGAATACCTGAATCCGAAGTCGTCAGTGAAGAATGCTTATGAGATAATTGATGTGTGGGGCTTGCGTAAGGGGGAAGTAGGGCGTCCTGCCGGATTTGATAAAAGCGCCGGATGGGTTGCCAAGAGCGTGTTTGGCGATCAGGAAGAAGGCGATCACGTCATCGGTCCAAAATCCAACTATCGCCTCTACGACAATGAGAAAACACTTCCGTTGCGTCACTATTATCCCATTTTCTTGACGAACATCGGTACATCCAATGGTGCATTGTGGAACGACTATAATTACTAATAATGTATAAAATCACATACACAGGTTTACTTAGCCTCTGCCTTCTGGCAGGGGCTGGGTGCACCAAGCCCTCTCAACAGGAACCAATCCCTCAGCAGGAAGCGAGAGCTTTCCCGGAAGCCCAAGGTGGAGGTGTAAACGCATCTGGAGGAAGGAACGGAGTTGTGTACTTCGTGACATCACTTGAGGATGACGCAAATGAAGCCGGGACATTGCGGTATGCATTAAAGCAGTCAACGACGCGCATGATACTTTTCAAAGTGGCTGGTCAGATTAATCTCAAAAGTGAGTTGAGAATAAAAAATGGCAACGTTACTATCGCAGGCCAGTCTGCCCCAGGGGATGGAATATGTATTGCCGGCTATCCGGTTGTGGTAGAGGCTGATAATGTGATTATTCGTTTCTTGCGTTTCCGCATGGGAGACCAGAGCAAGGTGGAAGGTGATGCATTAACCTGTATCGGTCGAAAAAATGTCATCATTGAGCACTGCTCCTTTTCTTGGAGCACGGATGAGTGTGTCAGTTGCTATGGTAACACGGACTTTACGCTCCAGTACTGTTTCATCACCGAGAGTCTTCGAACCTCCGTTCATGACAAAGGCGCACATGGCTATGGTGGCATATGGGGAGGTACGAATGCCTCATTCCATCACAACCTGCTGGCGCACCATGACAGCCGTAATCCGCGCTTCGACCATTCGTACGTCAATAATAGTTGCTTCGGACCTGTTGACTACGTCAATAATGTTATCTTTAACTGGGGCGGCAATTCGGCATACGGAGGCGAAGGGTATGATCAGGTCAGAAAGATCAATATGGTCAATAATTACTATAAATACGGCCCTGCTACCAGCAAAAAGACACGTGTCGTTGACCCCACTGTCAGTTGCTCATACTGCTCAAACGGACACACATTGATTCCTGGTATGTTCTGGCTCTCCGGCAACTATATGTATGGTTCCTCGGAGGTAACAAACGACAACTGGAAAGGCTCTACCCAAACAGGCAGTGATGTCAAGGCTACGGCACGTTGGACGGATGGTCTGACCACTCTATCCGCAGAGCAAACAGCAGAACAAGCCTATGAGACCGTATTGGAAAAAGCAGGCTGCTCGCTACATAGAGATGCAGTGGATTTGCGTATTGTGGATGATGTGCGCAATGGCATTGTTCGAAATGGAGTGGCTGTCACATCTGGTACGATTACGGGCAGTGTGAAGCCTAAAACAGGAGAGATAAGCAAAGGCGGGCTAATTGATACCCCCTCCGATGTCGGTGGGTACCCAACGCTACAGAGCGGTTCCTTGCCTACCGATTCCGATGGTGACGGCATCCCCGATGAGTGGGAACTGGCTAATAACTTGAACCCGCAATCCTACTCTGATGGAAAGGCAACAACATTAAGTGCTCCTTACACTAATCTTGAGGTGTACCTCAACAGTTTGGTACAACATTTGTACTGATTAATGTGAAATACAAAATTGTGCAATAATGAAACGATTTATTCTCTACCTGATGGCACTTCTGACGGTTGCGGCCTACGCGCAGAACCCCTACGACAAGTACTATACCAACCTGCCCTGCGCCGTGGAGCACGTGCAGCCGGTAGTCGTCCCTGACTATACGGTTACGCTTACCGACTTTGGCGCAGTGGGAGACGGTGTGACGGATAATACCGAAGCATTTGCTAATGCGCTTAAGCACTTGAAAAAACAAGGTGGCGGACACCTCATCGTCCCTGATGGCAAGTGGCTGACAGGCCCCATCAAGCTCGTCAGCAACCTCGATCTGCATCTTGCAGACAATGCTGTCATCTTAGGCTCGACCAACAAGGAGCTCTATGTGCAGAAGAGCGATTCGCTGCGCGATGGTAGCAAGAAGTGCCACGCACTCATCTACGGCTCCAAGCTGGAGAACGTGTCCATCACCGGTCACGGCACCATCGATGGGCAAGGTATCTACTGGCGGCCTATCAAGCAGAAGAAAGTGGATGAATCCATATGGAACGAAGTGCTTGCCATGGGCGGCGTGGTGCAAGCCGACGGCAATAGCAAGAACTGGAAGATCTGGTACCCGTTCAATCTCAATAAGGATCTCAATATCCCCAATATAGCGTCGGATGCTATCACGCAGGAGAAGATGCGTCCGCACCTGGTGAACATCACCGATTCTCGGAACCTGCTCATGGAGAACGTGCACCTGCTCAACTCACCCAAGTTCCACTTCGTGCCTACGCGCATTCAGAACCTTATCATCGATGGTGTGAACATCCGCTGCCCGCACTGGGCACAGAACGGTGACGCCATGGATCCCGGTAATGTTCAGGTGGCACTCATCGTCAATTGCAACATCTCCTGCGGAGACGACGGCATCTGTATGAAAGGCGGCGTGGGAGAGAAAGGCGTTGATGCGGGTCCGCAACGCGACTTCCTCATCTGCAACGATACCGTTTACCGCGCACACGGCGGATTTGTCATCGGTTCCGAGTTCAGCGGCGGTATGCAGCGGCTCGTTGTCAAGGACTGCCGCTTCGAAGGGACAGACATCGGCTGCCGCTTCAAGTCAGCTCCGGGACGTGGTGGCTGGTGCGAGGATATATACTGCTACGATATCATCATGAAGGATATCATCGAATCCGCCTTCCTCATCCAGTCAGGCTATGCTGACCGCGGAGCAGGAGTCAGCGCCACCGACAAGGATAACAAGGAAGCCTTCTTCCCCGACTGGTCAAACATCACCTTCCGCAACATAACCTGCATCGGTTCCAAACAAGCCGTGGATATCCAGGGACTCAAGGGAAAACCTGTACACGACGTCCTGTTTGAGCAGGTAACTATCATCGGTAACAAGAACGGTGTCAAAATGGAATGGGCGGAGAACATCAAGTTCGTCAACTGTAATATCAACCCCAAACCCATGCCGATTACGGACTACAAGAAAATCAAAAACGTTTTGTATAATGGCAAAGACCCCGATGCCGCAGAATAAAAGCAATCTTTGTATTAAGAAAAGAAAAATGTGGCGGTCGGCTGCTGATGCAGCCTGAGTCTAATCGTCTATCGGCCTCTCACAAACAAGCTTGCAGAGCTCGATTGCCACTCTGCCTCCCGGCCGACTCCGATGAGTCGCCCGCCCGCCTTACAAAAATTGCTGCGCACAAAAATACCAAAAATATTCGTTGGTCAAAGGTTACGATGACTAAAAGAATACGATGACAAAATTAGACGATTAAATGGCATATAGTATGGATGATAAGAGTGACAACAAGAAGGTTATACGTCAGGTAGCCGAGCCCAAGCGACAGGAGTTGATACAAGCGTGCTATGGTATAATAGGTTGTATGCAGGAGGTGCACAACAATCTGGGTGCCGGCCTACCGGAGTATATTTATCAAGAGGCCTTGGCTGTCGAACTGCTGTCCAATGGTTACTCGATACATAAAGAGCAGGAGTATCATCCGTTGTACAAAGGGCAGGAACTGAAGTCTTATCTTAAGATGGATTTGGTCGTTGAAAGTAACGTGGGTAACATAATAGTCGAATGCAAGGCAATCAGCCAACTGACTGAACGCGAGCACTATCAGACATTCGGCTATCTGCGCGGAACAGGTTGGCAGGCAGCCATATTGGTCAATTTCGGCACTCACCCGAAAGCACAGATCGAGCGCTATCATAACAACAACGGAACAATAGAAGTATTTTAACGCATTGCCACCCGCATGGATTTTTGGCATTTTTGTGCGAAGCAGTTTTTGTGAGCAGCCGGTTGCCGGGCTATCAAGGCCGGCAACCGAATCGGAAGACTATTTAGGCGGGCACGATGCTTGCATCTGGGCGCGGCTGAATAGGCTTACGATTAAGGCCGCATCAGCGGACAATGGCTGCGTATTTTTGATTTAATAATACCATACTGATATACTAATCTGATATCTATGAACAAATTCTTTCCAACTATCTGCGCGGCGCTGATCATGACCGCCTGCGCCACCAAGCCGGTGTACCAAATAACCAAGCAGTCGGACATTGACTGCCTGACCCGCTCGGCATCGTTCGAAATGCCGTGCATCAAGCTGCCGCAGTTCCCCGACCGCACCTTCAATGTGATTGACTACGGAGCCGATCCCACGAGCTTCTCGCTTTCCACCGAGGCTATCCAGCGCGCTATTGACGACTGCACGGCACAAGGCGGCGGCACGGTCGTTATCCCCGAAGGCATATACTCCACCGGACCGATTACCTTACGCTCCAACGTGCGTCTGTACACGGAACCCAACTGCTTCGTGCTCTTCAGCCACGACTTTGACTTGTACGAGATTCTGGACATCTGGTTCGAAGGCTTACCTACCAAGCGCTGCACCAGCCCGCTCAACGCCCTGAACTCCGAGAACATAGCCATCACCGGCCACGGCACATTCAACGGTAACGGTGACTGGTGGAGGCCTGTCAAGAAAGCCAAGATGACGGACACACAGTGGAAAAACCATCTCAAGGAGAAAGGCGGCATCGTCACGGAGAAGAACATATGGTATCCGGACTCAGGTTCGGTCATTGCCCAGACCTACTGCATCGATCAGAACGTACCTGTCATCACCGATGAGGCACTCTGGCCGCAGGTCAAGTCGTTCCTTCGTCCTGTATTGCTGCATTTTGTCGGATGCAAGAACATCCTGCTGGAAGGCGTGACTTTCGAGAACTCCCCTGCATGGAATATACACCCCTTGGGCTGCGAGAATATGGTTGTCAACAACGTCACCATCCGTAACCCGTGGTACAGCCAGAACGGTGACGGCATCGATGTGGAATCCTGCAAGAACGTGGTGATTGCCAACTCCTCCTTCGATGTGGGCGACGATGCCATCTGCATGAAGTCCGGCAAGGACAAACCCGGACGGGACCGCGGCATACCTACCGAGAATGTCGTGGTGGACAACTGCGTGGTCTATCATGGTCATGGCGGTTTCGTCTGCGGGTCGGAGATGTCCGGTGGCATAAAGAACGTCGAGGTACGCAACAACCTCTATATCGGTACGGATGTCGGACTGCGCTTCAAATCCACACGCGGACGCGGTGGCGTGGTTGAGAACATCTTTATCCGCGATGTCAACATGGTCAACATCCCCAACGAAGGATTGCTCTTTGATCTCTTCTACGGTGGCAAAGGCTCCGGTGAAGAGACTGAAGAGGAGATTGCTGCACGCATGAATGCCGAAGCACCCGCTGTGAGCGAAGAGACGCCTGCTTTCAGGAATATCGTTATCGAGAACGTCACCGGAAGCAACATCCAGCGCGCCATCTATTTCAACGGCTTGCCGGAGATGAAGATTCAGAACGTTACACTCCGCGATATAGTCATCACCTCCACCTATGGCGCACTCTTCCGCCAGACGGACGGACTGACTATCAAAGACGTACTCATCTCACCTGCCGAAGGCGAAGCTTTCACCTTTGCCCCAACTGTTGAGAATGTCAAGATCAACTGATCTAATAGTGAAGCGGTCTGTCTTCTGTCAGTGCAGCGGTCTGTTTTCTGTCAGCATAGCGGTCTGGCTACTCACGGGCTGTAGTCCGCGGGTAGCCACATCGTTCTGGCGTATCGGCACGCTTACCGACTCAGCCCGCGCAGGTTATGCCGTCTTGCACGAAGGCCGAAAAGTACGCCACTGCTACCCCGTCACCGAATGGACGGACACAGCCAGTCTTCAAATCTTGAAATCTTCAAATGGCAAATCGAATGATACGTATCATTCTTTCCATCACCACGGCGTGGCGGTCGAGAGCGAACAGATGGCCTACCGCATCTATTTCGACAAGAAGCAGACCATTGACATCTATTGCAAGCGCACACCACGGCTGGAGTTAGCCACCTCCTATTGGTATCCCGACGACAGCCTGCTTGCTTTAGGCTACGGTGACGACATCCTTCGTGTATCGGGCACAGTTGGTGTCGGCTCGGTGAAGTATTGGGATACCCGCTCACCGCTAAACGCTAAACGCTCACCGTTACGACATATCGAACCGGTAGCCGAACGCTCTCAGCGTATAGTCCGGCAGTCGCGCAACAAGGCCACCGTCGAAGTGGCGGTCAAGGGCTGGCAACCAAACAAACCTCTAACAGGCGAAGCCGATAAACCTATTGACATGTCCGTGCAATACACGCTTTGTGCAGGACATCGCGACATGCGCTGCGACGTCACCCTCTCCCACCCCGTCCATGGTCTATGCACCGGCGTCCAATCCATCCCTAATAAAGGCCAACAGCTAATGGCTAATAGCCAATGGCTAAGCGAGCAATTGCCGAATGGCACATTGCTCGCTTCCTGGGGTACGGACTGGCCCGTGAATGACACGGTCAAGTATGCCAAAGAGACGGTAGGTCTGGCAGTGTTCATCCCCAAGGAATACGCCGGCGAACTCGTGCACGACCAATCCAACAGCCTCTGTCTGCTCAATCTAACAGGCGAAGCCGTTCCAACAGCGAAGCGTTCTAACAGCGCAGCGCTCCAACAGCCCGAAGGGCGGTCTTACCACGCGCATTTCTACCTGACCTGTGTCGGAGCTACCAAAGAGGACAAACCGGTAGCCACCAATGCTGCAGAGTGGACTGACTACCTGCACCGCTGGGCTGCCACACTGAAATAATAATGGGTGATATGGGGTCCCCAAAGAAACCAGCGTAGCGTTTCGAATGGGGTGTCAGAGCGGAGGCACGCGTCGCCTTTATTGCGCCAAGCGCAATCCGATGCGACTGCGTTGCCGAACGCGCAGGGTGGCATTTTTCGTCAAATAGGTGCAATAATTCGCCTATGTGCGCACGAGATTTGCAAAAGCAAAATAATTTTACTACCTTTGTACTCGATTTTGTAAGCAAAACAAAATTTTACAATAGTATTAACAATCAAAATTTAACAATCATGAAAAAAATCTTCCTCTTCGCAGCTGCTATCGTTGCAGCAATGACAGTTAACGCAGCCGACAAAGTTTGGAACTTTACTGATTTCACAGCAGATAACGTTCCTACATTCACGGTAGGTGATGGTGTAACTCCTGACGTAGTAGTAGCAGACGAGTTGTATGTTTATGGCAATGCCAAAGACAAAGCTTGGGCTATGGATTTCGATCAGTCACCGAAGTATTTCATTGATTTCCTCACCGTTGAAGATCAAAACGAAAATAAAAAATTGACTCGTCTGAAATCAGGTGGTGCAGGTTCTGTAAAAGACGGCAAAATCAAAGGTGCTATTGCTTTCAAAGTAGCTGGTGCATCCTTTATCCAGATTGCTGCTGTTTCATCCAGCGGTTCTGAAACGCGTAAAATGCAGATCTTGAACGCAGCCGGCGAGGAGCTTGAAAGCTTCAAGTTTGATGGTAACGTAGGTAAGAAAGTGGATGGCGAAATCGTTGATCCTGCATTCTCGTATGAGTACGAAGGTCCGGCTACTACAATTTACATTGTATCAGCTGAGACTGCCGAGGGTGATGATTCATATAAAGCAGGCGGTATCAACTACTATAAGATTGCGGCTACTAATGTAGCACCTTGGAATGGCGAGACTGCCGTTGAGAACACCAACGCTGCAGTTAAGGCTCAGAAGGTTATCCGCAACGGTCAGGTAGTGATCATGCGTAACGGCGTTGCCTACACAGTTCTTGGTTCTATCGCAGAGTAAATCAACTGACTACTTATCTCATACTCAAGAAAGAGTCCCATTTGGAAAACGAACCAAATGGGACTTTTTTGTTCACTGCTCACCTCCCCCTCTAAACTCTAAACCCTAAACTCTAAACCCTAAACCCTAAACCCTAAACTCTAAACTTTACCATCCCTGTACTCCGTCGGTGTCTTGCCGGTGTTGGCCTTGAAGGATTTGGAGAAGTAACGGGGGTCACTGAAGCCGCAGGCATAAGCGACCTCTTTTGTTGCCAGATCGGTGGTCCGGAG
>Ga0310696_10005737_pt1 | contig 14893 bp, 36 predicted proteins | sample AusTroGonzalo_MG_4_FD_203885 | JGI IMG/M metagenome (GOLD analysis project Ga0310696, IMG submission 203885) | Bovine rumen microbial communities from tropical cattle in Woodstock, Queensland, Australia - Gonzalo_02 (v2) (version 2) | ecosystem: Host-associated > Mammals > Digestive system >...
CTTATTTCCTGACGAGGTAATTATCTGAATGCTTAAGGACATTATTGGTTTTACTATCTGCGTGGCATTTATACTTGTTTTCTATATTTCTTATTATGACGATATTGACGAAAGGTAGGTGATTCTATGCTTAACAACAAAATATATGACATTCTCAAGTGGATTGCGATTGTGGCACTCCCGGCACTTAGCACGTTTATAGTAGTGCTCGGTAAAATATGGGGATGGGGTGATATTGCTCCGATGGTAGCTCAGACCATCACAGCCGTTGCGGTTCTGCTCGGTGCGTTGCTCGGTATTTCCACGATTCAGTACAATAAGGGTGGTGATGAATAATGGCATACACCGACAAATCATTCTTTGCCAAGCTCAAGCCTTATGTGCTTCAGGATATGCGTGACACAGGCATTTTGGCATCGTTGACAGCTGCACAGGCGTTCATCGAGTCAAACAAGGGCAATTCGGGCCTTACACAGCGATGCAACAATCTATTCGGCATCAAGGGCAAGTACAACGGTCAGGGCGAATTATTCTGGACAACAGAGTATTACAACGGTGTCAAGACTCGCATACAAGCCTACTTCCGCAAGTATCCATCGTGGCAAGAATCCATCGCAGACCATTCTGCGTTATTCAATCGCCTTGCCAGATACGCCAACCTGCGAGGCGAAACAGACTATGTGCAGGCTTGCAAGAACGTGCGCCTTGATGGTTATGCGACATCACCAACCTACACATCCACGCTCATCAACACGATACAGAAATACCATCTTGACGAGTGGGATCGTGAGGTGCTTGGTTCGGTGTCCGTTTCGACTCCGATCGAGGTGCATCGAACGCTTCGCAAGGGAGATCGTGGTGACGATGTGAAACAGTGGCAGACATTCTTAAACAGCAACGGTTATCCGTGCGGATTGGTTGACGGGATATTCGGAAAAAATACCGAATTGGCGGTAAAACAGTACCAAGCATCGTTGGGCCTTGTGCCTGACGGGATCATCGGCCCGAAAACGTGGGCCACATTAGAATAACACTGACCATCTCAATGATGGCGAGGTTTTCCTCACATTTTCCTTCATACACAGGCAGGCATCCTTCGGGGTGTCTGCCGCTTTTTTTATTGTTTTATAAATAAAACCCACAGATAAAACGCAAGTCTTATAGATAATACTACTATTTTCCTTCCTATTATATATACAATCATATCGAGGGGAGTAATCGATATGGATATTTTGAAGATGCTTGAAATAGTAATGAAAAAGGACCACCGGGGGAATGGTGATCCTGTTTGTAGGGGAGTATTCAGTGAATAAACTGTTGCGTGTTGTCAGGTTTATTGTATCAGATAAGTTTGAGTTACGTCAAGTTTACAAGACGCACACATGACTCAAAAAGTGCCTGAAAAGCCCTAAATATGGACGGTTCGATTCTGCTTAGCAGCACGGATTTAAACCCCGAAAATGTGCGTTGAAGTCGCATAGATTCGGGGTTTTTCTTTGTTTTTTCGTACAGATATTCGAGGCCTATAAATGGCTTAAAATCGTTTAGTTTTTAGTTCGTAAGACGCACGCATGACTCACTTTTTGACACGATAATTGAGCATATTGACGAATGTTGCAAGCTCTTCTATCGTTATGTGCGTATATACCTTTTCTGTGATCGTTGATGGGGTATGACCGAGCAGGAGCTGAAGCACCAGAGGATCACAACCACATTCACGCATCCTTGTGGCGAAGGTGTGGCGGCAATCGTGTGCAGTATGCCCACAAAGTGCCTTGAGTGCCTTATTTAAGCCGTCATGTGTGTACCCGTATAAATTACAACCAAAATCCTTATACTCACTAAAAAGGGGCAATATGTGTTCGTGAATAGGTATCGTTCGGATACTTGAACGATTCTTTGCTTTGGCAATATGAACGGTCCTGCTGCCGAGGTCTATATCATCAGGATTCAGTTCCTTTAGTTCTTTGGTACGCATCCCGGTATAGAGGAGCATCGTGGTCAACTTGTGGTACCATTCCGATCCCGATTCGACCATCTTGACCTGTTTGAGCGTGAATACTTCCCTTGTGATCTGAGTGGTGACAGAGTTGGAATGTAATAGCCTGCTTGGGTCTTTATCTATGATGTCATTTCTTAGGGCATAAGCAAATATCTTATGGCAGCAGGTCTTTATTTCCTGTTGCTGAGTGGTTTCACAAGAATCGATACACTTTTGCATCTGATTGGCCTTAATGCTCCTGATCGGAAGGTCGGCTATCGGTTCAAGATATCTCCATGCCGCCATGTAATTATGCCGCCTACCATCTGTAAAACCCTTCTGTGCCTCTTCAAAGCAATCACGCATCGTGACTTTCATCAGATCAAGGTCAAATGGATTGTCATTATAGTCCATCAAAGCCTTGAGTGCTTCTGCTCTGGTCCTAAAGTACCCGATATCCTTTGTGATCTGCTTCTGACGCATCAATACCTCGTCAAAGGCCCATCCGACAGTTACACGGGCCCTCCAAGGTTTTCTACGTTGTCCGGGCATTTTGGAACAACAGCCCATTCCATTTGCTAGGCGCATTTAATCACCATCCTTTGGTTCATCCTTTAGTTCATCAGACTCGATGTCATACATGAGCGAGTTGATTTCCTGTTGTATTTTGCGTTTTTGCTCTTCAAGTTCCATAATTTTTACCTTACGCTGTTCTTTCCAATAAACATACTCATCATATTCAGGACATGGTTCCCATCCGAATAATTGATTTGGTGTTACCTGCAAAGCTTTGCATATTTTTTCTACGCATTCGACATCAGGTTTATTATCCCCACGCTCCCAATTTGAAATAACATTTTTGGTCTTGCCGACAAACGCTGCCAAGTCATCCTGTGTTAGTCCTCTAAAGTTTCTGAAATTCTTAATATTGTGATTCAGTGCATTTTTCATATAAATACTCTCCCTTCTATTTAAGAAATAATTACCCCACCAACAATGTAACAGATTTTTTGTATTTTTTCAATAATCATAGGGGAAGTACAGAATTTTATATTGACTATACAGATAAACTGTGCTATATATAGAAGTACAGGATAACTGTACACAAGATATTGCGGTTCGGAAGGAGGTGAAATAATGACCGTGCAGTCAAGGATTTCTGAGTATATGGATCGTATGGGGATCACGCAGGCGAGTGTATGTAAGAAAACAGGAATCAAAGCAGACACTCTGAGTCTGATCCTGAACAACAAGCGCAAGATGAGAGCAGATGAATTTGAGCTTATATGCCGTGCGCTTGAAAAGACACCAAATGATTTTATGTTGATTGAACAGGAGGTAGTACATGGTTGAAGTTTTCAAGGGCGTTGACAAGAAAAAGACCTATTATGCAGTGCAGACATTCAAGCCTGACATCTGCAAGATCATGGAAGAGGTTGCCCGGTACAAAAAGACATCACTTGCCAAGATGAAGGACTACAAGGCAAGGCCCGGTGTTATGGGTTATCTGCCTGATGGTCGCAAGGCCATATGGTGGAAGGGTGACTACAATGGCGATCCCTGCATCATCGTTTATAAGTAGGGGGTTTGCTTATGACAGTTGCCGAAGCAGCAAATCAATTAAGGCTATCACAACAGCTGATAAGGGTGTGGATTCAGAACGGCACCTGCCCATTTGGGTATGTGGTTCGGGATGGCAAGAGAAAAACGTATCTAATCAACGATGCCGCACTTAAGCGGTTCATAGAAGGGGAGAAGTAATGGCAGAGGAAATCAAACTAGCAATCTGGATCGGACTCGTTCTGTGGAATCTTTGGATTATTCTGCGGAATGAATACTACGGCAAATGAGGAGGTCGGAATGAGCAAAGAATCATCAATCTATGTAATAACGAAGGGTGGCGAACGTGTAACAGTTGCGGATAACCAGAGCGCACTTGCACTCACCAATGCGCTGATGGCACTCGATTGTACGGAGCCTGTCAGCAAGGCCATTATCAACGGGAATCGTCAGGAGCTTGATGTATTTGAGGTTTGTTTCCTTGACAAACACGTTAAGGCTTTGACGTTTCAGGACGCAGAAAAGGTGGCACATTGGGCTTTGGCTTTTGGCTGCAACAAGGTAAGTGTGGAAAAGATATCCATAGAAAAAGAAAAGGAGGAAGAAAATGGAAGATAACGAAAACAAGAGCACGGAATGGCTCGAAAGTCAGATGATGACAATCCCGGTGGAAGAGTTCATTAAAATGCGGCTTCAGATGGCAGAACAGGGCCACAAGGAGGACAGGCTATACCACAGGCTGTGGGATACCGAGAAGGAATGTGACGAGCTTAAGGCGGCTTTAGAGGATGCCAAGAAGCAGATCAAGGAGCTTTTGGGAATAAATGAAGCAGAAAAGGAGGGAAGTAAATGAGCACTTTATTTGAGATCACTACCGAGTTTAACGAGCTTTATGCTCTGGCAACGGCTGAAGAGGTTGATGATCAGGTCTTTAACGACACGCTTGAAGCGTTGACAGGTGAGCTTGAGGTTAAGGGTGCCGGGTATGTGGCTGTTATCAATCAGCTTGATATGGAGCAGAAAAAGGCCAAAGAGCTTGCAGATGCGTTTAAGCGTAAAGCTGATATTAGGGCAAATGCAATCGGGCGCATGAAGGATGCTCTTAAGGTGGCAATGGTCCAGATCGGAACCGACAAGATCGAGGCAGGTGACTACACCATCAAGCTTCAGAAGAACGGTGGCAAGCAGCCATTGATTATCGATGGTGATGTTCCTGAGTCGATGTGCAAGGTGATCCTTGAGCCTGACAAGGAGCGCATCAGGGGATTCCTTGAGAGCCTTGATGAAAACGATGCCTGCGAGTGGGCGCATCTGGAAGAGCGTGGTCAGCACGTTGTTATTAAATAGGAAGGAGGAGAGATATGGGATTACCAATACTTATTTTAGGAGAAACAGGATCAGGCAAGACTTATAGCATCAAGAATTTTGATGTGAATGAGGTCGGTATCTTTTCTGTGGAAAAGCCATACCTGCCGTTCAAAAAGGATTTCAAGGTGGCAAAACACGCCACATATGAAACGATCATGACTTGTTTCAAGAACGATCCAAAGCTTAAGACTTATGTCATCGATGATTCACAGTATCTTCTGGTGAATGAAATGTTTGATAAGGCAAAGGATGCAGGATATGGCAAATTTACTGATATTGCGCTGCATTTCAGGAATCTTATCCATTTTATTAACCATCAGTTGCCGGATGATGTGATCGTGTACTTCTTGCATCATACAGAAACCGACAGCAACACCGGGAAAGTAAAGGCGAAAACTGTCGGCAAGATGCTCGATAATCAATTAACCGTGGAGGGTTGCTTTAATATCGTGCTTCTTTGTTCTGTTGAAGCTTCTGAACATTATTTTATCACACAATCCGATGGATATACAACCGCTAAGAGTCCTGAAGGGATGTTTGACCTGCGGATTCCGAACGATCTGAAGGCTGTTGATTCTGCAATCCGTGATTACTACGGAATGTCTACTACTAAGAAAACCAAGGAGGATAAATAAATGACAAGATGGACAGTTACAGAAGTTTCGCAAGCATCTGGTTTAAGTGAAGGTGCTATTAGCGGATACTTTAGTAACAGGGGTATATCCACAAAGAAAGGTTTGAATCTAATTCAAATATTAGAAGTATTAAATGCTCCGAGAAGAGATCATGGAGTGAATAATACAGAAAAAGTTGAAACGCTCGTACGAATATTGGAGTCAGCAGGAATTAAAACACCATACACAATTAAGGAGGATAAATAAATGAAAGCATTTAATGGTTACGAAGAAGCAAAGGAGGCTGCGAAGTATGTTGGCGGCGAAAGGCTCCCAATCGGAGCTTATGTATGTGAGATCAAGAATGTAAAATATGTTGCCGGAGAAAATGGCAATTCTGATCGCATCGATATTCTTTTCGATATTGTGGATGGCGAGTATAAGGATTTCTTCAAGAATCAGTATGATTCCAATACTTCAGAGGACAAGAAGTGGAAGGGCCGCAAGTCGATCTATGTGCCCAGAGATGACGGGTCTGAAAAGGATAATTGGACGAAGAACACTTTTGCCAAGTGGGTAAACAGTTTTGAGGACTCCAATCCCGGTTACAAATGGAATTGGAAGGAAGAGAAATGGAAAGGCCTCAAGATCGGGATCGTGTTTGGTGAAACAGGTACAGTTATCGAGGACCGTGAAATTCTTTACACCGAGCCGAGATTTGCCTGTGATATTAAGAAGGTTAAAGACGGCACGGCACCCAAAGCCAAGTTTGTTGCTAAGAACGGCTACACAGGAAACAAGGCCGACAACACAAATTCTGACTCAGACTCCGAGTTTATGACCATTCCCGAAGGCTCAAAGGAAGAGATTCCATTTGACTAATGGAAGGATACGAAATTCAGAATTGCCTTGATAGTATGAAAATCCTTGTCGATTCTGCGGAACAACCAACAGGTGAGTACATTCGAAGATGCGAATCTTTTGGTGTTCCGTATGAACGAAGGAATTTGGTATATGCAGATTATACATATGATTGCCTGCTGCCGAACGGTTCTTGGCTGCATGATTCTGATAAAGCAATAAAAGGTGATGCCGTTATTGAGCGCAAGATGTCACTCAGAGAGTTATCCGGCAACCTTTGTCAAAATTGGGATCGGTTCTGCCGTGAGTTTGACAGAGCAAAGGAAAACGGAGCTTCTATATACCTTCTGGTCGAGGATGCTTCATGGATGAAAATAATCACAGGCAAATATGGCACCAAGTTTAATAGCAAGTCTTATCTTCACAGGCTGCTTAAATTGATTTCTGTATACCAAATAAAACCAATCTTCGTACATAAGGAGCTGTCAGGGCAAATGATCTATGAGATTTTGTATCGGGAGTTAAAGACAAGATTGGAGTCAGGGGAATATGGATAGAAATAAAACGTGGGTGAAAATTTACCGACAGATTCAAGATACTACCATTTGGGCCTCAGACCAACCATTTGATTACCGATCTGCATGGATTGATTTGATAATGATGGCAAACATTGAAGATAAGACCATCTTATATCAAGGCCATGTTATTCAGATTAAGCGAGGCGATGTATATACGAGTATCAGAAAGCTTGCCGATAGATGGCATTGGTCAAATGGTAAAGTCAGTAGATTTATCAATATTCTGATTCAACTTGAAATGATAAAGAAGCGGAAATCTGTAAAATGTGCGACACTTCTAAGCCTTGTAAATTATGAGAGTTTTCAGAGTAAGCGGAACACTGACGGACACAGTGACAGACACACCGATAAACACACTGACGGATACAGTGACGAGGACACGGGCGGTAGACTACTAAAGAATACTAAGAATGAAAAAGAAATAAAAGAAGAGCAGCCGCCAACCTCTGAGGAGGTTGTCGCTGCCGAAGAAGATGAAAAGCCACCTGTGCCGGGTGCAGTAAGAATGGCAAATGGTGGTTGGAATTATACACCCGACATCGATTGGGAGTCAGATGAGTGGGATGACGAGGAGGCAACGTGAGTATTTATGATTTCAAAGAAGAAGATGCGGAGCGTTTTGCCAGAGAGTTCAGTCGAAGGGTAAGGCATAGCGGCAACGAGATCATATTTGATTTGTGCCCATATTGTCACGGAGGTAGCAAGCCAGATAGAGGAACATTTTCAATTAACAACAAGACAGGCAAGTTTCAGTGCAAGCGAAGTTCATGTAATGCTCATGGAAATATGATCACGTTGGCCCAACAATTTAATTTTGAGCTGACAGAGGATGTTAGACGATATTACAACATCAGAGGTTATAACAATAAGTTCCGTGAATTTGCAAATGCACACAGAATCACAGAATCGAAAGATGCAGCCATTGAATATTTAAAAAGCCGTGGGATATCAGAAGAAGTTTGTCGGAAGTACGAAATCACAGTCAGGTCGGATAATCCGAATATTCTGATATTTCCGTTTAAGGATGAAACAGGTGAGCTGAGATTTATCAAGTACAGAAATATGCATCCTGCGGAAGGCCAAAACAAAGAATGGTGTGAAAAAGACTGTATGCCGATCCTGTTTGGAATGAATCATTGCACGGAAGGCGGCAGGTTGGTTATTACAGAAGGCCAGATTGATAGCTTGTCACTTGTAGAAGCAGGTATCGAGAATGCCGTATCGGTTCCGATCGGGATGAATGCATTCACATGGGTGCCTCATTGTTGGGATTGGTTACAGAGGTTTTCAGAGATTGTAATATTTGGAGATTATGACAAAGGGATCATAACCTTGGCAGATACAATCAAGACCAAGTTTCCGAAAAAAACAAAAGTTGTGAGGGTTCAGGACTATCTTGGCCGCAAGGATGCAAACGATATTTTGAAGGCAGCAGGCACAGATGCACTTGTTAATGCCGTAAATAATGCGGAATATACCGCATCTTCAAGATTAAAAGATATGTCGGAGGTTAAATCAGTGAACATTGAGAATCAGCCATGTATTAACACAGGAATATCAGAAATCGACAATATTCTGACAGGTGGCTTTCATTATGGCGGCGTTGTGGTTCTGACAGGAAAACGTGGTGATGGCAAATCAACAATGGCATCACAGTTTGTAGTTGAAGCTTTAGCACAGAATCATAATTGTCTGATCTATTCCGGGGAGCTGCCAAATGAGCAGGTCAGAAATTGGCTTGACAGACAGGTTGTTGGAAAAAAGGATCTGACACCTTTGGATATCGACAGAGTAAATGCGTGGTACAAAGGCAGGCTGTTTGTTTATGATGACAGCGACATTACGGATGATGATAACGAAACAGAAGAGCTTATTGAGATTATCGAAGAGGCGATTATACAGAAAAATTGTGAAATGATCTTGCTTGATAATCTTATGACAGCAATGGAAGAGGGTGCTGATACAAATGATGCTCTTTATCGTAAACAGTCGGATTTTGTCGGGAAAATGGCAAAGCTTGCAAGAAGGTTAAAAGTCATCATCATTCTGGTAGCGCATCCACGCAAAACAAATGCGGATTTGAGTAACGATGATGTTAGTGGTTCGGCTGATATCACCAATAAGGCAAGTGTTGTAATGACCTATACCCGGATCACGCATAACGGTGATGAGCCTGATCCGACAGTCAGGTCACTATCAGTTACCAAAAACAGGCTGACGGGTAGGCTTGGTTCAGTGAAAGTTTATTTTTCAGAAGATAGCAAACGTATATCGGCAAGTTCGGTTGATTCTGACAGGAAATACTTATCAGAAATGATTGAAGTTAATGAAGCCGAAGAGATTCCTTTTGATTAGGAGGGGAGTATGGATAGTTTAAAGAAAATCAACGCATTTTTAAACATATTCTGGAAATTCATCAAGCACACCGACATTCCCACCCAGAACGATGACAATGCATGGGATAAGGTAATCGATGATGCACATGAGCTGACCAAGGATCATCAGAGTAGTGATCCCATTGACAAGCTCTTCAGGATGTGGGTGATCGCATACCTTGAGTACATGAGTACGGTCAGCAAAGGAATGCCTACGGTTATGCAGGAGGCACATGATGCACAGGATGAAGTAATGAGGGCAGCAGGATGAGTATGGCAGAATGGCTTTGGGAACAAGGCCAGAGCCAATGCGTTAATTATCCGATTGATTGCCGAACAAGGCCATGCACAGCTGCACAAGATGTGTTTTGTTGCCGGGCTTGCAATTATAGCAAGACCTGCACAAGCAGATGCAGGATAGGAGAACAGCTAAATGAAAAAGTTATCAGAAAAGTTTGAAAGGGCCAAGAAGTGTATCGACCAGATCGTGAATGAATGGGATAGGACTACACTGACGGACCTTGAGAAATATAGCATGGAAATGTATATCATCTGGGGTGCTTTTGATATGGCCTTATATATGCTGTCAACAGACGAATATTACGAGCTTAAGGAGTATGTGTATCAGAGATATGGGTACAACATAGGTGGAACAAGCGGAGATGCTGCCGGTATGGAGGAATAAATATGACAGTAGGCGAAGTGATGACTAAGAAGGTAAAGGCATATATGGCAAAGAAAGATTGGTCGCATGATGTATGGGCAAAGCGGCAGGCCGATTACAAGCAGATAAAGGAGCGTGATTCTTATGGTTATAAGAGTGCAAAGGTTCAGGACATGGAAAGAGTTGAAAGCTGAAGCTCTGAGGCTTGCCGATCTTGGCTATATATGTGAGGTCAGGGGATGGGATGACATGATGGCCCTGAAGCTGACTATCAGTGTGGAGGATTAAATATGACGGTTAGAGAGCTTATGCAGCTTAATCAGATGATAACAGATGCTGAGATCACGGTCCGCAAGAATGGTTCGGCATTACTTGATCAGTTGAATATCGGACCTGCCGAGGGCATAAGGCCACGATACCCTCAGATGGTGCCAAAGGAAGAAAAATATGTTGGCAATATGTCGCTTGAAACCAAGCGTGAGGCATATTACATCGACAAGAGCATCAATGCTTGGGATGACGGCAAGGATTATTGGCAGGTAAAGCTGAACAGGATACCGCAGAAGTGGCTTGACCTTGAAGTGGTCAGTTGGGAAGTGTGGCCTGCATCATGCGTGGTTTACGGTGCAAGCAGGCGCAATGATTATGGAAACAGCCGCAAGAATAACAATTTTCATGGTCAGCGTATTGGCATTACTGTTCTACCTTCCGGGGAGAAGTTGGTAGTTAAGCAGCCAAAAACCACAGAGCCTGCTGCCGATGATGATCAGATGACATTTGAGGATTGGGGTATCGAAATAATGGAAATATAGGAGAGGAACAATGATTGATTTACGTTTACTTGCAAATGACTTAATAGGCAAAGAGTTAAAGCCCAGGCGCAACGCAGAGGCTACATCGAACAGGCATATTCTGAGTATTTCTCGCAAGTATATTGTTGACAAGGTTTATCCTATGCACGTTATGTGCCATAGCACCTGCGAGAATGACTATAACATCATCGAGTGCTTCGGGATCGGTGACCTTGTGCAGATGGGCATATTGAATGGTAAAGGAGGTAAAGTCGATGGGGATTAAAACCACATATGTTAAAGGCGAAAAAATCAAATTCAGCACACATCAGACCTTAATGACGAAGGCATTGTATCTGTCGGCAGAAGGCTATGGGGTGGCGATCATTGGTTATCATGATATGTTTGAGCACATTCTGACAATTACGGATTTGCCGGAGGAGGATGACTAATGGCACGGAGATATACAACACCTTTAACATCGGTGATCTGGTGCGGATGGGGGTTATCAAGGACAAAAGGAGGATGCCGGATGAAGGATAGAGCAATAAGCCTAAATGCCGTGCTAGATGCCTTAGATCAATCTATCAATATTCTTGAAGCAGAGGATAGGATAAGGGATTTGCCGAGCGTAACACCACAGCCAAAGACAGGACGTTGGGTTAAGACACCTAAAGCGGTAATGGGTGAGGGATATATGTGGTATTGCGACAAGTGCGAACATCAAGTATATCAAGACAATTCAGAACCTTATCCAAGTGAAAAGTATTGCCCCCATTGCGGTGCAAAGATGGTTGAGCCACAGGAAAGTGAGGATAAGGAATAATGGGTATGCACGTCACGGACAAGGAATTGCAGAAACATATCAAGCGTATCGGTTACAAAGGTTGTAAAAACTGCGAACATCAAATAGCACCATTAAGAATGTGCAGATGGGCTGAACAAGGTGGTGATGGACGTATTCATTTGATTTGTCCTATGTGGGATAAGGCAGAAAGTGAGGATAAGGAATGAAACTGATATTTGAATTTAGATGGCAATGTGTTAAATACATTTCCTATGAAATGGTGGAACGCATTGTATGAAAGGAGTACAGATGCAGATAGTGATTGATATACCACAGGAAGCCTACAAAATAATTAAAAAAGACACAGAAAGTGAAATGTATATTATACAAGTTATTAAACAAGGTATACCACTTGATGATATTAAGGCAGAGATACGGCAAGTGGTTGAGGAAGAGGCAGATGATGAAAGATGGTCAAGAGGTTTGCATTATGCACTGAAAATCATCGACAGACACACAGGGAAGGGGACAGAGTGAATGATTTATATGACCTAATGGCTTTAATATTTTCAGTTGGAATTACTTAAAGGTGCAAGGGAGGTATATGATGATTAAAATAATCGAATCGGCGGCACTTGTGGTGTTTATGTTGTTGCTTGGTTATCTTATGGCCAAAATAATTACCTAAATGGCAGGAAGGAGCGAATGAATGAAAGATAATAAAACAACAACAAGTGGTGGCATAGGATTTGCCGGAGCATTACAGATTCTTTTTATAGCATTGAAATTGCTTGACAAGATTGATTGGAGTTGGTGGTGGGTATGGAGTCCGACTTGGATTTCAACACTGATAGGGATTTTGATTATTGTGATATGTGTGATTATAGCAAAAAGGTTATGAACAGGGGGCAAGCCATGATCAAAATAATTGAATTAACGGCTCTTGTAATCGCTATGTGGCTGCTTGGCTATCTGATGGGCAAGATTGAGCAGCAGAAAAAGGATGAGGAGGATCACTACTATGACAGATGAGCTTTATACACTGTACCGGGAAAACAATGACTTCAAGGAATATGTTGACAGATGGTGCAAGGCACGGGGCAATGGCATTTTTGAGGCGTTTAATTTTGTCTTAGTGAGGGAGTATGCGAAATATTTGATGGAGGTGAAGAGATGAACGAAAAATTAGTATTATGGATGGTGATATTTATTAGCAATTTTATTTGTTTTTGGGCCGGAGCGCTTATATCACGATATTTGATTATAGGAGGTAAATAATGCTATTTGTGGGAAATCATATATTTCAGTTCGAATCGAGTGACACATTAAAAGATATAGCCGCATATACAAGATTTAGTGTGACTGAGTTGTGCGACATTATGAAAGAACTTATTTATGGGGACATAAAAATTGTTAAAGAGGAGAACAATGATGAACGAGATCGGACGCAAGATCACTGACAAGCTCATCGAGATTTACGGCAGCACAGATTTTACGATTGCTTTTTTTCCTTACAAGCGGTCAATGTGGAACAGCATGGAGTCTGTATATGAGGAATGCATAAAGTCGGGTGTAGATGCTCATTGCATGCCGATTCCGTACTATCGCATGAGGGAAAACAAGCAGATTGACTATATCGACACTGATTATGACCTTTTTGGGGATATAGCAGAGCCTTATCAGAATTTGGATGACATGAATCCACGTTTTATCGCTATACACTATCAATATGACGGCAACAACCTTGTCACCAACATGCTACCAGAGTTTTATACCAATGCGATCAAGATGCGATATAACTGCGACATTATAATGTTGCCTTATGGGATTGCTGCTGATTATCGGACAAGGAGAGATGGAAACTTGGCACCGGGTTGCATAAACGTGGACTATATGTTTTGTGCTTCTGAGGATGATAGGCAGGGTTGCATCAATACATGGGCCAATTATGGCATTGACTATTCAAAACGGGCATTTGGATTTGGTTCACCCAAGATTGATGCGGTTTTGAAGGCTACAAGGGACATACCTGATGAATGGAAGGATGCAATAGGTGACAGGAAGGTGATCCTGCTTGTCAATTCACTCGGCCCGTATTTGGAACGGCCTTTTGAGAAGATAACACTTTATGCAAGGATCATTCAGGACGAGGTTGACAAGGGCAATGCAGTTATATTCAGACCACATCCACTTCTAAGGACTACAATTAAGAGCATGAGGCCTGACACTGAAGTGACATATCAAAAGCTTATCCGTAAGATCAAGAACACAGATCATGTAATTCTGGATGAGTCGGAATATCCGGAAAGAGCAATGGGGATTGCTGATTACATGATAAGCGATATGCCTTCAAGCATGGTTGTGATGTGGAGAGCAACCAACAAACCATATGAGGAGATATAAGGAGGGGAATATGGGGAAATACAGAACACTATCGGAAAGCAACAAGTATTATCTGCCGAAACATACATATCTGACCTGCATACACTACGCATTGCAATATAGGGATTGGAAGGCCGAGCTTGATGCAGAACGTGATACACGGGGTGCGATCCGATACGATAAAGACAAGATACAGAATGGCAATGACTATGACAGCACATCTGAAACGGCTATGAGGATGGTTGAGATCGAGGATAAATGCGCACTGATTGACAAATGTATCAGCATTGCATGTGATGCATCTGCACTTGATAACTTCCTTCGCTTGGGTGTTTGTTATGGCTTTACAGTATATCAACTTATTGACAAGGGAATGCCTTGCGGTAAGGATTTATATTACAAGATACGGCAAAGGTTTTATTATGAATTATCAAAGAAAATATAAAATGCCGTAATCAGGGGACAACATTTCATGATATTGTATATGATGGAAAGATAAGCAAGGCGAAATCAATACTCCTTACACAATGCAGGCACACCCGTCAAATCGATGGGTGTGTTTGATTATACACAAAATGGAGCGTAATGGAATGGCATCAATGAAGTCGGAAGCTCCTGAAGAACAGAGAGCGTTCTATAAATCAACAGCTTGGCAGCGTTGCCGATCTGCATACATTTCATATCGTGGCGGCTTATGTGAACGATGCATGGCAAATGGAGTCGCAACACCGGGATACATTGTGCATCATAAGGAGTACATAACAATGGAGACCCTGAGTGATCCTGAGATCGCTTTATCATTCAACAACCTAGAGCTGCTCTGCCTTGATTGTCACAACAAAGAACACTTCAAACGCAAGCGAAGATTTGTTGTCGGTCCGGGCGGAGTAGTATCCCCCCTGTGTACGCATATATAGGGGCCTTCATGGGAA
>Ga0310696_10005738_pt1 | contig 14892 bp, 13 predicted proteins | sample AusTroGonzalo_MG_4_FD_203885 | JGI IMG/M metagenome (GOLD analysis project Ga0310696, IMG submission 203885) | Bovine rumen microbial communities from tropical cattle in Woodstock, Queensland, Australia - Gonzalo_02 (v2) (version 2) | ecosystem: Host-associated > Mammals > Digestive system >...
GACTCCATACGATGGATATGCCCGCACTGCCTGCACGAGCACACATATCAGGACGCATGGAAGATGAACGAGAACGGTCTGTACATCCACCAGCGTCCCAACAACGTCCTGCACAGGTCGTTTCAGGTGGGTGCCTTGGCAAACCCACAGTTGTGGACCTGGCGTGAAATCGCACAGGCGCAGGAGGATGCGACAGACGGCGACGGCAAGAAATACCTTGCCAACACGATATGTGGGGTTCCTTATGTCCACAGGGCAGAGGGGGACGCCGCCGTGTCCATCGAGGACACGAACCATGCCAGACAGGTGGACTACCCGAAGGACTTGGCTGACAAGATAGTGCTGGTGGTGGCAGGGATAGACCGTCAGGCATCCGAGATAGCGAACAGCAAGTACTTCGTCAGCGTGGTCAGGGGCTTCTGCGACAACGGCGACAGTTACCTTCTGTCGTGTGGAATAGACCAGACCCTGCAGGACATAGAGAACCGTATCAGCCAGACTTACTACGGGAAGAAGGTGGCTCTGGCGCTCATCGACAACGGTGGATTCGAGACCGACGAGATACAGCCCTTCATCGAGTCCCATTCCAACCTGTACTGGTACAAGGGAACCAACGCCAAGCAGATAGACATGAAGGACTGGAAGCCTTCGCAGAACGTCAAGAAACTGTTCCTGTGCAACGCTTTGGGCTATCAGGTTCAACTGCTCGACACGCTCTATACCACACGTCAGAGGGACGGGAACAGATGGTATCTGCCAGTCACTGTGGACGGAGACTACTTCACGCAACTGTGCAACGTCCAGCCAGCCAGAGCCATGAAAGACCAGAACAACTACGCTTTCGAGAACTGGTGCACATATGGTTCAGCCAGACGTGACTACTTCGACTGCGAGAAGCAGATTCTGGTGGCTGTCGACATCGCGTGCACGCTACTTCCAGCGCAAATGTTCACGAACGGTCACAAGCCGACATTCTTCGTCAAGAGGGAACTGATGAAGCTGGCAAGGAAGAAGAAGCAGGGCAAGGCATAAGACGCAGAAAAGCCCCGGAGAACTCAATCTCCGGGGCTTTTCCACATTCATACCATATTAGAGGTGCCGTCGCATAGTGCGACGACTGGACATGCTGGAACATGTCCATCACTATTCTACCATGTGAGGTGTAAAAATGGAAGAGAAAGTCCAAGAATCCGTCGCCGTCTTCAACGGCATCAAAATGAGAATCAGCAGTCTGGATGACATCTGGCTGACACAGAAGCAGATTGCGCAGATTTTCGAGACATCAAAGCAAAATGTCGGGCAACACATCAAGAACTTTTTGCAAGAACTTGATGCAGAACAAGTTGGAGTGGTTGTAAAGAAATCCTTTACAACCACTCAGCACGGTGCTATTGAGGGCAAAGACCAAACAAACGAGGTTACACTCTACAGCTTCGAGGTCATCTGCCAAGTCGGGTACCGTGTAAACACGAAGCGTGGTTTCCAGTTCCGTCAGTTCGCCACACAGGCTGTCAAGGAGAAGCTGAACAGAGACCTTCTCAACAGGGACGAGGAGATGAACAATCTAGTGGTCGAGAACGAGAAGCTGAAGGCGAAACTTGGAGACGCAGTGCTTGAAATCTCCGAGCTTGAACTTGACAACGAGTATCTCAGACAGTACGAGCCAAATGAGAATGACTATGGAAAGCCAGCCAAAAATGGTTTCCCGAGAACGACGTTCCAGAAAGGTGGTTTCAAGAGTCGTGGTGGCAGGAAGGTCGCATTGAAGCCCAAGTACGTGCAGATAGACCTTGTTGCCGTCGCAAAGTACCTTCTTAACTCATAATCTAGTCAATATAGACGAACACAAGCCCTGCTGGTAAACCAGTAGGGCTTTTTTGTTGTCATGGCAAGGCATAACGCACTTTTCGCTTATCAGCCAGCATTATGCGTGCGTAACCACTTATTCACGGAGCGCACGCATGAACGAACTCGTCAAGAAAGCATTAGACAGATTGCTGAAACGCAGGCAGATGCTACAACAGCAGTACGACCAGCTCGTAGCGGAACCTGCTTCCTACGGCATCACTGGCTCCGTCAGTGCCACCAACAGGAGCCTGAAGGAGATACGCGACGAAATCGCATGTATCGATGACAAGATTGCCAACTTCCTCGAAACTGGCACTGTCGCAGGGCTCCATGTCAAGTACCCCGACTACAGATATTCGCCTTTCGGAGGACTCCAGTAATGGCTAGACGTATTACTAAACGTGAAAAGGCACTAGCTAATGTCGTGGGGCATCTGCTCAAGAGGAGCCTCGTGGCACGCTATGACAGCCTCAATCGACAGCCCACTCGCAAGATAACCGAGATACGCACGGACTTGTCGGAAACAGAGCAGGTATTTCCTGCCGACAAGAGGATTCTCGCCTACGCCAAGTGCGACAACCTGTACGACAACACTTCGCTTTCATCCATCGTCGACACTGCCATACGCCTCACCATAGGCAAGAGGGGTGGAACCCCGTTGTTCACTGGTTCTGACGCCGAGACGATGCAACGCTGGTTTACGCAGTGGAAGCGCCATGCTGGCTACAACGAAGGCGAAAGCTACTACGAAATGCTTGCTCTCATCCTAAGGCTCGTCAAACTCCATGGAGACTGCATCGTGTGGTGCGACCCCGTCCTTACTGACGGGAAGATTCGCGTTTTCGACGCAGACCAGATATGCTCTGTCGCAGTTCCAGACTTCGAGTTGTGGAAGCGCGAGAAGGGTCTTCCCGAGTCGTGCAGGCAGGTCGAAGGCGTCGTAGTTGACGGCACTGGAAGGGTTTACGGATATTTCGTCACGATGCTCAGGAACCGTTACAGCGTCAATATCGACGAAGCCATGTTCCTGCCCATAAGCGTGTGCAGGAGAGTCGCATACCACAAGAAGCACACCCAGTACCGTGGTGAACCAAGCGCATTCCTCGCAAACGAGGAACTCACGGAGGACACCAAGAGCCTCCTGAAGAGCGAGATAGCGGCTGCCAAACTGAACTCGGAACTTCCTCTTATCGTGAAACAGCCAGAGGGCATGGACGCCGACAGCGTCTCAGACCTCATAGCAGGATACGGCTCACTCGACGAACTAGCCGAGGGCACTGGCATCAACGCAGAGGAACTTGGGCTTATCGGAAAGTCACATGACGACAAGACCTTCTTGGCATACGAGGGCAAGGCGGCTATCGCATCCGTTGCACACGGAACAGAGGTCGAGAACCTGAACAACGCCAACAGACCTTCCCCACAGATACAGAGCTTCATCGACCTGCTCAACGACACCAACGGTCGTGCCCTTGGCGTAATGTCCTGCCTGTCAAGGGGCAGAGCCGACAACTCGTACAGTTCTGGTCAGATAGAGATAGAGATTTCATGGAAGAGTTTTGAAGAAGACCAGAAGATGCTCGAACGCGACGTTGTGGACTACATCATGGAGACGCTTTACCCCAATGCAGTTTATGAAGTGTACTGGGAGAAGGCGATACAGATAGACCCCGAGAAGTGGGAGAAGACCTGCGACATGGCTCTCCGTGGTGGTAGAACCACCTACAGGGAGATTCTGGGCACCGACTGGAAGGACACCCTCAAGCAACTGGCTGAGGAAAAAGCATATATGAAGGAAATCGGCTTGACGAACATCAGCACCATGTTCAACACCGAGTCTGGCAACGAAACCTCAGAAGCCAGCACTCCATACGAGCAGGACGAGACGAAGCCGAACGAAGATACGGAGAACGACAATGCCGACAGTTAACATCAAAGGCGTCATAATGCCAGAGAACTTCTGGCTTGAGGACAACGTAGCCTGCCTTTCAGACTTCAATCGCGAGATGGCTCAGGCTGGAAACGAACTCAACCTGTATATCGACAGCCCTGGGGGAGACGTAATGACCTCCAACACCATGAGCACCATGATTTCAGAGTGGTGCCTCGCCAACCCCAACGCCAAATGCACATGCGTCATTGGTGGTCTTTGTGCTTCTGCGGCGGCTAACATTGTCGCCAAGCTCCCGTCGAACTTCACAGTCTCCTGCCACGAGGACAGCCTTATCATGTACCACAGTGCATATGCACTGGTAATGGGCGGTCCAGACGCTCTGAGGGACAATGCAGTTCTCATGGACTTGGTGAACAGCATCGTCATTGACAAGCTTCTCTCCAAGACCACTCTGGACGAGACACGTGTTCGCACAGCCTTCAAGGAAGGTCGTGAGATGTGGCTCGACGGCAAGGAAGCCGTGGCATGTGGTCTGGTGAACAAGATACGTGGTGGACAGGCTGACACCACCGTAATAACAGCCACGTTTACAAACAACTCGAATGCAGAGGCGTACAAGTACGCCGCCTGCGTCACAAACACAATCAAGTCAAAATTGGAGGCTCACATGGCAGAGGAAAACAAGCCAGAGGTCGAGGAGACCGAAGCCAAGGCGACAGCCGAGGCAACATTGGAAGCCCAAGCCGAGGTAGTTGCCGAGGCTGTGGAACCCGAAACCGAAGAAGAGGCGAAAGCCGAATGTGGTGATGAAGAGACCAAGGCAGAGGTCGAGACCGAGGACGAACCCGAGGATGAGACCGAGGCTGAGGAGGAGGACGATGAAGTGAAGGCTCTCAAAGCCGAGAACGATGCTCTCAAAGCTGAAGTCGAGTCCCTCAAGGCTCTCGTTGCCAAGTACACGCCGACAGCCAGCCCGACTGCCCAGAAGACAGTCAAGAGCGACTGGCTCACCATGGTTCGCGAACTCAACGCGAAGCACCTGCCAGAGGCAGAGTATGCCAAGCAGTACACTGCCCTGAAGGCAGAGCACAAGGTTGAGTTCGATAATTTCATGTCATCCCATACCGTTCGATAACAACAACATACAACATAGGAGTATCTACTATGGCTGGAGAAATCATCAGACGCCCTGACCTCGAAGCACAGGAAGTTTCCTTCCCGGACTACGTTGGTTCCAAAATTTATCCTTTCCTTGGAAAGGCACAAATCGCTGGCAAGCTCTACTACCAGAAGTACAAGAGCGACATCAGCGCCCAGTACAACCGCAACCACGCCGCCCTCGGCGACATTACCCAGACGGTTATCGCGGCTAACGACATGTCGTTCGCCTGCGAAGAGCTTAGAGCCAGAGTTGCAATGGGTTACACCCAGCGCATGGGCTATTACGACAACGAGCACGCCGACCTCGCACAAGGTCGTCTCGCAAAGCGCGCCTTCTTCAACAAGATTGAAGGTTTGACAGCCGCCAAGCTGTTCGACGCAACAGGCGCAGTTGACGGAACCACAGACCCCGTTTCCACCATCGACACGCAGGTTGAACTGCTCCGTGACTGTGGTATTGGTCGCGTTGCGCTCGTCACCAGCAATCACAACAAGGTTTTGCTTAAGTCGAATGCCACCATCGCCGACCGTATGAAGTCCACTGGTCTGGGCGCATACGACCTGCGCGAAATCCGTAACGTTGGCGACATGAACCTTGCTGCTGCCCTCGGCGTGGACGAGATTCTCACCATGAAGGACGCCATCGGCTACGCTGGCGTGGCTGGTGCCAACCGTGGCACTGTCGCCCTCGTGGTTCTGCCCGACGAGTATGACGACCCCGCCGAGACCATCCAGCTCGGACGCCTCGTTTACTTCATGTTCACCGACTCTGCCGACGACAGGTTCATGATGGAGTCATGGACCAATCCAGTTGTCGACAGTAACGTGGTGGATTGCAAGGGTTTGTTCCAGTTGATTGAGTTCAACGCCGAACTCCGCAAGACCATCGACATCTTCGGCGCAGACGCCTCAAGCTCATCCAACTAAGGAAAGCCATGGACTGGACGAGGATAGGACATAGCGTAGAGCACTTGCTCAACAGCCAGAAGGGACTGACGGTTCCGTTCTCCCTGAACGGAACCCAGTTCTGGGGCTGTCGCACCACTCTGCGCAGGGAGGACGTGAACACCGACGCCGGACTGGCTGATGCGTACACGTTCTCTTTACTGTGCCCCTCGTCCCAGTTCGCGGGACGTCCCCTTCCCAAGCCACGACAGGACAAGGTGCTCGTCGAAGGCACGGAATATCGTGTTCTGTCCGTGGAGCAGGACGCCGTCCACGCCACGGTACATCTCAATCTGGGGGAGGCACTTGCATGATAAAAGTCGGCATCAATGTCAACAATCTCATGGAAGCCTACGCCAGACTCAAGGGAATCCCCCTCGCAAGTGTAGTCAAGCACGCTTCTAGGGACTATGTGCAGGGTGGCTTCAACGCCACGCCGAACGCCATCATCTCAAGGAGCGAGTACTATCGAGCCGAGAAGAACGGGAAGACGTGGTACATTCACGAGAGCCAGGTGGCTGGCAAGACAGTGCGCAAGATGCGCAAGGACGGCACCAGCATCAAAAAGGTTCGCGTGAGGAAGGGTTGGTCGAAGTCCACATGGATAGGAGCCTTCCGTGCTCTGGGCATGAGTGCGGAGTTCCCGAGCAAGCGTCTGGAAGCGGATGTCGAGCACAAGTCAACGGCTGTACAGCACATCAATGCCGACAATCCCAAGACGATTGTCACGACCGACTTCCAGATTGACCACTTCGGACGTGAATCGACGCAACCCCAGCATGAGCGAATAGCGAGGGAGGGCTTCAGACTCGCTTCCCTGCGTATCGCCAAGGACTACACCCGACTTTTATCGGAGGCTTGGAACAAGTGATAGAATCAGTGACCATAGACCCCTGCCAGCAGATACGCACAGCCATCATAGAGCACCTTCAGGGTCTCTGTGGTGGCTTCGCGAGACCGTTGCCACAGACGCAGATTCGGGCTGTTCTGGATTTGTCTGGAGAGCCAAAGGACGCATGTGGCGTCGTCGTCGGCTGTGAGAACAGGGGAGAGCACTGGGGTGCCAACAACCGTGGCATCCTCATCGACGTACAGCCTCGAATCGTGTGCTTCACGCACCTCAACGAGGACGAGGACGGTAGCATCTGCAACTGCCTCGTCAACGATGTGGCTAATGCCATGAGGAGCATAGAGTACCACATCTTCGGCTGGGATGTCAAGTGGAACGGCAACTGGACAGTCGGGGAGCACTCGATGGACGGCTCGTACAGACAGTGCGAGATGTCCGCGACGCTACCACTGGTCAGACTTTTCAGAAACAACAACATAAACCCATAAACAAGGAGTACATAAATGTCTGCAACTTATCAGTTTGGATGTATTGCATCCTCTCATGCTGACTGGCTGGTTCAGAACGCCTCCGTCAGCGGTTCCGCACAGGAAGCCCTCGCTCTCGACGAGAAGGGCGAACCAGTCGTCGCGCACTACTACCAGAATGTCGATGAGATGACGTTCGAAGTCATCATCCCCGAGAACGAGACTGACATTCCTGAAGTCGGCAAGATTGTGAAGTACAACGGAAAGGCTTGGTACGTCGCAAGTGCCTCCACCACAGAGACCAACACCGACTTCGTTCGCTACAGCATCAGTCTGAAACGCTTCAGCAAGGCTGCAAGTGGCAGTGGTCTGCCCGCTCTTGCCGACGCAAGCGACAGTCTGTAAGACGTGATTGACAACGGCTGACTGCCGTGACAGCCCACTAACGGCAACGCTAGTGGGCTTTTTTGTTGGTATAAGGTGGTATTATGGAAGATTTTATCGAAGTACGTAAACTCCATTCGGAGGAGATGGTCAGTGAGGAGTTGAGGGACATGCTCGGGGCTGGTTCCCTGACTGTCACTCTCGGGATGGTCGAGAGCCTGTGGCTCCTCGATTCCCCATACATCAAGGGTGGTAAGGTCGAGGAGGCTGACCTGCTCAAGGCTATGGAGATAATCCCCCACGGCGACATGGAGCCACTGAAGTTCCATGACGCCCTGATACAGTCGCTTGATACGGCTTTCCGGGCTTACGAAATCATCGTGCCCGAGAAGAAGGACGACAAGGACAAGGGCAAGACCAGCGAGATTGAAACGTTCAGCCCGGAATGGCTTGCCGACACCATCTCAACTGCTTGCAGTGCAATGCCATCCCTCACGTACAAGCAGATACTCTGGGAGGTTCCAGTGGCGATGGTTTTCCATCTTGCCGTAAGTACCGCTAGGAAAAACGGATGCATAACAAGGCGTCCTGACGACATCCATGAGGCAGTAAGGCTCCTGAAGGAGCGCAACGCCAAGAGAAGGGAGACTGAATAATGGCTCAAGATACTCGCGTGCGGCTAATTGCCGAGATAGATGCCACAAGCAAGGGGCTCGTTGACGCCCTCAAACAGGCTTCAAGTGCCGTAAACTCAACGACTAATGACTGGAAGGGTCAGTTCGCCTCCCTCAAGGACGCGACAGGCACGATACAGCAGTCCGTGAAGAACCTAGGCGACTTGGTGAAGGAAGTCGGGAACGTCGAGATGGACGTTGACGGCATAGAGAAGGTCAACACCGCCATCGCCGCCGTTTCTGGGAACTTCGCCTCGGTCAAGGCTGACGTTGACGACTTCGTGGCTCGTCTGGTGGATATGAGGCAACAGGCTTCAGCCCTGTCCATGCCGATAGAGGACTTCCAGAGATTCTCCGAGGTCGTCAAGGCTTCTGGAGTGTCCATGGAGGAGTCAAGCCAGATGATGCTCTCCATGCAACAGAACATCAACGACTTCGTGAACGGTGTGCCAGAAGCCAAGCGCGTATTCGACAAACTCGGAATTACCATAGACCAGATTTCAAGCAACACGGTCACGGCGAACTTCCAGGAGATAGTCAGGGCTATAAACGATACCATTCCTGCCTCGGAACGTGCCACGCAGAACATGCAGATGTTCAAGGCGTCTATCGACAAGACCCTCGCCGTCGCAGACCAGTACAACAAGGCTACGTCACGTCAGCATGGTGAATACGCTTCCGACAAGGACGTCCAGAACGCAATAAGCCTCTCCAATGCGATAGGAACGCTTGGAGAAAGGCTGACTGCATACATAAGCAAGACAAGCGACGCGACTACCATCAGCAACGGCTTCTCACGGTCTCTTGACGACATGTGGAACATCATCAAGAGCGACAATAACCTTCTTGCATCGCTTTCAGTCGAATATGACAACTATGTCGAGTCGCTGAAGAACAGTGTGACTTCCACGCTTGATGCTTCCAAGGCGATTGAGATATTTTCGACCAAGGTTGAGGGACTGAAGGAAGAAATCGGTGTAATAAAGGAAATGACCGATTCTGGAATGGGTGACATTATATCAGATGACGACATTAATGAGGCTGTGGACAAGCTGAACATGCTTGAAAACTTCCTGAAATCATCCAAGGAGAAGATTAAGGACGAGATTGATGCCGTCATTGGGATAATGCAACAGAGAATGCATGCTGGTGCTCCAATCGACACTAAGGAGATGGAGACGGCAATCAACCATGTGAACACGCTCAGGAACGCACTTTCAGAGTTCTCAAAGATGCACGAGGACATTGAAATCGGAATTTCCGATGAGGACTTGGCGACTTTCAAAGACCTTGACTTGTATCTTGCCAAGGCTCAGATGAGTTTCGAGGGTTTTTCCAAGACAGCAGAAGCGTTGAACGACCAGCTGTTGCTCAAGGAGGCGCAGGATGCCGTAAAGCAGATTGACGAAGACGTGAACAAGCTCAAGAGAGACCTTCAGAACACAGGAAAGGTCAGCATTGACACGAGAGACCTTGAGAAGGCTAGATACGAACTGAGCCTCATTTCTGGCAAGAAGTTCGGAGTTCTGGTTGACACAAGGGAGGTTGATGAACTCAATGCCAAGGTCGAGAGGCTCAAGAGGGAGCTTGAAGAGATACAGAAGCAATCGGAATTGGGAACCCCAGTCTGGCAACCCATCACAAACGCAGTGAACAGGGTCAGGACTGCCGTTAACAGCATCACCGGCTCCATCAGGAAGCAACATTTATCATGGAGGAGCGTCGGCGAAGCCATCAAGTCCTGCTGGACGTACATGACGCACTTCAAGAGCAAGACCGAGGAGGCTGGGCAACAGGGCAAGACCCTCGGCATGACGTTGAAGCAGGCGGCTGGTCAGTTGCTGGGCATGGGCACCGCCGTCGCCGTGTTCACGAAGGCTTGGCAGAATGTCAACAAGCTGGTCAAGGAGTACCTAAAGAACGTGTATGACGCCGAGGAAGCCATGATGTACCTCGACAAGGGTGTTGGCGCAGACGACATGACCCGTGTCCGCGAGAAGAGCGACACGAAGATGGAGCAACTGTCCAGGAAACTCGCCGAGTTCGCAGACCTCTATGACGAGGAGCAGAAGACGGGGAGCGAACTCACCAAGGCGAAGAGGCTGAACCTACAGGACGAACTCATGAAGCAGTACGGCTTCGAGTTCGATATGGTCAACGGCGAAATCGTGGACATGGACACGCAGATAGCACAGAAACTCGACGAACTCGCCAAGTCCAGAATAGAGGCTATAACCGCCCAGATAGAAGCCAACAGGGAAGTCATCAAGGGCGTTTCCGACTACATCAAGGGCTTCGGGTACTGGCACATGGTGGGTTCCACGATAACTGGCGACAAGAACGGTGAGAGCAGGATTGAGAAGGCTCAGGAACGCTCGACAAGGGCTTCCGAAGAGAACCTCGAACTCCAGTCCGAGAGATACCGCCTTGAGAGGGAGGGGTTGAGCCTCCAGTACAGGCGTTTGCGCAGTGGCAAGAAGGCAGACGCAGACAGCAAGGCGGAGCAGGACGCCATGGAAGCCTCCAGAAGGGAGGAGGAGGAGAGAGCCAAGAGACTCGCCGATGCGAACAAGGCTCTTGAGGACTGGACGAACTCGCTGTACGATACTGACAGACAGAAGAAGATACGTGCGATAATGGCGAAGTACCAGCAACTCGTGGAAGAAGGCGCAGACGAGACGGCGGCTAGGAACGCCGCCGAGAAGGCACTTGCAGACATGCTCAACGAGGAGAAGGACGAGCGAATCAAGAAGAACAAGGAGCTGTTCGACGCCCTCAACACAGCCATCGATGCATACAAGAGTGCCTATGCGGAGTATCTGGACAGCCAGAAGAGCATCTACAACGCGCAGAAGGAGTATGCCAAGGCTGAGACAGACCTCGCACGTCAGGCTCGTGCAGAGCGTCTGCAACGCAGACGTGACGCCATCGCAAGGAAACTCCAGTCCTTCGGCTTCCAACTCCCAGACGGGTTCAGCACAGAGTGGAATGGAGCCGCCGCGCGGCGTCGCGTGAGACGTCAGGAACTCGATGCATCCATACAGGAGAAGCTTCAGGACTGGCAGAAAGGCGAGAAGGTGCACTGGACGAAGGAGGAGCGTGACAGGCTGAAGGACTACCAGAGGCTACAGAGGAAGGACAGACAACTGGAAGCCGCCCAGAGGCAGATGCAGGCTGCCGACAAGCAACGTCAGGCGGCTGAGACGCTACAGAGGGCGGCTGACGAAATCCGTTCTGCGGTACTTGATAGGGTGGACGCCATGAAGAACCTTGGTACGGCTGGATACGACCTCGACAAGGCTCTCAGGAACCGTCCTTCCATGCCAGAGCACATCTACCCCAATGTCCTGTTCGACACGGCAAGGAATAACATGAACGCCCCTGGAGTCAAGGGTGCCGAGTTCGGGAAGCAGATGAACTACAACGGTGCCCTGTCGCAACTTCACAGTGACTTGATGGAAATTATGCGTAAGGCATATCTGGTTCGTTAGGAGGGATTTATGTCAGAAGTTTACAAATATGCTGGCTATCAGATAGTCGAGGAGTCGGAGGAGTTCGAGTACAGGCACTACTATGTGTACATGGGTGCCCATCTCATACAGCACTATCTCCGCAGAAGGTCAGTCCACACAATCACATGGGAGGCTACCTTGCAGGACGGGGGCATACCAGAGGCGTCAGCCACCTACAACCACGAGCAGGGGTATCCAGGAAGTGTCAATCCGGGGAACCTCAGCGAGGGCTCTGGCTGGAAACTCCAGTCCGTCGAGTACACGAGAAGCCTTTCCGTGCCCATGAGCAAGGATGTCCGCGAGACGTGGTGCAAAAATGGTGCGTGGGAGGATGTCTATGACTACATCCACAGCAGGTCGTTGTAAGGAGGACTGCCAATGTGGAATCCAAAGCGATTCAAATACCTTGCCGAGAATGAGATAGCAGGGGCTGGGACGATGAATCCCATCATAGACTTCGTTCGTGGGATACGTTCCACGGACGACTACATCACCCTCAATCCCAACACGTTCAACTCGATGGACATCCACTTGGACATGGATGCCCTGAGGGACTGGGCTCTTGAGGCACTCCCCTTCGAGGCTTCTCTTGAGCACACCTTCAAGGCTTCCGTCAGCAACAACGGGGAACTCTCATGCACTGGGGGAAGCGTATGGATGCCTAATGGAAAAGCCTCGATTTCAGGTGTTTCCAACATCTCATGCATTGACAGCAACATACTGTACATCGAGCTTACTAGCAAGTCCAACGGGAGCCTCCAGTACGGCACCCCCTCACGGACGCTCTCCACGGGAAACAGCCATGAAGTCAGGCTACCTGTATGCATGACGTACTCGACAGGAAGTGGAGATGACACCACATGGTTTGTAAGATACTATCACATAGGCGACTACGCCTTCACTCAACTCCCCTATTTCTGGGTGGAAGGATACGGACGCTCCAAGATACAGATGCTTGGACACGAATCCAACGGGGATGAACTCAAGTGGTATGATGTCGGAGAATGTCAGGAATGAAACCATGGCTTAAAGACGGAAAGGTGATAATGGAGAGCGGCAAGGTAGTCCTCTGCACGGACTGCCCCTGTGGGGAACAGCCGGAGGACTGCACGGGCAAGGTACAGCAGTATCTACAGGCTAGGTACGCCGAGGAAGACCCCGTTTCCCACATGCCACTGTGGTCATACGTGGCGTCATACACATCGGACTTCTCGTGCTCGGTGTGGCAGGAGGTGTCCGACTCGGACTCCGACTCCACCAACAACGCCCACATATGGCTCTACCCAAGCACGGGGAGGCTCCTTGTAGCCATCCCCAGGCTCATGCTACCCCTGGAATCCGTCACTACGGGAGGCTACCAGACCTACATCAGCGCGACGGAGATATACTGCGAGGCGACCGGGGAGCACAGGGTCGTGGGATGCCAGTGCACGTTCAACACGCAGACTTATGAGTGCGAGGAGACCTTCGGTGTGACCACATGGGCTTCCATCGCAGGTCTGTGCCCCGTCAGACAGCCTGTTGAGGTGGAGCAGAGCACCTCCGAGTCCGAATCCCTCCCACCCATGTACGAGTACCACGAGGAGTGGGTATGCGACGTAGAGCAATGCGACAGGTACCAGTTGACCGTATCAGCATACCACTGGTGGTTCGGGGGATGCCTCGACGGCGAGGGCTACACCGACTGGTGGCTCGACACGCCTCCTGAACAATGGTGGAGGACAGGCAACTTCACCAACTGGCAGAACTACTACGGCTTTTCCAAGCACCTAATCACGTGGAGGTTCCGTCAGTCTGGGGTGTGGTACCAGTCCAGCGTACCATGCAACTGCGACACCATAGCCACCACAACAAGACCCGAGGGGGCGATTGTCCATCAACTACAGGGGATATGCGAAGACCTATCGGACTGTGATATGACGGTCATGATATGGGCTAGGCACTACACCGAGATGGAGGGTTCTTCCGACAGTTCATCAAGTGGGTCATCAAGTGGTTCGGAATCATCGTACTGGTACACGTGCGACGACTACGGCAACGGTCTGTGGGAGCAGGTGGCTTCCGCGAGAGCCGACTATTCCTGCGCACTGTGGGAGAAGGACGAGAACCAGCAGTGGGTTCTCAAGGCACCTGCTTCTGGAACCCTCGCCATCGTCTATACAAGGTCGTCCACAGGCAAGCCTACCATCACCACGCAGTACGGTAGCACGACAAAGTACGTGCAGGTGTCCATGTACAGGACTACCATAGCCATCACCCTTCGCAACAAGGAGACTGGCGTTTACAAGACCCTCTGCTGCAAGTGCGACAGGAACACCACCACCAGAACATGCACAAGCACTTTCGCAGACCTCGACAACACGTGCTTCGGCATGTACCTCCCTGCGAGAACCGAGGAGACCTACAGGCTGGGATTGTGCGACGCTGACATGTGCATGGCTGTGGAAGGGTACTTCCCTCTCATGGAGCAATGGTACGGGGTTACGGACGTCGGGGAGTGCATCGTTGACGACTATGACTCCACAAGGTCATATTACACATGGACTTACAGACCTTACAGAAGGGGATGCAGGTGGACGGAGGGAGGCGAGGCTTCTTCTTCAGGTTCTTCCAGCTCCTCCGATTCGGGCACCAAGTACGCCGCCCTCATGGCATGTGGATGCGACGCCGACAACCAAGGCGACAGCATCAACCTGACTGTGGTGGAGCTCGACGACTCGCATAGGCTCTGCACGGCGGCTGGCGTGTGCAGTTCGGACTGCCAGAAGGTGCTTGCTCTCAAGGCTTCCGCCAGGGAGCGTGGCTGGACAGACCACGGTTCCGGAGTGCTGAGGCACAAGAGAGCCAGACAGGTATCGGGAACCATAGAAGTCCTTCCGTATCTCGACCTGTTCTCTGGAGACAACGACTTGACGAACGGAGGTGCCAGCCTCGTCATCGTGGAAGGCGACGTGGCATGGTACGGAGTCGGTTGCGGATGCACTCCAACGGGCAGTGCCAATACCTACAGGGTCAGCGAGAAGCTCAAGGCATCGTACTACAACACGATGTGGTCTGGAACGGCTCCTGACGGATACTGGAAGTTCCTATCGTGGAACGTGGAGGACGGATGCTCATGCATAGACAACAGGAAACTCGCCCTCGACTACCCAGACCT
>Ga0310696_10005739_pt1 | contig 14892 bp, 9 predicted proteins | sample AusTroGonzalo_MG_4_FD_203885 | JGI IMG/M metagenome (GOLD analysis project Ga0310696, IMG submission 203885) | Bovine rumen microbial communities from tropical cattle in Woodstock, Queensland, Australia - Gonzalo_02 (v2) (version 2) | ecosystem: Host-associated > Mammals > Digestive system >...
TACGCGTCTCCACTGCTCGTCCTTCAGCGACGTCCAGGGGTAGTTATAGGCCAAAATGCGATTTTCCATGATCCACTGTCACTCCATCATGACGAAAATTTGGATGCTGGCGCTGTTCCAGTCTGAGGCCAGGTTGCGGGCGAAGGTCCAGTCGGGATTGCCTTTGGGGTTGGGATTGTTGCCGATGCCGAAGTCCGTGCCTTCGTGCGCCGTGTTGAAGTTGTTGAAGGCGAAGAGAGTCGTCTTCTGCGAAAACAGATGGACCTGCATACAGCCGTAGCCGTCCACGGGGGTTGTGGCCTTGTTGTCGTCGAAATCGTATTTCTGGTTGTTGGCTCCAGGGAGTTTGAGCACTTGGAAGGTTCCGTAGTTGTTAGGCCAGAACTCGATGTTGCCCTCGGGGAATGAGCCGCTCGGAACTCCGGGGCAATTAGTTCCCACGGTGATGTTCTTCACCTTCTGCTGGAAATCGATTTGCGCGCCAAAGCAGGGGACACCGCACTTGGCGACTTCCGGCGTGAAGGCATCCATCGTGGTCAGCAGCCAGATGTTGCCTCCATTCTTCTTCTGACCGCGAACCAGATAGGCGACGCGCTTGACTTTGCCGTTCAGTTGCTTGCTGTTGTCAACGCTGTACTGCGCCACATCATTTGTCACGCCCTTGAACAGGTCGAGGTCGTATGCGAGTTGCCAGCCGTCTCCGGCCAGTTCCTTGACCATCGTCTCCGCGTCTATCGGCTCCTCAATGCGGAATGCCGTCAGGGGCAGGCCGTACTCGTTGAAGAGCTTGCCGGTGACAGTTTCGTTCCACAGATAACGCACGCCGTGGGGAAGGGCGATTTCCGGATGGGACAGCACGATGTCGGTGCCGCGCATCGTTGCCTTCGCCTCCCTGAAAAGGCCGTCCACGCCGGCAATCTGGAAGCCCTCAATCGTGTCGCCAGCAATCTTCCAGTCCTGGACATGCTCAAAGGAGACAACCAGCGCGTTGCCCTCATGTTTGAAGCCAGTGTGTCGTGGAAAGTCGGGATGGATGTTTTCGAAGCCATAGTCGCGGGCGAGGGCGAAGGCGGACAGCCGCTCGGCGACGGGGATTTTGCGGCGCGGGTGGATGTCGCCGTATTCGCCGAGGTCGTTGATGACCGCCATCCCGACCTGCGGCTCGTTCGCCTTCTCAAAAGCCGACTGCGCCTCCCAGATGCGGGGCAGGGCTTCGACGTCACCGCCGTAGCGGTACGGCGCCAACTGGACAAAATAGAACTTCATCGCGGGATTCTGGAAGACCTCTTTCCAACCATCGAACAGTGCCTGCATCTTGTAGAAATACTTGTCATCGGTGCGGTTGCTGCATCCCTGATACCAGATGGCGCCGCGGAAGGCGAAGGGCACGAAGGGATAGATCATCGCGTTGTAAAGGACTGTCGGGACCTGATTTCTATCAGCCGGCTTCAGCGAGTCTGGGAACGCTGGCGGAGGCAGCAGTTCTGCACCGTTTGAAGCAGCCTCGCGGAATTTGTCCAGCCAGGACTTGAAGGCTGCCGCTGTCTTTTCGGCGTTTTCCTTGTATTCTGGACGCCAAGGGAGTTTGGAATTAACGGAGTAGGCGATGCCTTTCAGTTCCGGTATTCCGTCGAATCCGCAGGGAGGTGTCCAGGGTTCGATGCGTGTGCCACCCCAGTAGGAGCCAATCAGGCCAATGGGAATCCCCAGCTTCTCTTGCAGCGTCTGCCCGAAGACGTAGGCGATGGCGGAGAATTTCTTGGCTTTTTCCACATCGGCAGTCTGCCAGGTCATCGGAAAGTCCTTGCGTGGCAGTTTCTCCCAGCGGTAAGGCTCCATGACTGTGATGCGGAGCAGGGGATTGGGAATCTTGGCGTAGACTTTATCGCAGTCAACAATGCGATGCAGGTACATCTCCATGTTCGATTGCCCACTGCAAAGCCAGACTTCGCCGACCAGAACATCCTTGATGACAATGTCATTGATTGTCAAGTCCTGGGGCGTGACACTGGTGGCCAGAGGCTGCAATTTGACCATCCATTCTCCTTTGGCGTCGGCAGTGGTCTCGAGCACCTGACCCGCAAATGTCACCTTGATGGCCTCGCCGGCATCCGCCGTCCCCCAGACGGGCACGGCCATTTCGCGTTGCAAAACCATGTGGTTGCCAAACACCGCCGCCGGTACGACTTTTGCCTGTGCGACATAACTGAACATCAGGCAGATGACGAAAATACTCAGCAGTTTCTTCATGATTGATTTGTCCTTTGGTGGTTAGTGGTTAGTGGTTAGTGGTTAGTGATTAGTGGTTAGTGATTAGTGGTTAGTGATTAGTGGTTAGTGATTAGTGATTAGTGATTAGTGATTAGTGATGGGAGGGCGCGCCTCCGTGCGCGCCGTTGTGCCTTGAGAAACGCATTGCCCGGGTTGGTAAGGCGGCCGTCCTGGCCGCCGCTCGTTCCCCGTGGAAAACGCAAGGGAGGGCCGAGCGTCCTTGTCCTCCGTAGCCTTGGCGAAGGAGGAGGCTCGGCCAATGTGCCCGTAGAAAAAAACGTGATGGGAGGGCGCGCCTCCGTGCGCGCCGTTGTGTATGATGAAACGCGTTGCCACACTCCTGGTGGCGTATGCTCCACATTGTGGACATTATTCACGTCAAGGCGCGGACGAACTCGGCGAAGGAGGCGACATGGATTTCCGCATCCTGGTCGTGGAGTTTGCCGTAGCCATAGTCGGCGCAGACGGTGTGGATTCCTGCATTGTGTCCAGCCTCGATGTCAGTGTAGTTGTCGCCGAGAATCCAGGCATTGTCTGGGGATACCTGATATTTGTCGAGGAGGAATAGCAGGGCGTCTGGCGCAGGCTTGAGGGGAAAACCATCTCCGCCACCGATGTTCTCGTCTATGTATTGATTCAGGCCCAGTTCCTTGAGGATGGCTACACCGACGATTGACGGCTTGTTGCTGACGATGGCCAGGGTGAAACCGGCCTGTTTGAGGTCGGCGAGCCCCTCCATCACGCCGGGATATGTCTCCGTGCCGAAGATGGGCTCCCGCGCGTAGTTGGCTATCATCTCGGCCAGGAGGGGTTCGAGGCCGAATTTGTCCAGTATGTCGGCAAAGGAGCGTTCAGCCAGTTTGCGCGAGCCATTGCCGACATAGCCACAGATTGTCTCATACGACAGCGGGGCGTAACCATGTTGTTCCCTGGTGCAGTTGACAGAATGGGCAATGCCAGGAATGGACATGATGAGCGTGCCGTCCAAATCAAAGGCGATTAGTTTGTTGGTCATGGCTAGTTGGGTACGAGAGGGATGAGCGTTGCTCGTCCATGGTGACTTGCAGTAAGTCAGACATTTGCAGGGCAAGGCATCCAGAACTGTCTGCCCTCCACAGTGGTTAGTAATCATCAAGGGTATTGCGGATGGCCTGGACGAGATTGCGGATGTCCTCCAGTGTGTGTGCAGGGGACAGGCAAAGGCGGATGACCTGCCGGGCAAAGTCTGGCGGATAGCCCATGGCTGTCAGGACATGGCTGGGGGCAGGCGATTCGGCGGCGCAGGCACTGCCAGAGGAAATCTGGAAACCGTGGGCTTGGGCCAGTAGCCTGACAAAAACTCCCGCGTCGTAGCCGGGCAGGCGCACGGAAAGAATCGACGGCGGGGCAGTCGGCGGAGTCAGAATTTCCCAACGCCCTTGCCCCGCAACGGACAGTTCCTGACGCAAGGCGGTATTGAGTGCGGACAACTTGTGGAAATTGTCTGCCTGTTCCTGCTTCAGCAAGTTTAGCAGTGGCTTGACGAGAGCGATTGACGGTGCGTCCAGCGTGCCAGGGCGCAGTCCGTCCTGCTGGCCACCACCATACCACAGCGGGGAGAGACGGCAGTTGCGGCGGCGAATCAGGACGCCCAGTTGCGGACCTCCTGCCTTGCGCAACGAGAGAGCAAGCAGCGTGACTTGGGCGGACGTCCAAGGCAAGGCGACTCGTCCCAGGCACTGCGAGGCATCCAGGCAGAGGCAGGTTGCCGGGCAGGCCGCACGCATGGCCTGGGACAGGGCGACAGTCGGGGCGAGAATCCCCGTCTCGTTGTTCAGGTGGCACAGGCAAAGCATGGCCGCCTTTGCGTCTTGGAGGCCAGCGGGTATTTGCGGAAGCAGTCCGCCTTTGTCGGCGGCTAATTTGACAAGCCTCGCCTCTGGCGAGCAGGTGGCGCGGTGCAGTGACGGTTCCAGCATGGCGGGATGGGCCGTCGGGTCGACGATGAGGGAAAATCTGGTGGTTGGCGGTTGCCAGCCCAGGATGGCGAGGTTCAGTGCCTCCGTGGCGCAACTGCACCAGATGACCTCCGCCTCCGCTGGGGGAATGTCCAGAAAATCCAGCAGGGCTTCGCCACTTTCGACGATGGCGCGTCGCGAAAGATTGTTGAAGACGGAAGTGCCGTGGGGATTGGCAGAATACAGTCGGCAGTATTCCGGATAGAGTTCAACTAGTTCTTGGCGCAAAGGCGTGGCCGCCGCGTAGTCGAAATAGTGCGCCGTGTTCATATCGTCTCCATATTCGGCGCGGACAGGGCAGCGTCCTTCCGCGCATTTATTCCTGAAAGCGCTGGCAGGGCAGCGAAACGTTATACGCGGCATGGCGCTGCCGTTCCGGCTGTTCTCCATTGAGTTCCTGGAACAGCTGGTGGGCCAGGCTGTAGGTCAAATCTGAACATGGAGGCAGTTCCTGGCCAGGGGCGGCTTGCTCTTGCGTTTTCTCAGGGGGTAGATGAAAGGTGGCGATGACGCGGTTGGCCAGGGAGATTATGTCGTCGTGATGGTAATTGCGCTTGAGGTTGCCCAGGGCATAGAGGCAGTTGGCAATCACCGTGACATCGTCGAAGGACATCATCCCCATCATGGGTACCACGGGTTTGGTGCATTGGATGAACATTTGCTGCGCTAGGGGAATGATGTGGTCCTCAATCTCATCATTGTTCTGGGCAAGAAGATGTCCGCAGCTCCACGCCGCCGCCGCCCGCTCCTCGAATACCGTCTTGCCGGTCTTCTCCAGGCAGGTCAGTAGGCATTTGCTGTATTCAAGGCTGGGATTGCGTCCCATGGCTTCGTAGGCCGCGATGCGGACAGGTAATGGCTCGTCCAGGGAGGCCAGGGCAATCAGGGACTTTTCCGCCCCGGGCACCCGCAGGTAGCCAATGGCCTTGGCCGCCGTCTCGCGGACGGTCGGCGCCACATGCGTGGTCAGGGGGATCAGCACTTCACCGCAGGTGCCGGGCTCCGCCGACAGACGCAGGCTGTTGATGGCGGCCACCAGGTTCTCGGGATGCGTTTCTGTAGCCATCAGGGCTATGATTTCTTTGGGGGCGCGCACTAGTTCGTACAGGCCCAGGCGTGTCAATTCAGAGGGAGGCTGCTCGCGGGAGGTCAGGATAGCCATGGCCTGGTCGTGCAGTTCCGGGCATTTTTGCATGGCGACGGCCAAAGCGTCATGGGCGGCTGTGCGTACTTGATTAGTGGCGTCTTCTAGGGCGGGGAACAGAAGATTGGCCAGGCCGTTGGCGTTTTCGGGAGAAACTAGTTTGCCGATGGTGGCCATGGCGGCGGTGCGCACAGGGGGTGACTGGTCGCGGCAGAGGGCGGGCAGCAGGTCGAGGAAATCGCCGTTCAGGTTTTCGGTCAGGCGCAGGCGCAGGGCAGTTTCCGGCGAGGCGGAGAGCGTGGCCGTCTGGGGCTTGAACTCCCGGCGGGGAATTGTGGCCAGGGCCAGTTTCGCCAGGCTGTCATCACCATCGGCCACCTTCTGCACCCAGTCTGCCAGTTGCGGGGCAACGGTTCGCTGCTTGAGGGCGACCAGCAGGGCCTGCATCCTGACTTCCGGGAGCACATCGTCCTGGAACATGCAGACCCTGGCACCGAGGAACTCGGTGTAATCCTGACGGGACGCGAAACTCTGCCAGGCGGCCAGGCGGACGGCGGGGGAAAGGGGGTGCCCTTCGAGGTCGTGCGAAAGGAAGGGCAGCAACTTGTCCGGTTGGGCGTTTGGCAAGGCGGCGTAGAGGCTTATGGCACTTTCGGCTACGAGCGGTGACTCGCTTTGTAGGTAGGGTTCGAGCAAGGCGGGAGACAGGTCATCGCCGGGCGGCAGCATCCGCAGGATCATGGCAATGAGGCGGATATCCTTTTCGCGTGACAGTTGTTTCAGGACCAGGGTGCGGGCCTGGGGGACTTGATGGCTGACGAGAATCCGCAGAAAATTCTCCTTCATGGCCAAGTCACTATCTTGCAGGTAGACATCTGCCTCGCGGAGCATTTCCGCCGTGAAGGAAGGCAGCATTGTTTCGTCCAAATCCTGACTAGTGAAGGGATGGTCGTTCCAGAGTGGCGCCCAAAGGGGGAAGAGGATGATGGCGGTAGTGAGAAAGATGCTGTTCATTATGGTTATGGTAGGTCGTTAATGCTGTTCGCGGAAAAGGCGGCGGACTTTCCAGGCGGAGATGGCCAGCAGCAGGAAGGTGAGGCCTGTGAACAAGTACAGGTGATTCAACCATAGTCGGTTGCCGAAAATTCGCGGCAGTCGGCTGGCCAGGGAGCCGTCCAGGGTGATTTCCAAGGCGGCGACAAAGGGATTGAAGGTCAGGAAAATCGCCTGCATGGTCGGGGAGAAGCGGGTGCCGAACAGGAGAATCGACAGCGAAAGCACTGTCACCAGCAGGGCGAAGCCGTAGCTCATGGCCGTGGCCTTGCCGGTATCGGAGGCGAAGCAGGAAGCGCAGAGGCCGGCGGAGGTCAGGGCGAGGCAAGTCGTCAGGAGCACGCCGACCCAGGCGACCAGACGCCAGTAGTATCTCCAGTTTTCTGCCAGCACTTCGCGCCAGGCCAGCAGGCTGTCCGCGTCAAGGCCCTTGGGCAGGAAAGTTGCCAGGGCCGGCAGGTCGTCAGATTCGAGATAAACAAGAGTCAGGAAGACTGGCATGCTGCTGCAAAGGAAAATCAGCACGTAGAGAAGGGCTGCCTTCATCTTGCCGATGATGACCTTGGCTGGCGACATGGGGGTCAGGCGCAGGAGGAGGATTGTCCCGCTGATTTTCTCGTCGGAAATGCTGCCGGAACTGACGGTCGGCGCCAGCAGGGCGACGACCCCCAGCTGGAAGATAATGGCTGCCGCGCGGATGTTGTCCAGGTCGGTATTGCCGACTTGTCCGGCGATGAGCAACAGCAGGCAGATGCTGAGGCAGATGCAGGCGCTCAGGGCGCGGATGATGAACTTGGGTTGCCCGAAAAGTTTGCTGCGAATTTCCGCCACGAAAACAGGATTTCGCCAGGAGGCGATGGGCTTTTTGCGCTTCAGGGGGTCAATGAGGTAGAATGGCCAGCCGAGTTTGCGCTTGAGGGCGGTCTTGGTGTCGGTGTACTGGTTGACGGTCTGCGAGCGCTTCATGTTCGGGGGCGCGAAGATGAATTTGGCGAAAACAGCGAAGAACAGCACGGCCATGACACCCATTGCCGTCATGAAAATCCAGTAGGTGTTTGTCGCCGAGGCGCCGATGACGCTGGATTCATACGATTCGGCGAATTGCAGCGCAAACAGGGCCTCGTAGGGGCTCAGCGCGCGCAACTTCAGGAACATCGGCTGCAAGGATTCCAAGGGATTCAGGACGGACGGCAGCCAGACCGCCCCGGCCAGGATGGTAATGCCGATGTATGTTCCGAGCAGCGAGATGTAGCTGCGGCGGCAAAGCGAACTGATGGCCAGTCCCAGCAGCCCGTAGACGATGGTGGCGGCGCCGACAATCGACAGTGCCTTGAACAGGGAGGAGGGGCTTATGCCGCCGCTGAGCGCGCAGAGCGAGGTCACGGGGAGGGTTGACAGGAAAAGGACGAAAGACAGTCCCAAAGAGCCGAAAAGTTTGCCCCAGAGGATTTCCCCTGGCGTCAGCAGGCTGGTCTGGAGCATGACGAAGGTGTTTTTTTCGCGTTCCAGGGTGATTGAACTGGCCGTGAATCCTGCGGTAAGGAGAATCATGAAGGTCAGTTCCGTGCCCAGGAAGATGGTCAGCAGTTCATTGGAATTGGCTTCCGTGAAGATACCGGTTCTGGGCCAGAGGATGTAGAGAATCAGGGCCAGGAGGAAATTGACCAGGGCGGCAAAGAAGATGGTCTTCCGGTCCCTGGCACCGCGCAGAAATTCCCTGAGCAGGATGGGATTGCTGAAGAAATCGCGCCGTTCCTCGGTCACGGCAGGGATTTTGGTGGCGATGGCGTTCATTATTGTTGCGTCAGTTTGGCGAAAGGACAATGGGCTAGAGGGGCAGGGTCTTTGACACGGACGACGACGGGAACCTTTTCTCCTGGTACATTGGCCGAGCAGACGCTCGGCCCTCCCATTTCATTAACCACTAACCTCACGCCTTGTTTTTGCGTTTCAGGGTGAAATTGGACCTGGCCTCGGTGGCGGAGGCGGACAGTGTCTCGTCCTGGGCAAGCGTGCCAGGCTGTCCGGCGGAGGTCTGGTGTGTAACGGAGAGGAAGACCTGCTCGAGGTCGGCCTGTTCTTCCTTGCATTCCATGATTCTGACGCCGGCGGCAATCAGTTTCTGGTTGAGTTCGGGAATCTGTTTGCGCGTGCCGGTGAAGGTGAAGCGAATCTCATTGGCCTCGACATGGAGTTCCTGGATGCCGGGGAAGGTCTTGCAGATGGCCACAGCGGGGTCGGCGGGCGAATCGAGGATCAGCGACAGGCGCAGTTTTTCCTGCACCTTGTGTGTGACTTCCTCTACCGTACCGAAAGCCAGCAGGTGTCCTTTCTCCAGAATTCCGACCAAATCGCAGACTCCTGCCAGTTCGGGCAGGATGTGCGAGGACAGCATGATTGTCTTGCCCAGGTCGCGCAGGCGCATGATGGTCTGGCGCATCTCGATGCGGGCATAAGGGTCAAGTCCGGCCGCCGGCTCGTCGAGGATGAGGACTTCGGGATTGTGCAGGAGCGTCTTGGCCAGGCCGATGCGCTGGGTCATGCCTTTGGAAAGGGATGACACCTGGTAGTCGAGCATATGCTGGGAGCGTGTCAGTTCCAGCACGGCATTGATGCGCTTTTCCCGTTCGCGGGTGGGGATGTGGTAGGCGGCGCAGAAGAAGTCGAGATACTCCCAGACGCTCATCTGGTCGTAGACGCCGAAATTGTCAGGCATGTAGCCGACGATTTTCTTGATTTCGCTGGCATTGTCGGGCGTGACTTCCATGCCATTGATGAAAGCTCGACCGGAGCTGGGGCGGTAAAGCCCGCAGAGGATTTTGATGGTCGTGGACTTGCCGGCGCCATTGGGGCCAATGTAGCCGAAAATCTTGCCTTTGGGAATGTGCATCGACAAGTCGTGGACGCCGCGTCCGTTGCCGAAATCGCGTGTGATGTGCTCGAGTTTTATCATGTTCTGTCCAGATTTGGGCTGGTGGAAATTATCAGTTGAAGGCCACGCTGGCCTGAATGACATTCGGTTTCCAGATATTTGACCGTTGCTGGTTGCTGAGATGGTCGTTGCTGGCTTGGATGGCCACTGTGAAATAGCATCCTGGCAGGGAGAAGAAAGACGGGTTGCGTCTCAGGTCGAAGGTGTATTCTCCGTCTTTGGCAGTTGTGGCCTCCAGTTGCCTGCCGTTCTGGTCTTCCAGGCAAAGTTGGAAGTTGTAGAAGCCAGAGGGGTCAAGCGGGCGGAAGACAAGCTTTATCTGGTCGGGACAACGCTGGCAAAGTTCGGGCAGCACACGGAATTGCATCGTCAGCGACATGGTGCCGAGGGTTCCTATCGCGCCGATTTCTGTCCACTCTCCATGTTCCAGGCATTTGCGCAGCACGGAATTGTTCGGCAGGGTCCAGTTCACAAAATCCTCAGGGATGGCGGACAGATGATCGGGAACATCCAGGCGCACGGGGACAAAATGGATCTGGTAGTTCAGGAACTTCATGCTCGTTCCTTCCGGCAACTCGGTGCGAATGGCATCCTTTGGGGCCTGGCGGTTGGTGGACAGGATGGCCAGGCAGGGCGTCTGCAACCGCAAGGAGAGAATGTAGTCGCGCACGGCGAGAAACACGGTGTCCGATTCGATGTCGGTCTGGGAGGCTCCGCCGGAGACAGTCCGTCCGGACAGTTTTAGGTCGTGGATGGCGGAGGGAAGGCAGAGCAGGGCACGCTCGGTCGGAAGTTTCGCGGGAAGGGTCCAGGGATGGAGGAAGAACTGTCCGCTGGCCTGGAATTTGAGGACCGGCAGTTCTTCGGTCGGCAGACCGTAGCAGTCTGTCGTCTGCTGGAACAGGAAATCGCGTGGACGCTGTTGTTGGAGCGTCATTTGCGTGGAGGTCGTTCCGTGGAGGCTGTTGGTCAGGCGCAGAACGGAGGTGGCGAGAGCATTTGAGTGCTGGCTCGTTATGGGCTGTGGGCGTAGGAAGACGCGACTGCTTTCCGCAAAGAGGCGCGGGTTGCAGTCTTCCTTGCTCAGGAGGGCGGTTGCCGCCTGACGGGCGGCGGGGATTCCCTGCCAGACAGCCGTGCTCAGTGTCGTCTGGCTGAAGACAGTCTGGCTGGACGAGAGGTTTCCGGCTTTCCACAGGATCAGGCAGGTGACGAGCACCCCGTACAGGCAGACGCACCACCAGCCGCTAGCCTCGCGACGCTTGCGGAAAAAATACCACAGAATGAGGATGCTTCCCAGAATATACAGGAAGAACAATTCGACAATCAGCGACACGCCGGGGATGGAGAAGCCTTGCAGCTGTTGCAGGATGGCTTCGCTCTTTCTAGTCAGGTCGGGGGCGTTCCCCGCCAGCAGGAAATTGGTGTGGGACAGCACGGGGTTCCAGATGGACTCCACCAGCTGGGTGGAATAACTCTTGAAGGCGAAGGGATTGAAGGCCAGCGCCTGTACCGTGCCGATGCCGAAACGCCGCATGACGTAGGCTGGCTTGCCGTCCTGGCGGTTCAGGACTAGAGAATCGGGGCGCAGGACTGTCTCCAGGAAGGGTTGACTGGGCTTCGGGAGAAGTTCACCGGTCTGGCTGTCGCGCTGTGCTTGCGGTGGCGGAACTGGCAGGCCGTAGGAGGTGTAGAGGCTGTCGAGGGTTTCGTTGACGGTTGTGGCGACAGGTTCCCACGGGAGCAATTCGTCAAGCAAGGTGCCACGGCAGCCGAAGGAGGCCTCTGGTGTTGCCAGCAGCAGATGGCCGCCCCGAAGCACGTAGTCCCGGATGGCCAGCAGCTGACTGGGAGTGTATTGGTCCATTTGGCGGCTGGCGATAATGATGAGCTGGTAGTTGAATAGGGCGCTCCAATGCGTCGGCGCATTAAGATTGGAGAAAGTTATGAATGATGGAAGTTGGCAGAGATTCTTCAGTTTCGTCAGTTCGGAGACGGAATAGCTTTCGTCGGAATCCTGGCACATCGCTATGCTCAAGGTATTATTCTTCTTGGCATCGTTGCGGAAGACGATATCATCGCGTTTCAGCCGGAAGCCGTTTTGGATGAGCGTTACAAAGTACCGTTCCGCCGCGTCGAGGACGACAGGGGAACTGCCCTGCAACTGGCTGTGCGGCTGGACGGTGACTTCCGTGGAGAAGACCGCCTGGCCCTGGTCGCCGTCTGGTTCTAACTGCAAGGTGACGGTGGCTGGCTTGTCGTCGGGGTTGGCAACGGCCCAGTTGAGGCGACAAGGGATGAAATCCTGCTTGGGAATGGTGCCACCCTGCTGCAAGGTCGCGAGTTTGAGGACCGGCGCGGCAAACGCCGTGAACGAAACTAGGCAGAATATGGCCAACAGGAGAAATCTGCGACCTAGACGGGTAACGTGCTTCATGGTTGAATGTCGGCTGGGTAACACAAGCTCATTCCTGGTAGAGTATCGCTCCGCAGATAGGGCAGTTCACCTTGTGGCCTGCGAGGGCATTCTGGCAGTGCTGAGGCGTCAGGCGCATGCGGCAACGTCCGCATTTTCCCTCCATGACTGGCACCACGCAAGGCGTGGTGCGGCTGGCGTTGCGGCTGTTGCGCTGACGCTCGTACTGCGCCAGCAGTTCCGGTTCGACATGCTTGGCCAGTTCCTCGCGTTCAGGCTTCATTTCGGCCAACTTGGCCTCGCAATTGGCCTTGAGTTCCTGAAATTCGGCGTTGACGCCATCGGCGCGGCGGCGGGCATTGTCGCGCATCTTCTTCATGGCCGCGACATCAGCTTTGGCCTTCTCTAAGCCTTCCATGGCTTCCAACTGCTTGTCTTCCAAGTCGCTGATGACTTTATCGCACATTTCAATCTGCAACAGCGCCGCCTTGTATTCTTCGTTGTTCTTGATGAGAATGGTCTTGGACTGGAAAGTGCGCTTCTTTTCCAAGTTCACATTGATTTCATTCTCCAGACCACGAATGTTCAGTTCCAGGGCCTTCAAGGCAGACTGTGCCTCGTCTAGAGCCTTCTGTTCAGAAGAAAATAACTTCTCAAGCTCCGCCTGCTTGGCAGGGATAGCTGACAACTCCTGCTCAATTTTCGCCGCCTGAATGTCCAACTCCTGGAGATCAACTAGTGCCTGTGCCCATTCTTGCATCTTATATGCCTCGTTCTGTGGTGAGATTCATTGCTAAAAGACTAATTTAATAATGTAGCATTTCTGAATGATTTTTCAAACGGGCGCACGCGTAATAGTGAAACCAGAAGGTTTTCATTATTGATGCTGTTCTGATGTGGGGCGCGCCTGGGCGAGACGTGGGACAAGGGACGAGGGCCGTGAGGGACAAGGGCCGTGAGGGACAAGGGCCGTGAGGGACAAGGGCCGTGAGGGACGCGCGTGGCTGAAACGCGGGACATGGGACGAGGGGCGCGCGTGGGCGGGACGTGGGATTAGCCACTAACCGCTAATCACTGTTTCGTGCCCCTTCTGGTGAGTTATGTCCGTTATTCAATATTCATGATTTGTTCACGGACGCGGCCCAATTCCGTCTTGAGGGCGAGGGTTACGCGGGAAATTTCCAGGTCTGCGGTTTTTGAGGCCAAGGTATTGGCCTCTCTGTTCATTTCCTGCCCCAGAAACTCCAGGGCGCGGCCTGGCTCGCCGTCGCTGGACAGCAAGGATGCGTATTGCTGCAAATGACTACGCAGGCGCACCAGTTCTTCCGTGATGTCGGCACGCTCTGCGTAGAAGGCGAGTTCCTTGAGCAGGCGCTCGTCGTTCAGGTCGAGATCCAACCCCAAGGTCGCCAGGCGTTCCTGGAGGCGGATATGTTGTTGCCTGACCGCCTCGTCGCCTCGGGCCGCGATGGCCTCAACATATTGGGACATGAGTTCCCCGCGCTTCTGCAAATCAGCCTGAAGCTTCTGTCCTTCGCGCAGGCGGTCTTCGTTCAAGGCCTGCAAGGCTTGCTCAAGGGCCTGCAAGGCTAGGGGCTTCAGTGGCTCGTAGGGGGAATTGCCCGTGGCGCAGATGACGCTGGGAACCATGAGCAAATCCGATAATTTGGGTTGTGCTGCCTCACCCTGAAGTCCTGCCTGCCGTGCCAGTTGGCGGAGTTCCTCGCACACGACCTTTCCCAATTCTACATCCACATGCTTGACGGCCGTATGCGCACTGGGGGGCATTGCGTAACTGACAACGACATTCAACGTGCCTCTGGACAGCCTCTGCTGAATCTGCTGCCGCAACTGCGTCTCCAGCGCCGACAGTTCCCGCGGCAACGCCACGCGCATTTCCACTTGCTTGCGGCTGTTGACCGCCGTAATCTCAACTGTAACCTGATAACCGGCATCCGTGGCGGTGCCTTGTCCAAAACCAGTCATGCTTCGCATATTCGCCTCGTAACTATTCAGATGGGGTACCGACGGCGTCCTCGCCGTCGTCAACACAACCTACGAAACACACACGTGTTTCATAGGAGAAGTTTAACAAAACAAAAAGTGGTTAGTGGTCAGTGGCTAGTCCCTCGTCTCATGTCTCGCGTCCCGCCCACGCGCGCGTCTCACGTCCCGCATCTCAGCCACGCGCGTCCCTCGTCCCATGTCCCGCCTCATTTGTCGAAATTCAAAGTTCCCTGGGCTGAATCCTTCTCTTGGGTTTGATTGCCATTCAGTCCAAAACGCCTCTCCGCCTTGGGCGTGACCATCCTGCCGGCAGGAGTTCGGATAAGATATCCTTCCTGAATCAGATACGGTTCGTAGACATCCTCGATTGTGTCTTCTTCCTCGCCGACGGCCACGGCCAGACTCTTGAGGCCGACAGGGCGTCCGCGGTATTTGACGATGATGGTCTCCAGGATGCGGTTGTCCATCTCGTCGAGGCCGTCCTGGTCGATGTCGAGCATTTCCAGTGCTGCCGAAACGATGTCCTTGGTCAGTTCGCTTTGGCCCCGGACCTGGGAATAATCGCGCACCCAGCGCAGAAGATTGTTGGCGATACGGGGAGTTCCCCGGCTGCGCCTGGCGATTTCCGATACGCCGTCCAATGCTCCTTGCAAGCCCAGGAAACGGGCGCTTCGTAGCAGGATTTTCGTCAAGTCCTCGGTGGAATAGTAGTCGAGGCGGCACATCATCGTAAAGCGCGAACGCAGGGGCGAAGACAACTTGCCTTGCCTGGTGGTGGCGCCAATCAGGCAGAAATGCGGCAGATTCAGGCGCACCGAGCGCGAGCCGACACCTTGCTCCAACATGATGTCGATGACGAAATCCTCCATGGCACTGTACAGGTACTCTTCTATCTGGATGGGCAGACGGTGGATTTCATCGATGAACAGGACATCGCCTTCCTCAAGCCCCGTCAGCATGCCCGCCAAATCGCCGGGTTTTTCAATGACAGGCCCCGAGGCGCATTTGATTTTCGCGCCCCTGGTCTGGGCAATGATGTTGGCCAGGGTCGTCTTGCCCAGGCCGGGTGGTC
>Ga0310696_10005740_pt1 | contig 14892 bp, 10 predicted proteins | sample AusTroGonzalo_MG_4_FD_203885 | JGI IMG/M metagenome (GOLD analysis project Ga0310696, IMG submission 203885) | Bovine rumen microbial communities from tropical cattle in Woodstock, Queensland, Australia - Gonzalo_02 (v2) (version 2) | ecosystem: Host-associated > Mammals > Digestive system >...
AAAAAATTATTCGACGCGTATCCTGATTTAAATTACGAATACGCTAAATCATTAGCCCAAGATTCAAGATTTGAATACATCACACAACAAATGAAAGTCCAAGCACGGAAAAGGGAAAGTGATATAGAAAACGCAATTAAAATTTTTCAAGCCAGCTGGGATCAAACCATAGCCCCACAATTAAACGATGCATATAGTTCAGCTTTTGATAATGATTGCGCAAACATATTAAACGATATGGTTGGTGAAGTAGGTTTAAATCCTATCTGCCCGCGCAATATCCGAAATCGCTCTTTTGCGTTATATCACTTTTTTGATAGCCAGTATTCCATGACATTGGCACTTCATGAAATTACGCATTTTGTCTGGTTTTATTTTTGGAAAAAACATTTTAACGATGATATAACGGAATACGATTTTCCGAATATAAAATGGTTATTAAGTGAAATAATCGTTGAAACAATTATCCGTAATTCAGAAATAAACGATTTAATCAAAATGCCTAAATACATCGCATATTATTATTTTTATGATATGAATATAAACGGCGCCCTTATTTTCGACACACAAAAAGAATTATATTTAACCCGTAAAAACATTTACGATTTTATGGAAAAATCTTTTGATTGGATAAAAAATAATGAACTCGAATTACGCAGGAAAATAGCAGATGCGGAAAAGTAAGAAAGGATAAAAAATGACAGGGAAAAATAATACAGTTAAACTTATCAAATCTGGCGTGCTGGCATTGGTGACTGGTTTGGTTGTTTATGCCATTCTCAAATTTTCAAACATATTTCCTTGTTCCTGCAATGGATTTGCGGGCCACATACAATATTACACCCCATCCACCGCAAAATTTAATATTATTACGGCATTATTTTTCGGCCTTTTGATTTTCGCAATTTGTGTCCCAATAAAAAATAAATTTGTGTGGTTGGCTGCATTTTTACTTTTGTGCGCGTGGGCATTTTATACCAAATACCAAATTTATATCACCTGTGGTTCTTTGATCATATGCTAGTCAAAAACACTCTAAAATCCATAACAACAAAAAACCGACCATAAAGATCGGTTTGTGTTTTTGGTGGGAGTGGGTGGATTCGAACCACCTCAGTCGTAAGACAACAGATTTACAGTCTGCCCCGGCTCTCCAACTCCGGCGCACGCCCAAAACTCTTTCCCGTTTCCGTTGTGCGCACGGTGCGCAACAACTGAAAACTTGGTGCGAGCAGCGGGAATCGAACCCGCATTTCAAGCTTGGAAGGCTTGCATTCTAGCCCTTGAACTATGCTCGCTACGAATTCGAAGCATACAAATTATATATATTTTTTTTATAAAATCAAGGATTATGTTACTCACTGATAAGCACACATGTTCCGGGTTCCGTAGAACCGCTCACATGAGCCTTATATCCTGATTTACAACGACATTGCCCCGAAACCCATCCCGCTTCTCTTTCGTCGTTTTCAATTAAAAACTCTTCATAGCGTGCCAAGAAATCATCATAAGTAGCATCCTCATCCAAATGAAGAACAGTATAATCAAATGTGGCACGAACAGAATTTGCAGGACAGACGACCATACAAGTTCCTTGATAGGATGAAAACCCAAAATTACACTTACATATCTCGTTCACCCACCCGCCTTCTGTATTATCAGGATCAACAGCAGGCGAATGCTCCTCAGTATTATAAGTCGAATTATCTGGACACAACAAAGTTTGATAGAACATCGTTGATAGGTTGTTTATCAAGCATTGATTATCATTACCACAATCGTTCATAACCGTTGGATTACCATAAAATACGGCATACGCACAGGTCAAAGATACATTACGACATGCACCACTCATAACATTTCTTATACTGTCCGCCTGTGCCGCACCAGCCCAACTGTTGATTTGGCTAACTTGTTGGTTATAACATTCCGATACACCTTCCAAACATGTTGATGCATAATCGTGTATAATTTGCTCCTGTGATGATTTTATATTTGTCATTGCACGTTGAATATAATTTACGACAATATCGTTATATGCCATATAATTCCCGTTTGAATCATAAGTATATGCACGACATTTATCCAAAACCGGACGACATAACCCCTCGTCAGTCGCCTTTTGCTTTGTTCCTATCTTGTCCAACAAATATTTTTGAACACACCGACCATCAGAGCCATCCCCCACTCTACAATAATCAGGCGTTACAACAACTTGATACGCATCCCCTAATGACGTTTTGTTTATCGCGGCGTTATTAAAATTTTGCATAAATTTTTTAATATCGCTAATATTTTGTCCCAAAACCACGGAACCGTTTTCATCCATATATATCTTCGTTGGATCAAGGCATTTCCTGTAATCTGCACCACACACCATTTCATCAGTCATACATGTTTCAAGTGCATTCACACAACCACGCGCATCGTATGCATTATAATTTTGCAACACTGTCAGCCTTGCTTTTTGCAACATGCGATTAGCACTACGCACATTAGCCAACAACGTATCATTCATTTTGATTAAACCCTGTTCATATGCGATACAATCTTTATCAATCGCCACATCATAATTTCCGGTTATTTGATCAGCCGTTGCCCCAACTTCCTTACATTGGTTCAATACCATTGCACAACGTTTTTTTGCGGCTTTGTATAAATCAGATCCACGTAAACTCGAAAAACCCTTGTCTTGTCCACCAAGAAAACTCAAATCAAACATGTCACCATCATCAGCGGAAAAATCAAAATCTAAATCCAATGTTCCAAAAGAATCTGATGATGAAGATGAACTTGATGTTGGGTCTAAAATCATTTTTTCAATCTGACTCAACATTTTACGACTTTCGGTTTTATCACGATTCTTGGAAAGCGCTTCTTCGGCCTCGGTAGCATTCATAATGGCACGAATTTCATCCGCAGACAAACCAACATACCGTATATTTTGTGCAACATCGTTTAATTGAACATTTGCTTCCTTAACCGCATTTTCCGCCTTGCTATACCTTGCAAGATTGGATGAGCAAGCACAACGTTTTTGATTTGCATCTATAACCGAACAAAATTGATCCATACAATCATTATATTGTTCCTGACAAGATTTATTAAGTGCAACCGTTTGTTCCATCGCTTCCTTGGCACGAGATATGGCTTCGGCATCAAGCGGTGCCGTTTTTGTTGCAGCACGCGAAGACACGTTACGAATTTCTTTGTCTATATTTGACCCGGTCTGTTTTCCAGACGAAGCAATTATGGCACGCCCACCTACTTCGGCCGTGGATGGACGTAAAACCAAACCTTGGCGACGAACCGCCGGATTATTATTTATGCTTGCCGCATCGGTTCGCGAACTGCGTCCAACAGTATTTACCGCTTGATTTAATTTTTCCCGCGCAGAATCACCACCCGATTGTGCACGTGTTGCCGCCACTAAACGGTTAGAAACACGCGTTGAGTTATTTGCCGCTTTACGAGTTTGTTCGGTTGTTGTAGAAACAACACGCGAGGGTGTCTTTGCAGTACGTCCATCCGTTGTTGCTGATGTATTGTTACGCCCCTTGGTTTCACGCGATGCAACATTTGCATGTTTTTCGGATTCCGTGTTTGGCGCATTACGTGCGGCAACCACGGTCGTATTTTCATTTTTATTTGATGTATCCCCTGGGATTATACGCGAAACAGCGGCACCCGCCACATTCGGCAGTGCCGTCAAAACAGCCAACAAAGCAACAGTATATCCCTTCATCCTTGGGATATATTATATCACAAATAGCCCACGTAACAAAGATAAAAAAAATAATCCACACAATGAAATATTGTGTGGATATAAAAAACCGCCATACATGGCGGTTCAATTTATTTGCTTTCTGTTTCTGGTTCAACCGAAACGAATTTACGATCGCGGAAGCCACGTTTAAATGTGACGATACCAGCGATTTTTGCAAATAATGTGTGGTCTTTACCCATACCAACGTTTTTACCCGGATGAACAGCCGTGCCACGTTGACGGATAATGATGTTTCCAGCAATGACTTTGGAACCACCAGATTTTTTAATACCTAATCTGCGTCCCGCTGAGTCACGTCCGTTTGTAGTACTTCCACCACCTTTCTTATGTGCCATAATTTAACTCCTTTAATTTCCGATTTTATTCTGAGTCACCAGAAATTAACCTTTGATTTCTTTGATTTTCAACACCGTGATAAATTGACGATGTCCGATTGTACGACGATAGTTGTGACGACGTTTTTTCTTGAATACCAAAACCTTGTCAGCGCGTTTTTGTTCCAACACAGTTGCAACAATCTTGGCACCAGCAATAACAGGTGTTCCGACTTTGTCGCCAATCATCAAAACCTGGTCAAATGTGACATCACCCGTTGCATCTAATTTTTCAACCTTGATAATGTCGCCAGTGCTAACACGATACTGTTTTCCACCGGTTTGAAAGATTGCAAAATCACTCATGTTATATCCCTATGATTTTATTGTTCTTGTTCACTTTGTCTAAAAGTTTATGCAAATAATACGCTTTTTAATATAAAAGTCAAGCATTTTGCATAAAATTTTGTGCAAAAAGTGTTTTTCGGATTAGTACGATGATCACTTATTACAAACACACAAAATAAACCAATAAAAAAATGGGCGCAGATGCGCCCATCCAAATCCCCAACTTTAACACTAATCCCCTATCGGTGTTAAAACTGACAAACTATTTGAAGAATTCGTTGTAGAGGAAGAATTCGTCGTAGAATTACTCGTTGTTTGCCGTGTCCAATAACGGATACATTCGCGGTCCGTTGTATCATTACCACACCCCAATGCTTCACGCAAACATTGCTCACGAACAGCTTTGGAGTTATTATTACCCCCATCCATTGGAAGCGCACCACTTGCCTCACCTGTTCCACGTAAAATTTCTTGCAACGTCACAACATTACGACATGTATTTTGCGTATAATCACTAGCATGCCATGTACAATTCGTTTTGTCTTCTTCGTCTATAATCGCACGGAATTGTGCATACGACGGATTACAAATCATGTCTTCATAACAATGCGGAACATTCGCAACCTGGGCACAATATGTTTTGATACGTGCATCCGGCCATGACGGGTTCGAAGTTGCTTGGGTTTCATAACAATCCCACAACTCACTTATACATTCGTTAAAGTTAGTTCCAGCGGCAATCGCATCGTTAAGAATTGTATTTTGTTCTTCTGTATAAAATTCCAAACGTTTCTGTTGCAATGCTTGTTGGGCTGCCACTTTTTGATACGCGATCTTTTGTGCGGCACTCTTTAATTGTTCGCCATACAAGTCACAATCTGCATTGGCATCCAACAAATATTTCTGCATCACACTACGACGTGCATCCGCAACTGGTCCACGCAACGATGAATACGGATCACCCGATGAAGATGTATAACCAAAGCATGATGCGGTGGAATTTGTTCCCGAAGCATTACGTTCATTCAACGTAACATCACCCGATGCATTTACTTCTATCTTGCTGTTATAGTTATACGGGCAATTGGAATTCGCGCCATTTGCACAACGCCCGTCGGTTGGCGGTGTGCCACACGCCTCGTATATTCCATTAAAACATGAATCTAAAACACGACTACAAACATTGTTATGGGCATATTTATACAAATCATACCCCCACATTTCCGCCAGTGAATCCTTGGTCGCTTCACCAGCAATAGAAAGCGCCGACGAACCAGTCAAACCACTTACCACACCGGTCAGTGTTGAAATCGCACCAGTCAACGAATCATTGTCGTTTTTAAGTATCGTGTTGGTATTTTCGCGAACTTGATCCGCCCACGATGCCAAAGACGCCAAAATATCACTGCTGCTGCCGTTCATATTAGAAACATCAAAGCCAAAACTATTTCCGTTGGTCCCAGGACTACAATACGAGGGCTCGCCACAAGTGGTTACAAAAGTCCCCGTTCTTGTTTTGCCATCCGCCAATGTAATTGTGCTTACGGTTCCATTATTATCGTAAATCCCATGGTCATAACACCACGCCTTGGCATCAGCACTTCCTGTGCCGTATTTATCGGTTGTTTCCTTCCATGAAACACAGTTCATAACTTGTTCGGCTTCGGTCAACGTAAATGCGGAACTTATATCTTTACCCTTATTAGCAATCAAAAGCGCAAGTTGACCAGAAACCTTGATAAGTTCTTCGTTCGCGGATTGCAACGCATCTTCGGCTTCGGCAAAAGATTTCACACGACCAGCGCATGCGCAACGACGTTGTGCCGTATTACGCGCCGTGCAAATTTCATCCATACATGTGTAATATGCTTCCAAGCAATTGCTATACGCATCCGCGGAAATCAACCCCGTTGTAGAATCAATTATATTGGAATAATTTCCCGAATACAGTTTACTATTCAAATAAGTGTATGCACTGGAAGTGGTTCCCTTTACACCACGAATTGCATCACCACTAAGTGAAATACGTGCGGTATTTGTTTTTCCGGAACGCGCGCGAACCGAACGCGTTGCCACATTACGTGTTGCACCATCTTTTACCGCAGTACGCGCAATAACATTACGGGATGCCGTTGTTTTTTGTGGTTGAACCCGCGGGCTTACATTACGGGTTGAAATATTACGTGTTGCACTTGTATTCGCAGCCGGAGCCGTTGTTGGACGAGCCGCAACACTTGTATGTGCTTTAGAATTAGAACGCGGACTTGCACGTCCAGAACGTGGCGAATTTGCACGAACATCCGTCGCATTTTGATTATTGTTTGGAATTGGTGCAATTGGATCAGCCAATACTGCACGCATCGACAACAATGTTGAACAAACAAAGAACGCACCCGCTAATAAAAATACGGTTCCAAGGGTGTTCTTGTAAAAATTTCCATCAAACCGGTTTTTCATAAATACTCTCCTGAATATTCGTTCCTTCCGCCGAACTCCGCCAATTTTTGATGCAATCTGGACACAGATTACGCCTTTACTTACACGTATTATATCATTTTTCACGTGTTCTGTAAACAAGAAAACACCCAATAAGAACCGAACAAAAAAATTCCCACGATTTTTCGTGGGAACATTTTTACAGTCAAAAAAACATTAAAACGCTTCTTTAATGGATTTGCCTGTTTCTTTCAAATCCTTGCCAGTTTGTTTAACAGCGTCTTTTGTTTCAACAAGGGCTTTTTTTGCTTCGGCTTTTTGAGTTTTCAATTCAGCTTTTGCTTGTTTCAATTCGGCTTTCTTTTCCGCCTTGATATTTTTTTGTTCGGCTTTTGCATCGGCCACTTGTTTTTTAGCTTCTTCAACCTTTTCATTTACGGTCTCAATTGCTTGATCCTTGTTTTCGGTCACATATTTTTGAACGAACTTTGAACATTTTTTTGACAAAGATGTCACATTTTCAGTCAAACAACCAATCATTGTTTCGGACCCAATGACCATTTCCGGACAAATCGCGGTTAAATCATCCTTGTTGCACGCTTCTTCCAAAGTTTGTGGTTCAGCGGTCTTCCCGAAACCCAATTTATTCCACCAACTTGCACTTGCCGCAGTTGTCACAACACTAAGAACCAAACCAAGAGTAAAGATTTTTTTCATTTTTCATCCTTTTATTTTTTTGTTCCTTGCACATAAATCATAGAATTTTTTTATCGTATTGGTCAATCTAAATATTGCTAATTTTTTTTCAATGAATATAATAACGGTATTATGAGAAAAACCTTTTTAACAATTTTGTCGTTTTTTGTTTTGACGGGCGCGAACGCCACCGAAAATGTCCTTTTTGGAACGGGGCATGAAAATTCTTTTTCGCTTTATGCTGGTGTCGGTACGGGTTCGGGCTCATTATTAAAACTTGTTAACCCGTTTGATTGGGAAATAAGCCCCATGATGTTTTTAATGGCGCAATACGCACAACCTATGACCATTATGCGCCTGCCCGCACGCGCCAGTGTGAACATTATGCAAAATACCGCGGGCCATTCGGCGCACGGCTTGTCCTTTTTCGGTGCTGGTATTTCATGGGATATTGCATTATTAAATCACAGTGGCTGGTATCTGGGTGTTGGTATCGGTCCATATTATCGCGACAATCGAGATCGTTGGGTTTCAAGTCGTTTATTTTTCGGCGAAAAGTTTTTTATTGGTAAAAACATTGATGCGAATTGGCGTTTGGAATTTTTTACACAACATTTTTCCAATGGCGATATGACACCTATAAATCACGGATTTAATTTTTCCGGCATAGCATTGAATTATAGCTTTTAGTGGCGGGTGGTTAGTGTAAGTGGTTGGTGCGGGCGCAAATGCGCCCGTTTGCTTTTACCGTCGCATATTTATTTTGTCCCCACTATCCACTAACCACCTACACCAACCACTAATGAAAAAACCGCCCAAAAGGCGGTTCGTTTTGTTTGTTTTGTTAATTTCTTACTGCACCCAAATTGATGCCAGATCAGTCGTATTATTATCAGTTGGCTCAGCCGAAGAAACGGGAACTTTTACAAATCGCCAATTACCATCACCACTTAAATACTTTTTATCTGCTTTAGCGGCTGGTTGCGGGACCATACCAGTAGAACCAGCAGTAGAGTCAGTTGCCCCACCAAAATTACCGGGTTTATTTTGTATAAAGGCAGCTGAAGATGTGTTACTTTCACTCCAGTCTGCTTGTGTATCATTATCCACTGCCCAACTACCATCAGCTTTCAAAAACTTTCCCGCATCTTCTGAGGTCGGCACAGGAACATTTTGACCCAAAGTATATGTCACTGCCGCTACATCGCCGTTATTGTCAACATATACGGGTTTTGTCGCCGAACCTGTTGCTACTAACGCATCTTCCTTCGCATTCAATTCATCACGTAAAACTTTTGCTGTTACCAATTTACCAACTGTTTCCGTACCTGTTGTAACGGTCGCCGCATCTAATGTCTGATATGTGGTACCCGTCGGAGTAGCCCAACTACCATCAGCTTTCAAAAACTTTCCCGCATCTTCTGAGGTCGGCACAGGAACATTTTGACCCAAAGTATATGTCACTGCCGCTACATCGCCGTTATTGTCAACATATACGGGTTTTGTCGCCGAACCTGTTGCTACTAACGCATCTTCCTTCGCATTATCAAGTGTTGTGTATGCAGAATCAACTTGACTATCTACATATGCCTTGGACGCAACAATTTTACGTCCAGCCGAATAATCAGCCGTCGTTTGATAATCAGCGAACGCACCAGCTGACACCAACGTCACGCACGAAAAAATCGTTAAAAGCCATAATTTACGCGTATTAGACATCATTCTCTCCTGTCCTTTTTCCTCTGCCTTTTGATACAAGTATATCACAAAATCAAGCCCTTTTCAAATTGCAACCTGCTTTTTTTTATTTTTTTTCGTGTTTTTTTAATTTTTTTGTGTTTTTTCGTTGATTTTGTCGGTTTTTTCTTGAACAATAACCCCGCAAAAAACCAAAAACAAAGGAGAAACCATGAGCAATAAATGGGTTTACACTTTTGGTAATGGACATGCCGAAGGTCGTGCGGATATGCGCAACCTTTTGGGTGGCAAGGGTGCTAACTTGGCCGAAATGAATTTGGTTGGGTTGCCTGTGCCAGCTGGTTTTACTGTCACTACCGAAGTTTGCACGTATTATTATGAAAACAAACAAACATATCCATCTGATTTGATGGACCAGGTTCGCGATGGCGTTAAACATATTGAAACTATTATGGGCAAAAAGTTTGCCGATATGGAAAATCCTTTGTTGGTTTCCGTTCGTTCTGGTGCCCGTGTTTCTATGCCTGGGATGATGGATACTGTTTTGAATTTGGGTTTGAACGATGAAACGGTTAAAGCGTTGGCAAAACATTCCGGTAACGAACGTTTCGCATACGATTCGTATCGTCGCTTTATCATGATGTTCAGTGACGTTGTATTAGGTGCGGACATTGATTTGTTCGAACACACTTTGGAACGCATGAAAGAAGATCGTGGTTATAAAGTTGATACCGAATTGACCGCCGAAGATTTAAAAGAATTGGTGGAAAAATTCAAGGAAATTGGTGTCAAAATTGGCAAAGTATTTCCACAAGACCCGTGGGAACAGTTGAAATTGGGTATTGGCGCGGTATTCGGTTCTTGGATGAGCAAAAAAGCCATCACATATCGTAAATTGAATAATATCCCTGGTGATTGGGGAACCGCCGTTAATGTTCAAGCAATGGTATTTGGTAATTCTGGCGACGACAGTGCAACTGGCGTATGTTTCAGTCGCGACCCAGCAACCGGTGAAAACAAATATTATGGTGAATATTTGATTAACGCCCAGGGTGAAGACGTTGTGGCGGGTATTCGTACACCACAACCGATGAGCAAAGACGATTCCGGTCGTATATCATTGGAAGAAGCTATGCCATCTGTTTATAAAGAATTGTGCGATGTTCGTGAAAAATTGGAAAAACACTATAAAGACATGCAAGATATGGAATTCACCATCGAACATGGCAAATTGTGGATGTTGCAATGCCGTAACGGTAAACGTACCGCTGCTGCTGCTGTCCGTATGGCCGTAGAAATGGTTGAAGAAGGTTTGTTATCAAAAGAAGAAGCCATTTTGCGCGTGGGTGCCGATCAATTGAACCACTTGTTACACCCAATGTTGGATCCAAAAGCGGAAAAGAAAGTTATCGCAACTGGTTTGCCAGCTTCCCCAGGGGCCGCGGTTGGTATGGCTGTATTTAATGCCGAAGATGCTGAAAAATGGGCAAGCGAAGGCAAAAAGGTTATGTTGATTCGCGTTGAAACGTCACCAGAAGATATCGCTGGTATGAACGCGGCCCAAGGTGTTATCACGGCTCGTGGTGGTATGACTTCACACGCGGCGGTGGTTGCACGTGGTATGGGAACACCTTGTGTATCTGGATCCCCAGACATCAAGATTGATTATGAAACCAAAACAATGAAAACAACAAGCGGTGTTACCATTGCCGAAGGTGATTGGGTTTCCATTGATGGTGCCAAGGGTCAAATTATCGCGGGTCAAATCCCAACAGTATCTGTGGAAATGACTGGTAATTTCGGGACCTTGATGAAATGGGTTGATGAAATCAAAACACTTACTGTCAAAGCAAACGCTGAAACACCAAAAGATGCGAAACAAGCACGAGACTTTGGTGCCGAAGGTATCGGATTGGCACGTACGGAACACATGTTCTTTGACCCGTCCCGTATCCAAGATATGCGCGAAATGATTTTAGCTGATGATGAAGCTGGACGTCGTGCGGCACTTAACAAATTGTTGCCGTATCAAAAAGCCGACTTTGTTGAATTGTTCAAGATCATGGACGGTCTTCCTGTAACGATTCGTTTGATTGACCCACCATTACATGAATTCTTGCCTCATACCGAAGCCGATATTGCTGAATTAGCAAAACACATTGGTAAACCGGTTGAATTCGTAAAAGCACGTGCCGAAGCGTTACACGAACAAAACCCGATGTTGGGTCATCGTGGTTGCCGCTTGGCGATTACATATCCTGAAATCTGCGAAATGCAAACCCGCGCTATTTTATCTGCGGCGTTGGAATGCAAAAAAGCGGGTGTTTCCGTCCATCCGGAAATCGAGGTTCCATTGGTCGGTTCCAAGAAGGAAGTTGATATTGTTAAAGCAGTTATCGACGCAACCGCCGACGCATTGTTCGCGGAAACGGGTGAAAGTGTTGAATACACTGTCGGTTCAATGATTGAATTGCCTCGTGCCGCTTTGTTGGCTAACGAAATTGCGAAAAGTTGCGAATTCTTTGAATTTGGAACGAATGATTTAACCCAAACAACATTGGGTATGTCACGTGATGATACAGGCAAAATTTTGGATGAATACCGTGCACGTGGCGTTTACGTGGCCGATCCATTTGCATCCGTTGATCAATTGGGTGTTGGCTTGTTAATTAAAGACGCCGTAGCAAAAGCACGCGCAACCAAGGGTAATAAAATCCACCTTGGTGTCTGCGGTGAGCACGGTGGCGATCCTGATTCTATCGAATTCTTCCACAAGGCAGGATTTGATTCCGTATCATGCAGTCCGTTCCGTGTGCCAATCGCACGTTTGGCGGCAGCTCAGGCGGCTGTAAAGTTCCCAAGAAAGAACTAAAAATAAAATGCCCTTCGGGGCATTTTTCTTTTTTATTCATTACGATATTAAAAAGCCCCATAATTATGGGGCTATATTTATCTTTCCGTCCAATAACACACAACCAGCGCATTTTCAGGTGTATCAGCGGTTCTTATTTTATGGTGTGACACAAGCCCATCTATTTTTACATCAATAAAAACTTCAGGTGTGGTGGGGCTTATCTCGTGTTTATAATTTAATTCTATACGTTGCAATTTATGCGAATCACGATAAGCGTAACCAACACTTTCCGTTGCCCACACTGCATATACCGCATTGTTTATATGTTGATTTTCATCTATGTCATCAAAACGACATTTTAACACATGGGTTTTTTCCGGTTCAAAATCAGGAAACTTTTCAAATTTACGGTCATAAGCACGAATACCATCATTCGGCCATTCGTTCTTTATCCAATCATTTATACGACAAGGACGACGACGCGCTAAATCTATCAATACCCATTGGGAAGTTGCACGAACTTTTAATTTACCGTTCGCATCACGAATTTCAAAATCACGCGTGGCACGCAAATTATCCTGAACCGCGGGCCAAGATGAATATTCAAGCATTTCACCATTACGTGGCATATCAACAATATCCACCAAGTAATGCGTAACAACCCATGCTATACCATTTTCGTGAATAAATGTGCGACCACACCCCAACATTTCGGCGTGTGTATCACCCATTCCTTGTAATTCATTCATCAAAATACCAGGACGCATGTTACCATAACGGTCACATTGATAGGTTTGCAATTCGCGATTTATAACAAGTTTTGTATTCGGCATATTATTTTGCCCCTTGTTCAGCAACCACAAAATCAACCTTATCACCCGCAACTATGTTATTCGCACGCGCCGCAGATTTAATCAAATCGTACAATGACGTGGGAACATCACGTTCAACCGTAAGCACTTCAAGTTTCGCACCATTACCAATCTTGCGTTCCGTCCGCAATCCACGAACCATTTTGATGGTGTTAATCGCATATTGCATATCAACAACATTGGTTTCGTATTGCTCATGAACCGAAGGATATTCGGTCAAATGCAATGTTTTGCCACCTTCGTATGGTTGATAAATCTTTTGCCACAATTCTTCGGTTAAATATGGGATAAACGGCGCATATAAACCGATAATTGCACGCAGCACCGTCCATAATGTCCATTGCGCTGCCAATTTAGATTCAGCACCATATTTTTCAGGCGCCCAAAAACGATCCTTGATAAATTCAATATATTGGTCACACAACACATCCCAAAAGAATGTATCAATTGAACTGCGCGCATTATAGTTATCGTATTTATCCAAATTCTTACGGGTTTCCGCAACGGCCTTGTTCAATTCGGACAGCACCCAACGATCTTCGATTGGACGTTCGTTAATATGTGGCATTTTTCCATTTGGATCAAAATCTTCCAAATTACCAAGTGCGAAGCGCGCAACATTCCACATCTTGGTCAATAATTTTGAACCACGTTTAACTTCTTCTTCAACATAAGGTAAATTTGTCCCGACTGGCGCGGTTGCAATCCAATAGCGCACCGCATCAACACCGAATTTTTCAATCGGTTCTTCGGGGTCGGTACCATTTCCCTTACTTTTTGACATTTTTTTACCAAATTTATCAACAACTATGCCATGCAAGTAAACCGTTTTAAATGGAACTTCACCCATAACGTAAATACCCATCATTATCATACGTGCAACCCAAAAGAATATTAAATCCGAACCTGTGCACAAATAATCCGTTGGATAATAACGTTTTAATTCGGGTGTAATGTCGGGCCATCCCAATGTTGAAAACGGCCAAAGTCCCGATGAAAACCAAGTATCCAAAGTATCAGAATCACGGGTCAGTTTTTTACCCCCCGATTGTTTGATTGCTTCTTCTTCGGTTTCCGCGACATAAACATTTCCCTGTTCATCATACCACGCCGGTATATGGTGTCCCCACCACAATTGACGTGAAATCGTCCAAGGACGAATATTGTTCATCCACGCCATAAACAGATTGTATCTGTGTTCTGGCAAGAATTTTATTTTGCCTTCTTCCACCGCTTTGATTGCAGGTTGTGCCAATTTTTTTGCATCAACGAACCATTGTGTTGTAAGCATCGGTTCAACTGGTACACCACCACGTTCAGAATACGGTGTCGGAATAACCTTGTCTTCGATTTTGGTCATTAAACCCGCCGCTTCAATATCTTCAACAATTGCTTTACGCGCAACATAACGATCCATTCCACGATACTTTTCCGGTATAACACTTTCGTTATTTAATTTCGCATCAAATGTCAAAATACAAAGCGGTTCTAAATTATGACGCAAGCCAACTTCATAATCGTCAAAATCGTGCGCCGGCGTAATTTTCACCGCACCAGTTCCCTTTTCGGGATCCGCATGTTCGTCGGCAACAATTGGAATTTCAATATCAGTAAGTGGAATGATTGCACGTTTACCAATAAGATGTTTTAACTTTTCATTATCTGGATGAATTGCAATCGCTTTATCCCCAAACAAAGTTTCGGGACGCGTTGTCGCAATTTCAACAAAACCGCCACCAACCAACGGGTAATTAAAATAATAAAACTTACCATGTTCTTCACGTGTTTCTATTTCCAAATCTGACACCGAAGTTTGTTGTTTGGGGCACCAGTTAACCAAACGTTTATCACGATAAATTAACCCTTCGTTATACATTTTTACAAACA